>ODAK010001820.1_pt1 | contig 22832 bp, 26 predicted proteins | sample 1539591 | NCBI WGS metagenome assembly ODAK01 (sample SAMEA3539303, study PRJEB22396) | soil metagenome | biome: tundra; feature: field; material: soil | place: USA | collected 2010-05 | depth 0.15 m | reverse complement strand
TTTGGACCGAACTGTCGAGGTCAACAAAATAGGACCGTGGATTTGCCTGGTTTTTCAGCGCCTGCAGGTAGGTGAGCATTGATTTTCCGCTACCTCCTTTAGCCTGGACGTTGAATTGAAATTGTTTCATGTGATTAATTTTTAGGTGTTATGAAATCATTAATAGTTAGCAGTTCTTTTGTCGTGATCAGGTTTAAAATTTCCCATTTTCCCGCTAGTTCCAAAAAAAAAATAAAGGGAAAAGATATAGCGTTCTTATATCTCTGGCTCGATAGTTTTTTCCGGTATTCTGCAATTGGTAATTGATGTGTTTGCCTTGTTGAAAAAATGGGGTGTCGCATAATGCATTTTTTTGATGATTTGATGAAAAGGCTATCTACTATATTGACTATCTGTTTGTTGTGTCTTCATCAATTTGTCATCAGGACCAGGTACCCTGTCATCAAACCAAAATCTTGATGAAATTTTGATGACGTTTTTGATGACCATAATTCTTTATTATTCAAAAGGTTATATTCTTGTCATCAAAATCATCAAGATTATTGAGGCTTAAAATTTCTCTTTTCATCAGCCTGTAAAAGCGTCCCTTTTGGGTAAATTCATAAGTGGTTCCATCACCAATAATGCGGAACTGCTGGTATGAATTTGAATTGTCTGAAGGTTGAAGTTTCCACTCATCCTGCAGCACTCTTTTGATGGCGCCACTGTCATACCCCCTGAATCCTTTTTTCATTAGCCAATCCTGCATATCAGAAAGGCAAAAACATATCTCGGTGATATGGTCATTTGTATCGAGGATAAACAGAAGTATTTGTGACATCTCAACTTCCAGTTTGTTCCGGTTATATCTTTTTACTCTTTTCAGAGCCTGGGTAGCAATCTGTTCAGGCCGGAACCACATCCTGGTAGTTGACTTTGTGCTATAAGGCCTTTCAATGAGGTAGCTTAAAAAAAATGGAATTTCTTCTTGAAGTTCCCCAAGAAGGTTTTTGTTAGCGTACACGAGCGGTGGTAATTTCCGGATCCAGTAGCGGATCTCTCCCTGGTCCATAAAAATGAAATTGTCTTCATTATTGCTACATAAAATAAATTTTCCAAAGAATTCAATTTCCTGGCGGTCCTGGCCTTTTGCTTCGATCTTATAATATTTGGAAGTACTCAGGCTTTTTAGCCGTTCCGAATCTTCTTTTCTGTCCAGGAAAGTCTCGTCTACGCCGATGATTAATTTGTGAGCCCATTCCGCATTGAAATTGCTCCTGAAATCTTCATTGCTATTCAGGGTCATATTATCACCAAAAATGGCTTTGAGAAAATTCAGGAAAGTAGTCTTACCTGTATTTCTTTCTGAGCTCACCAGGCAAAGAATGGGCAGCATTTGAGTAGGGTGTGTGAGCAGGATCTTTATGTAATCCAAACCAAGATCTAACTGCTCCCCAAAAATGTGGTTCAAAAATAAAAGGGTTTGGGTTGGATATCCTTCTTTCGGCTGATGGGTAAAAGGATTATACCGGTTGTAAAAGTTTCCAATAACCCGTTCATAATTCAGGTGTGAAGGCACAAAGCAAAATCCATCATATTTTGGTATGGAGGAAAGAAAGGAATTTCCATGATCCTGCTTGATACATTCTTTTGACCAGACTACCATAGAAACTGCACTGTCTCCAGAGGCCATTGGTTTTCGAATCGTTTTGTAATAGGTTGTTCCTATGCGCATGTAATCCATAAGTGATAATTAGGTTTAAAATTGTCAGTTAGCTTTCCTTGCTCTGGTCAGGTGACCCAGAATTTCTTGTTTACTAAAGAAGACCCTCGAGCCGATACGATGCTTTTTGTAGTAACCATGGTTGACGTGGCTGTCAATGGTTGGTTTTGATACCCGTAACATTTTACAGACCTCATCCTTTTTTAGATAAATCTCTTCATCATTACTTTTAACTGCAGAGAGTTCCTTCTGGATTGTTTGTTGAATAAACTCACGGAGCTGTTCATAGAAATGTTCCGGAGTATCACTGAATAAAATGGAGGTGGACATATTCTTGATTTTAGAAAGCAAAACTGCTAACTAAATCAAATAAAATAAAATTAAGCTATACCTTAAAAAGATCTAAGGGTATACCTTTTTTCCCTTAGATTAATATTAGTATCAAGGAGAGGTACGCGGAGATAGAAACGTCTGGTTACAGTTCATAGGAATCTTTTAGAATCTTTCCCGCAAAAGCAGCAATATCCTGCCCGAATATTAAGGGATTGTTTATGATTTGTTTGAGCTGCGGTTTTAATTGCCCCTTTGCCCCATCATTATGTTTGCCGGCCAGAATCTTCTTATAGGAAAAATCTTTCATGTCGGCAATCCTGGCTGATAATTTCCCCGCTTTAAATTTTGCTGTTATAAATTCTTTTAAAGCGGTGATATCGCGAATCAGTGTTTCATAGTGGAGTTCATTATGGTTTAGTTCCAAATAAATATGTGTGGCAATTACATATGTCCTGACCGGAAGCTCTGGGGATCCAATATGTTCCCGATTTTCCGCTATGATTTCATCCTTCTCAAATGAATCTTGAGTTAAATCGGAAACTCTATCCAAATATTGTTTTATTCCTTCGCTGAGAGCGGTCTCCTTATTTTCAAAAAGTTCAACCAACAGCTGTCTTGCATTTCTATTGGCCAGAACTTTCTTAATTACAGAAAGTATCAGGGATTTTTTATTTACGGATGTCTGCTTTGATAATTCGTGATTAACCTCCCCGGCAAGATTATCTAAATATAAAGAAGCGGTTATAGTAGGGTCTTCATTTTTACAAAAATGATAGTGATACCACCTGGATCTGATATAATTGAAATGTGAGGGATTCATATCAAAAAGCATGCCCTGTATTACCCAATTTTTCATCTAATTAATTGTCTTTATTACTTTTAAAGATATAATCTAAAGATACAAAAAGATGAAAATGGTTATATAAAACTAGGAAAAGAACAAACGATTTAAAGTGATAAGCCTTGGGTTAAATATGGGTTGCTCTCATTTGATTAATTCCTGATTGTATTGTTCTCTTATAAGAAAAATCTATCAGTAAATTATTGCAAACGAAATGAAATATAATCTATCATTATTATGAAATTTATATGTACGGCTCATAATCTAATATTATCAATATATTTTTGCCTACTTACTAAAGATTACTCAAAACGAAGATCTAACTATTATTATTGGTATTTCAATACCTCTTTTTGAACCCCGTAAGACCTGATTCTTGCGCCAATAGCTGGGCTGCAATTCATTCAAAATTTTAAAATGATTCCGGATAGCTTAGTTGGTCATCACTTCTTATAATTCTCAACACGTTTTTTGACAATCATATTAAGCTCAGAGAAAATTGTGAAATCACCTTTGGCATAAGTTTTTAAATTACTAGCAAATGCGGAAACATATAATGATAGCCCATCTGCAACATTATAGTATTCAGACTTCTCCTCATATTCATAGGCTAGCCTGATTAAGGCCTTAGGATTGCGAAGTCTTATTAAATCATCAAGAGAATAACAGTATATGATTGAATTATTCATAATATTCCTGGGGTTTTCATGCAATTCACCCTTTATTAGCTGATAGAGCATAATAAAAATATATGCTTCTCTATATTCATAAGTTATTTTGACACCAGTTGTATCATTAAGATAAAGCAATTCATACCCAAAATTCTCCTTCTCACACTTAGATAGTTTGAAACTGTATACAGATTCGAGAAACTTAAATTGTTCTTGGGCTATAATATCAAAATCTTTTCCTACCATGGTTGTCTTTTTCCTGTATAATTATCGGGTTTTTGGTGTACAAAAGTCTCTCTGAAGTTGCTAAAATAAACCGGGGACAATATGAGATCAGAGTTGAACCTTACCTTTTCCCTAACTTAATTATCAAACTGCTTTCAATTTTGCTTCTCTCTTTTCCCAGTGCTCCTTCATCCTTACAGCTTCTTCTTTTTTGGAAACCTTGATGTATTTAAGGAATGCCTTTTCAGTTTTATGCCCCGTGACGGCCATGATAGTAAGGGTAGATGTCCCATTCAAGTATTCGTTGGTAGCAAACGAACGCCTGGCTGTATGACTACTCACCATTTCCCACTTTTTCATAGAAATAGTTATTTTCCTCCCTGCTTTTGTAGTGGTTTTGGATTCAACAAGTTGAAGGGATGGCACAAGCTGGCAAACTTCCTTAAGGAAATAGTTAAACTTTTGGTTTGAAATAGTTGGAGGCAATCCCTTATATTTTTTTATAATTCTCTTTATTACACTATGCACAGGAATAACAACATTGTCTCCGGTTTTTGATTGCTGTATTTCTATAAACCCGTCAGCAATATTTTTTTTGGTGAGCCGCGAGAAATCAGAAAATCTCAATCCCGTATAACAACCTACTAGAAAGAGATCCCGGACACGGTCGAGATGAGGTTTATTAAGGAGGTTTAGCAACTCAATGTCTTTTAATTCCTTCTCTGATAAATAAATATTATCAGCCTCTTCACTTGGTTTATTAAAATATTTGCTCTGAAAGGCTTTGTTATTATGATAACCTAATTCCATTGCTGCACCCATTACTGCTTTAAGCTTCTTGATATTATCACCTACAGTATTAACGGAAAACCCTCTATTATTCAAATGACTAACAAAGTCATTATAAAATTCCAGGGTTATATCTTCGTAGTCTATATTAGGCTTAAACCCTTTTAATATTTTCAGAGCTCTACGATAATATTTTGCCGTATAGGGCCTTATCACACTTCCCTTTGAGTTAAGGCGCCCACCGGCGGCCGTTTTATTGATGAACTCCTTATAGAAATCAAAAAATGAAAGTTTTGAATTCTCTTTCAAAATTTCCATGCGAATATGCTTTTCCAGTAACTCCTTTGTTGGCGGCTCTTCTTGGGAATTATATAATTGTAAATAGAGTTTAAGGACCTTTGAAGCGATTGCGTTTAATCTTTGGTTAAATTCCTGTGATTCAGGAAAGGCGGGTGTCGTTCTTGCCCTCGATGTTTTGGAATTCCAATATTTTGGTTTGATACTTTCTCCTATACAAAAGCGAATTCTTTTTTTATTAAAACTAACTGAACAAATCAAACCTGTTTCTTCCTTACTTTTGCTTCGAAGGAGATAGAATTTTACTTTCATAGCTGCCTCATATTATAATCGAGTTATAAAAGTAGAATTTTTTTTGATTGACAGTGTGATTGACAGTATTTTTTTATTTTTCTTTCCTTCATTTTTTCTAACTTTTTCTGAAATGCATTGTAGATAAGGCTTTCAAAGAAAAAATAAAAAAATAGAAATAAAATTAGTCTAGTACAAAGAGGTTCTGTCGGGACTACTATGATGAATTTAATTGTATTATAAAACAATCAATGATATAACTCTTTTACATCCTGTGGTACACTCTGCGGTATACGTATATTCATTACTTCAATTTTCTTTTCTATCTTATAACTTACTCTGTTTTAAAGTTTCAAAATCTCTCTGGATAATCCTAGCTGAATTAGTATATATGGAATAAATGCTCTAACGCCTAAAGAGTCATAAACGTGATTTATGAGTTTTTCCGGTTCGCTATTACTGAAATGTTCGGAGTTAAATGTATTGCTGTAATTAATTTTTTTGTCGTCTTCAATTCCTTTTACTATAATTGAAATTGTTTCACCGTTATCATGAATATTTTTAGTGATGGAAGTATTTTGAGCTGCCACAGCACAACTAATAAAAATTGCTAGTGCTAATAAGATTAATTTCATTTTTCCTTTTTATTTAATTAAATTTTTTATTGAATTACTTTTTTATAGTTACTCCGTTCTCAAACTCTTTACAGGATTTGCTATTACTGTTTTGATAGTTTGAAAGTGATGGAATATCATATCAGGATAGTAGATTGGGCTAAAATAGTGTTATTTTATTTTAGGGGCACCATGCAATCCGTTTTGGTAAAGTGTATCGACCCCCAACAAACTGGACAGTTTTCTAAAGATAGTTTAGTAGTTTTTTATTTTCAAAAGGGATCGGATTAAAATTATTCCGTATGGCTTAAGGAGTCTTTCTATTCTGGGACCAGTGTCGTCTTTTTTCGTTGTACCATTTGTAATACCGGTCAGATTGATCAATTGTGCGTGTTAGATGGAGTCGAACTCGAAGCGGTCGATCTCTTAGCTTTGGAGCTAGTGAAGAATTCTCCGCCATCAAAGGTTCCACTTCATATGGATAGCGTAGCTGGATCTATTTTCAAAAAGGCAATGATCTAGAGAAATGAAAAGAGGCGCTTCATCCTTCATTAGCAAATGCTAGCCATAGGATTGGTCCAATACATGAACTCGAAAGCGGGTTTACGCATATTGGTTATGGTTATTAGATATTCAATCTTTTCTTATATCCGGACATTCATATTTCTAATGCCGTTGGAGTTTGCAGAGCGACCTAGTTCTTAGATGCCAAGGCTTCGATTATGTTTGGGTTTCGGTTCTAGCTCTTGTGCCTCCTTTTCGCGTGGCCTTTGGGGAAATACTTGTTGTGGGTGGAGGGTCATCAGTTTTAAGCGGGCTTCAATATTCTTCCATGAATAATCGTCATCAAGCATCTTTATTTTTTCATTAAAATTGATATCCTTATGATAATCAAGCGCTTTAACTACAATAGCAGGGTTGCGCGAGGTGTACTTGTTTTCATACGAATCTACCATTTTGAGCAACGGTAATTGGGAAGATAAATAGGCTATATCTATAAAATCTTTAAGCCTTGTTCCATTTCCAGCTATTGCATTTAGTTTCATGGCAGAAATATCTTCTAAAGATGCCACTCGTATTCCTTCAGTAAAAATCAATGGCTTTACCAATGGATAGGCATGGGTTATTAAGTCAACTTTTATGCCTTCAATCTCACCCTTCAATGTATTCTTGCTTTCAAAATCCAACTTGAATTGATAATTGGCCTCCAATTGAGGAAGCATAGTTTCCGCATCAAAAGGGGAGAGGCTAAAGAGATCAATGTCGATACTAATGCGATGCCCTATTTGGAGGGCGAGGGCAGTCCCTCCGACTAGGAAAAATTCTTTTACGAATTCATCCTGCATTAATTTATTTAAGAACCCCAGTGTTGTTTCGCTAACTGTTTCTTTTCGCAGCATTTCATCGACGTTTGGGGGATAGCAAATTGATGGCTAACAAAGTTCAGGTCTTTTTCGTTTAGGTAAGTTATTTCTTTGATGGCTGATTTAACGCCATCCACGCCATATAAATTTAACATAAAATACCAGTCCGTAGGCCACCCTCGCTCAATTACTCTTTGCACAGTCAAATTACGATTTGCTATAAAATTAAAATTATGCAAATCGAACTCCCAGAGTAATTTAGGGTTCAGCACCGAATCAGGATACATGTAAAAGTCTTCAAAATACATATCTTAAATGACCAATTTGATGTAAGCAAGTTACGCATTTTCATCCATAAATCCCATGAAATCTATAAGGCAAGATGCATTGCAACCTCTGAGAACAATATACAATAGGCTGTCCGCTGCAAACTGGAGAATTCAGCATACTTGACCCCAGCCGCAAGCAAAATCCAGCTTTAAAAGCTCATGGCGCGTGGGAGTCAACATTTGCGGATTTTCCACTTAATTTTAATTAGCAAATGGCAACGATGCCATTGTTCCAATACAATGAACTAGAAATAGATTTTACGCATATTGGTTGCAGTTAATTTAAGTTTCATTTGGCCGAGGGGAGTCAATTTTCGTGGATTTTCCATTAAAAAGGGAAGGAAATCCAATAAATATTAATACCACTTCCTAAACTTAAAATAAGGTTTCTATTTTTGGAAACTTCACTTATCTTTGCAAAAAAGTTTAATCGCGATATTTTCAAACAAGATTTTTAGAAGAAGCAGATGAATTCATAGCAGGACTTGACCCGAAAGCAGCCAGGAAGATTTTTTATAACGTCGACTTAGCAGAACAAACTAATGATCCAAGACTATTTAAGAAACTGCAAAAAGATATTTGGTAATTAAGAGTTCGCTTTGCCGGGGAACAGATTCGTTTACTTGCTTTCTGGGATAAATCCAGCAATAAGGAGACCTTAGTTTTTCAACTCATGGTTTCATCAAAAAGGTGGACAAGGTGCCAGCAAATGAAATTGAAAGACGAGTTAATATCAGAGCAAAATATTTTGAAAGCAAATCAAAAAATAATATTATGGCAAAAACAGCAATAAAATCTTATTTACTCGCCGAGATGAAGGATAAATATATCGGCAAGAACAGGGCAAAGGAAAGAAATGAGTATGAATATGAGCTTAATATGGCTGTGCTCAGCCATATGATTAAAAAAGCAAGACAGGAGCGTAAGCTTACACAAGAGCAGCTTGGGAAGCTTGTAGGAGTTCAGAAGGCACAGATTTCCAAATTAGAAAGGAGTGCCAACAGTGCAACTATAGATACGGTTCTCAAAGTCTTCAAAGCATTGAAAGCCGATATTCATTTCAACGTTTCGATTGAAAACAGGCAACTCCAATTATCATAAGATGAAAAGGGAAATATTTTTTAAACCCTGGCATCTATTTTAAAACCTTGCAATTTATTTATTAACGAATGGTTTTGTATTATTGGTGAATGGAATCTTAGTTTTTCTTTTAGGCTATTTAACAATCTTATTGAAAAAAATAGATTGGCAATTGCAAGCCACTAACTTCCAAAATCTCTATCTTTGACCAGCTTAGCTCTTAACACTGACATTCAGTAAAAAGAATCCAGGTGAGCAATTCGGTTAGCAAATATGTTCATCTAATGAAAACCCTAGGTTTTATCGGTATTTCAGCCAATTTTCCATAGTCCTGTGAGGATTACCAAAATATTCCTTTTCAATCCACGTCAGGAGTCGCTAAAAAACATAAAATGAAATTACTTAATGTTATAATTAAATATCGGTTGCATCTTGGGATATTTTTTCTGTTGGTGGCGATTGTTGTAAATATTGAAACCAGCTTCTGGCCTTCTTTTATTTTATACCTGGTTTCGCTTGTTTTAATAGTAGGTCATTTTATTTTCGGCCCTATGAGGCTTATCCAGGGCTATATGGAAAGCGGTGATATGAAAGGAGCTCAAAAAGTAATTGATTCAATCTGGTTTCCCGGTTTGCTCATAAAACCGGTGAGGTCGGTTTACTTTACTTTAAAAGGCAACCTCGCCATGGTAAACGAAGATTATGAAAATGCTGAGGCACACATGAAAAAAAGCCTCAGTCTTGGCATGCCAATGAAAGAAGCTGAAGGAGCCAATAGGTTGCAATTAGGAATGCTTGCCATGCAAAAAGGAAACATCAGGGAAGCAGAAAACTATATTCGGCAGGCCATTCGCTCCGGTCTACCTGATAAAGAAAATGAAGCGGCTGCATACCTGCAGCTTTCTTCCATAATGATTAATAAGAGAGAATTTCGAGCAGCCAAAGAATACTTCAGAAAAGTGAAAGCTTTAAAACCGACTACTCCTCAAATAGTTGACCAGATAAAACAGATGGAAAAATATATTTCAAGAATGCCGGGATAGATAATTGCTGCTTACAATTGTTATTTTTCTCCCTTAAAAAATCCCAGCTCCGATAAATTTTTTTTGGTAATATTCATCCTCACTGCTTTCATATCTGTATTCTTATCAGATGATTTTACCAGCGTTACAAAAAAGTAAACATGACGGTTTTCTTCGATCCAGCCTACTACCCATCCAAATGCATTGCCCTTTTCATCAAAACCCATCCCGGTTTTATAGCTGAGTTTATACAGGGCATTATCTTCCTGAAGCATTACATCCCTTACAATTTGCTGGGAGCGTTTATTAAAGGGAAGTTTGTCAAAATATAATTTATCCATCAGCCCAAGTTGTTCATCAGGTGATATTTTCAAAGTATTGTCCAGCCAAAAAGAATCTAGTGGGCCACTGATATTCATATTACCGTAATGCAAACTATCTATCCATAATTTCATGGTATCTTTTCCTATTCTTCGTGCTACTTCCTGGTAATAGGGAACAGAAGATATTTTAAAAGCTTCCTCCATAGTCAGGTCTTTATTCCATGCATTATTCCATCTTTTTACCCCATCCCATTTTATGACCATTTTTTCATCGGTAATTTTTCCGGTTTCCAGACCGATGAGTGAATTAACAATCTTAAAGGTTGAGGCCGGCAATATTCTTTGGGTATCCAGTTGCATATTATAAACTGTTATCTGGCCTGTCGCATTATCTAATAAAGAGAAGCAACCATCAACATGAGCTGAGTCAAAATACTTTTTAAGATTGTTGTCAACGCGGGCATTATTTACAGTACAAGAGGCAAAAATTATTGTGAATCCCAAGACAAACCCGGAGAATATTTTATTCATAAATTTCAATTCAGAATTATTGAGTTTATTAATTATAGATGCTTTGAATAGTGCTCAGCAGTAGCCGAAAGCGCATCATAAAAATCACTTCCATATTTTCTTATCAATGCATCTTTTAGAAAAACAAATACGGGTACTTTTTGTTTTTTACCGAGGCTGCAGGCAGCCTGGCAAAGATCTTCGCGCGGTTCATAATTAACGAGGTCTGTTTTGGCATTTTTGTTCTTCTTTATTTTTATGGGGAAAAGATGGCAACTTATAGGTTTTTTCCAACTTGTTTTTCCGTCTCTGTGGGCCTGCTCTATGCCGCATCTTACTATACCGTTACCACCCTTTATTCCATAAGCACACATGCCAGAACCAAGCGTGGGAGTAACCCAACCAAAATGCGTATCATAAGTATATTTTCCCTGACTTTCAACTACCGAAACTGATTCCCCGGTAAGATATAGACGCACAAATGGATAAGCTTTATTCAATTCATCTAACTCCTGTTTCTCCAGTGGGGCCCCTGCATCCCCATCTACACAACAGCCGCCTTTACATTTAACAAGATCACAAACGAACTGTTCTTCTATTACCTGGTTACTTACCAATACATCTCCAATACTTATCATGTGGCAAAGATACAATAGGGAAAGTTACCTGTTTAAATAGCCTGCAGCTTGCTTTTTAGGAGACGCCGGCTATTTCCATCTAAGCGTATTAATAATGTGTTTCATGTCCTCCTGCAAAAAATCGTTTACAGGATGCAGCGAATCCTCATTAGGCGTGGCATCGAAGTATAAAGCGCCACGAAGAAAGTTATGGACGGTGTCAGATAATAGGAACTGTTTAGCAGTCGCCACATTGCCGGAAAGCCGGAAAAAAATTCCCGTAATATGGTTTGGCGTATGCATGATGCTATCCTCAATAGAATATGCTTTTATATCATTCTTGTAAGTGAGTTTATAAGAGTCATCCACCATATTTTGAAAAACATTTATGCCGACTGAATCCCGGTAGGCACCACCCGGAGCTTTAACTTTATAAACAGATTTGCCCCCAACAACTTTATAACTCATAAATATTTTACCATTGAAAGATGGGAAATCTATATTTATTGAAAATGGATTGGAGGTAGCGCTGTCAAAATATGCAGAACCTTTTTCAACAACAGCATACGCAGGATATTCAAATGAAAAAGGAAATCCCGGATCATCAAACTTTATATAATCCCTTTTTGGAAAATCAATTTTAAAATATCCTTGTTTTTTGGACGTATATGTGGAGTTGCAACTAACCAACAAAAAGACCAGGAATAAAAAAGGAAATGCCTCCAGTTTATTTTTTACATTATTCAATTTGAGCATTTTCATTTTTTTGCAATATGATTTTAACCTTTTCAATCCGATTTTTGTTAATTATCAATGGAACAAACGAAAATCCTTCTGTGGTAATAGTTTCATTTACCTGGGGAAATTCGCCTGCAATCTCCAAAACCAATCCTGCAAGTGAATCGCTGTCTCCCCTGATTTTATCAAAAGTATCGACTGGAATCTGGAGAACTTTACAAACATCATTGATCATTGTTTTCCCTTCAAAGATATAATTGTAGTCGTCTATTTTCTTATTGACACTTTGTTCATCATCAAATTCATCCTGTATATCACCGATAATTTCTTCCATAATATCTTCCAAAGTTAGAATGCCTGAGGTACCACCAAATTCATCCACTACAACTGCAAAATGAATCCGCTTATTTCTAAAATCCTGGAGAAGATCTTCGATAAGTTTTTGTTCATGAACATAAAATACCGGCCTCATCAGCGGGTGCCAATCAAGATTTTCTTCTTCAAGATAAGGAAGCATGTCTTTTGTGTGAAGTATACCGGCTATTTCATCCAGGTTATTTCTGTATACCGGTAACCGGGAATAATGCATTTCCATCACCTTATTTTTCAAATCATGAAAATTTGTGTTAAATTCAATTCCACTAACGTCAAGACGTGTTCGCATTATTTGTTTCACACTTGTATCCCCGAATTTCCGGATACCCTTTAGAATCTGCTTTTCTTCTATAGTTGCTTCGTGGTCTGGCAAAAGATCAATAGCATACTCAAGCTGGGAATCATCCATCCTTGCAGACCCTGAATGGAAGCCTTTTTCAATGGTATCGCTTAATTTCACCAGCCGGGAACTTATCCGAAAAAAAATGCCGTGAAAAATTTCTATAAGCAATGATGATGTTGAAGCAAACCATATCTTATGATGGGTTGCCCAAACTTTTGGCAACACTTCACCAAACATCACAAGCAGGGTAGTAACTATTACAACTTTAATAATAAATTCTAAAATACCGGTCAAACCCTGATAATCAATCCAGCTGCTAATTAAGATATTTGATATAAGGATAATACCAATATTCGCCACGCTGTTAGAAATCAGCATTGATGCAAGCAGCGTTTTTGGGTTCTCCAGTAAAGCAACGATTCTTTTAAAAGATGGTTGCTGCTTTGTCTTAAGCAAATTGATGTCCTTAATTGTAAGGGAAAAAAATGCAACTTCTGAACCGGCAACTAAAAAGGAAACCAGGAAAAGAAGTATGACTATAAAAAGCAGTATAGTTATTGCTGCAGGTGTAATAACCAGGAAATGAAGCAGGTTTTGACTTAGAAGAAGCGCCGAATGATAATCCAATTCAAATAGTTTTTATTAGAAATCCGGCTGATATAGGGTTATAATCTGCCGTAATTATTTTAAAAGGGAAGCTTTTCAGAGCCATCATCTATTGGGGGCAATTCGCTTCCGGGTATACTTTCGTGTCCGCCATCCACTCCTGATGGGCTGCTATCCGAGCGTTTATCCAGCATGATCAGGTTGTCGGTAATAATTTCTGTGGCTACCTTTTTATTATGATCCCTGTCTTCCCAGTACCGGGTTTTTAATCTTCCTTCAATATAAACCAGGCTGCTCTTATGGAGATATTTCTGAGCCAATTCTGCAAGGCCCCTCCACAAAACAACTGTATGCCACTCTGTTTGTGATATTAATTTTCCGGTTTTGTCTTTATAAGTTTCTGTGGTAGCCAAAGGAAATTTAGCTACCGGAATATTACCTTCCAGGTATTGAATTTCAGGATCTTTCCCCAGATTTCCAATTAGAATCACTTTATTAACACCTCTCATAATATCATATTTTCTCCTGAAGACAAATTTGCCGCTAACAAATTTAAAGATACATTTTAATCTTTCAAGTAGGAAGAGATAAATTTAGGAAATGGCAAAGTTGCCAGGTCTTTCGGAGAAACTTTTTTATATTGATTTAGGCGCACAGGCATCGTTTTCAAGGTAATATGAAAAAATCGTCCGGAAATAAGCTGGTGTGTTAGTTTCTGTTTTAACAGGTTAGATATTTTGTCAATCTTGTAACTATTGCTACCAATAAATTCTGTGAACTGTGAAGAACTGAGGAATTTTTCTTGAGATAATATATGATCAGATTCCAGCAAAGGGAATTCAAAAAGATTCTGCCAAATATCCTTTTCGATCCTTTTATTTACAAATATTTTCCTTCCATGCTTAATTACCAGGTAATTAAAAAAACGATGTTTTATTCTTATATTATTTTCTTTTACTGGTAATAGATTCACTATTTTTTGTTGATGAGCAACACATTTTTTCTGCAAAGGGCATTCCTCGCATAAGGGCAACGCGGGCTTGCAGATCACTGCGCCAAAATCCATAATAGATTGATTGTATATGGCCGGATTTAATTTGTCTATCAAACCATCTGCGAGGGATGCAAATATTTTTTTTCCATTTGAATCATTTATTACTATCCGGATTCCGAAGAATCTTGCCAATATCCTGTTCACATTTCCATCAACAACTGCATAGGGTTGGTTAAAAGCAAAAGAGGAAATAGCTGCTGCAGTATAGGTACCTATTCCCTTTAGAGCTAAAATGTCCTCGTATTTGTCAGGAAATTTTGCATCCAGCTCCCGGTCTATATATTTTGCAGTTTCAATCATATTCCGGCAGCGGCTGTAATAACCAAGCCCTTCCCAAAGCTTATATACCTCCTGCTCCCGGGCTGAGGCAAGGCTTTTGATGTCCGGCCACGCCTTTATAAAGCGATTATAGTACCCTAATCCCTGCTGTACCCGGGTCTGTTGAAGTATAATTTCGCTCACCCAGATCTTATACGGATCATGCTCCCCTTTCCACGGCATTTCCCTTTTATTTTTATTTCTATTCCAATTTATTAAGTTTTCAACAAAAAATTTCTTATTTTTCATTAATTATTAGGGTGTAAAGATTTTACGATTGATACTTTTAGCAAATATGCGCTCAAATTTTTTCACTTTTAATGATAATTAATCAATAAAATTTGTTGCTGGCCTGGTAAAGCATTTTCTTAGTTGGAAAGTCAAAAAATTAATTCAATTTCAATTTAACAAAATGAGAAAAGCAGATTTAATTAATCAAATTTCAGAAAAAACAGGAATCCCGAAAGTAGATGTGTTAGTAACACTTGAAACATTATTCAAAGAAGTCAAAGAATCATTGGGTAAAGGAGAAAATATCTATATCAGGGGCTTTGGTAGTTTTATTACCAAGAAAAGAGCAGCTAAAATCGGGAGGAACATAAAAAAGAACATAGCGGTGGCAATCCCTGAACATTACATACCTGCTTTTAAACCTGCAAAAGAATTTGTTCAGGATATAAAGCAAAGGCATTTTAACAAGCCAACCCAATAGTTGTACTTTTGTGGGGGAATAAAAAAATTTCCATTGAATAAAAATTGAATAAGCGAATTATTTTGGCGTCAGGAGGGCTGCTACTTTTATTAGCTCTCCTGTTTTTTGGAAAAACTTCCACTACCAAAGCAGACTTTGCTTCTCCCATTCAGGCATCACATCAATTTAATATAGAAGAGGCGATAACTAATTATAAACAACGACTTACATCGCCACAGCTGATCTATTTATCGAATATTGAAAACGGCATCAGCCGGGGAGATGTAAAAAATCAATCAGTAAAACAACTCACCCAATTAGCAAATTTCTGGAAAGATTCTACGCGAATGTTCGTTCCTTATGCTTATTATTTAAGTGAAGCAGCCAAATTGGATAATTCCCAAAAAAACCTCACCTTTGCAGCCCGCTTGATTTTAGAGAACATGAAAAGGGAGGACAGTATTGGTATTAAATCGTGGGAAGCATCGACTGCTGCCACTCTTTTTGAAAAAGCTCTTGTGCTGGATCCGGAGAATGATGATTTGAAAGTTGGGCTTGGCAGCTGCTATATTTATGGCCAGGGAATGGCCGGAGATCCACAGCAAATCATGAAGGGAATTCAGCAGTTGCTTGAAGTGGTTCGAAAAGACTCTAATAACATGAAGGCGCAATTGGTGTTGGGAATTGGGGCTGTTATTTCGAACCAGAATGATAAAGCGATTCAAAGGTTACATAAAGTAGTAGCATTTGACCCGCAAAATCTTGAAGCAGTTTCCTGGTTGGCTGACGCGTATGCAGGTGAAGGAGACAAAGCAAATGCAACTAAGTGGTATGAATACACAAAGCATTTGGTAAACAATTCTGAATTCAGTAAGGAGGTAGATGAAAGAATTAAGAATTTAAACGCAGCTCAATAATTATTCTTGAAATTTACAATATTGCAACATTGAGGCAGGAAAGAATATTTATTTTATCCAGCTTCTCTAATTATAAATTATTTAAAATACTCATTTATGCCATGTGGTAAAAAAAGAAAACGCCATAAAATCGCTACTCATAAGCGTAAAAAGCGGTTAAGAAAAAATCGCCATAAGAAGAAGTAAATCCTTATTTTTACGGACTGTGCAGGCTTAAACCGGCCTTTGCCAGAAGCCCCCTCCGAATAATTAAGAAATTAATTAAAATTTTTAAGTTGAATAAGGAACTTATTATAAACGCTGCCCCACAGGCGGTAGAAATAGCCCTGCTTGAGGATAAAAAACTCGTAGAGTTACATAACGAAAATGCAAACGCCAGCTTTGCCGTTGGAGATTTGTATTTAGGCAAGGTGAAAAAATTAATCCCCGGCCTGAATGCTGCTTTTGTGGATGTTGGCTTTGAAAAAGATGCCTTCCTTCATTATACTGACTTAAGCCCTTACGTGCGTTCCATTCTTAAATTTACAAGAATGGCACAAAATGATAAATCTGAGACCGGATTTAATTTCCCGGAAATGGCGATGGAACCGGAAATTATCAAGACCGGTAAAATTTCAGAAGTATTGAATGGCAAGCCCAATATCCTGGTCCAGATCCTAAAGGAACCGATTGCTGCGAAGGGGCCAAGACTAAGTTGTGAATTATCCCTGCCCGGCAGGTACGTTGTTCTAACTCCCTTTAATGATATCATTGCTGTTTCACGAAAAATTCATTCTTCAGAGGAGAGAAAAAGACTTCAGAAAATTATTGAAGCCATCAAGCCAAAAAATTTTGGCGTCATCGTTCGTACCGCTGCTGAAGGCAAGCATACCTCAGAATTGCATGATGATTTGTTATCTTTAATTCAAACCTGGAAAAATATTCAGAAAAATTTGAGCGGCGCAGTTGCTTCTTGCAAGATTATGAGCGAAGAGGGCAAAACCAACAGCATTCTCAGAGATTTACTTAATGTGGATTTTAATAAAATAGTAGTTAACGATAAGAATATTTTCAACGATACCAGGGCATACCTTCAAAAGATAGCTCCCGAAAAGATTGAAATACTTTCTTTCCATAGCAACGGCTCCCCGGTTTTTGACAGTTATGGTATAACGCGGCAGGTAAAAGCATCATTCGGAAAAACAGTTAATCTCCCCAGTGGCGCTTACCTTATAATTGAGCACACTGAAGCTTTGCATGTAATAGACGTAAACAGCGGTTACAAAAGTGTGGGTAACAACCAGGAACAAAATGCTTTTGAAACAAACCTTGAAGCAGCGTCCGAAATTGCACGTCAGCTCCGCCTTCGCGATATTGGTGGAATTATAGTTGTCGATTTCATCGATATGAAACTTCTGGAAAACAAGAAAAAGCTTGTTGAAAAAATGGAGCAGTTTATGCGCGCAGACAGGGCCAAGCATGCTGTACTTCCAATAAGCAAATTCGGACTGATGCAGATAACCAGGCAGCGAATGAAACCCGAAATGAATATAAATACTTCTGAGGTTTGCCCGAGTTGTGATGGAACAGGTAAGATTTCTTCAACTCTTGTGCTGGAAGACGAAATCGAAAAAAACTTAAGTTACCTCATCATGCAAAAACATACAGGCCTTACTGTCGAGGTGCACCCCATACTCCATGCATATTTAACGAAAGGGTTCCCATCGAAGCGCCTGAACTGGAGGCTGAAATACAAGCAAAGAATTTCAATAAAAGCCAATAGCAACTATCATCTCACCGAATTTCATTTTTATGATAAAAGCGATGAGGAAATAAAGTTATAGTTTCTGAATTTAATTCAGGATAATTACTTACAGGCATTTTTCCAGATTTGACAGCTTCCCCTTTTTCATAAAATGTGGCCAATTTCAAACTGGCTCTCCCTGCATCATCCTTGCAATAGAAGCAACCATTTTTCGGGGAGCAAATCTTACTGAATTGGCCATAATATAATTTTTTATTCCATGGATAGCAGTCATCTTATTTTTCATCATGGCCTTGTAACCAAACAAGGCTACCTCTGCTGAGGTAGGTAATTTTTTCCCTTTTACTAATTTACTTTCTTCAAGCCTCGCCGAAGCCTGGAAACCGCTTTCTGTAGCGCCGGGGCACAGGCACGTAACGTGTACGCCGGTTCCTTTCAATTCATTATAAATAGCTTCGCTGAAAAGTAGCACATAACTTTTGGTCGCATAATACACAGCCATGGTCGGGCCAGGCTGAAAGGCTGCCGTGGAAGCAACATTTAATATTTTACCTGACTTCCGTTGAATCATGTCTGTAAGAAACAGGCGGCACATTTTAGTCAAAGATTTTACATTCAGGTCAATCATTTTCTCTGTCTTACTCCAGTCACTTTCAGCGAAAAAACCATAATCTCCTAAGCCGGCATTATTTACCAGGTACTCCACTTGTATATTTTCTTTGGTGCAGGTATCATATACTTTTTGAACTTCTTCCATTTTACTAAGATCGGACGGGATAACCTTAACTGATACCCCATGCGCTGCAATTAATTCATTGGCCAGTCCTTTTAATTTTTCTTCATTCCTTGCCACCAATACCAAATTATTTTTCTTTGAGGCAAATACTTTGGCAAACTCTAGCCCAATACCTGATGAGGCTCCTGTAATCAATGCTGTTTTCATTCCTAATGGTTTATTTTGATGCAAAAATACTGATCGTTTCACCTAAAGAATATTTCATATATCATGATCAGTATTCTTTTCGTTTAATGTTGCCATACGCATTTCAATCATATGTTTTTGAAAACCTGCTTTTTCATACGCCTTGATAGCGCTGGAATTGTTATAATAAACATCCAGTCTCATTTCGTTAATATTATTAGAAATAGTCCATACTTGTAAAGCGTCAATTATTTTTCTAATTACTCCTTTTCCCCTGAATTCCGGCTCCACATACATAAAACCTAAATAAGCATGTTTGGGATGTTGTAAGTAGTGTTTTGAATTTTCTATCCTTGCATATCCGGAGCTTATAATTTTACAATCAAATTCAGCTACCAACAATTCAATTTGCAGAGAAGTAATCATTTCTTCAATGTTGTAATAAGTAATGGGATCCGCCTGTAAGGTTGTATCAAATGGCCTTTCGGCATTGATGACTCCCTGTTCAAAACGAAGCAGGGTTTCCATATCTGGTAATTCAGCTTTCCTAATTATTATCTTATTTGTAACTGGTTTATTTTTCATTTTCGATTCAGAAGGTAAAATAATTGTTTTTGATTTTTGCCAAAATTAAACGAGATAGTAAAAAAAGATAAGCTTTGTATCAATTAATATTGCATAAAAAAATATGTTCCTGCAATTCATTGGTCAAAATCCATCAGGCAAGAATTTAGAAAGGATAAGAAAATCACCAAACTATAAAAAGGATGGGTTTGAAAATCTGACTGATACGCCAATGATGGTTAAGGGTACATCCTATTTTGATCTGCTGAAAAAAGTTGTAAATAAACCTGTTGATTCTAAACCTTCATCAGTATTACCTTCTGTAAAAACTGATCTGAAGAATATTATAAGTGATAAGCCATATATAGTTTGGTTTGGGCACTCTTCTTATTTTATCAGAATTGATAGCAAAATTTTTTTAGTAGATCCTGTTTTCAGCGGCCATGCTTCGCCGGTATCTTTTATGGTAAAATCATTTAATGGAAGTGATGTTTATACAACAGAGGATCTTCCGGAAATTGATTATTTAATTTTGACTCATGATCATTATGATCACCTGGATTACAAAACAATCATGAAACTGAAAACAAAAGCAAAATCCGTTGTATGCTCTTTAGGTGTTTCTTCTCATTTGATCTATTGGGGTTTTGATGAAAATTTGATAACCGAAATGGATTGGTGGCAAACGAATAAGTTAACAGAAAATATAAATTTGACTGCCACAGCTGCCAGGCATTTCTCAGGCAGGGGGTTTGTAAGAAATAAAACCTTATGGTCTTCATTTATTCTAAAAACTCAATCTTATAATTTATTTCTTGGCGGTGATTCCGGGTTTGATTTTCATTTTAAAGAAATAGGTGATAAGTCCGGACCATTTGATTTAGCCATACTGGAGTGTGGCCAGTATAACAGCGCATGGCCTTTTATACATATGATGCCTGAGCAAACAGTTCAGGCTGCAATAGATTTACAGGCAAAAATATTACTCCCTGTTCATTGGGGTAAATTTTCCCTGGCTTTGCATCCCTGGAAAGAACCAATTGAAAGGGCTCTTTCAGCAGCTACTTTACAAAATCTTAAAGTTACCACTCCAATGATCGGGGAACCTGTAATCGTAGGTGAAAGCTATCCTGATAAGCAATGGTGGAATTCATAAAATAATCAGTAATCAATAATTATTAATAAACATCCTATTTATACCCTTGTGCCTGCAACAAAAATAACTCGGCATATCTACCATTTTTATGTAACAATTCTTCATGACCTCCAATTTCAATAAGTTGCCCCTTGTCAAGAACCAATATTCTGTCTGCCATTCTAACGGTTGAAAAACGATGAGAGATCAACACGGCTGTCTTGCCTTTGGTAAGTTCTGCAAAGCGCTGAAATACCTGGTATTCTGCACGTGCATCCAAAGCGCTGGTAGGTTCATCAAGTATTAATAATTGTGCTTCTTTCATATATGCCCTTGCCAACGCAATTTTTTGCCATTCGCCTCCACTTAGCTCCACACCATTATTAAAGCGGCGGCCAAGTGCCTGGTCATATTGATCCGGTAATTTATTAGCCAGTTTGTGTGCCAAACTTTTTTCAGCAGATTCTTTTATCAATGGACGATTGTGTTGCTCATCAATATTGCCCACCGCAATGTTTTGAGCAAAGCTCATTTGGTATTTTAGATAATCCTGGAATATAATGCCTGTATGTTTTCTAAGATCCATAATATCATATTCGCGTAGGTCAACTCCATCCAGCAGTATGCGGCCTTCTTTGGGATCGTACAAACGTGCCAGCAATTTTACCAACGTTGTTTTGCCTGCGCCATTCTCGCCCACCAGTGCCAGCTTTTCTCCCACATGTAATGTAAAACTCAAGTGACGGTTCGCCCACGCTTCACTGTTATGATACCGGAATCCAACATTTTCAAAAGTGAATCCCTGTTTTATAGGATTGGGAAAGTGAACAGGTTTTGCAGCTACCGCAATCTTTGGTTTTATTTCAAAAAATTCAAAAAAATCACGCAAGTAAATAGCTCCCTGGGAAACGCTTGAGAAACGGGATAATATACCTTCGAGCAAGCTTCTTAACTGCCTGAAAGAGCCGGCAAGGAATGTAAGTGTACCAATCGTAATGGCGCCCTGCACGGTTTTAATAATGATTACTGCATAGGCTGTATAATAGCCAAGGCTTCCCAATAATGCAAATAAGGTACCCCAGGATGCCCTTCTTACAGATAACTTTTTATTATCATCATAAAATTTATTGCTTAGCGCTTTAAAACGATCAATTAAAAATCCTGAAAGATTAAACAACTTTACTTCTTTGGCCGTTTCATCGCTGGCGCCGAGATAGCGCATATAATCCAGTTCGCGTCGCTCCGGTGTTTGTCCGCGGGTAAGCGCATAGCTGCGGTCATTAAAATAGGATTCTCCTAAAAAAGCCGGAACAATGGCTACTAATAATAGTAAAATCAACCACGGATTAAATGCCATTAAGCCAACAGCAAGAAAAGCCATGGTAATAAGGTCCTGCACCTGTGTAAGGATCTGTGATAATAAAATTGTTCTTCCAATAGTTTGTTGCCTGGCCCTTTCCAGTTTGTCATAAAAGGCAGAATCTTCAAATTGGTCCAGATCAAGTGTGGCGGCATGCTCCATTATTTTTACAGAAGTATGATTGGAGAACAGGTCGCCTAATAAACTATCAACTAATAAGGTCGCCCGGCTTAATGCATCCGAGATAATTGCCAGTAAAAATTCTGCTGCTACCAACTTCCATAAATAAGTGTGATCTGCATTGGTACCTTTACTTAATAAAACAACTTCGTCAATAATGAGCTTGCCGACATATAATATGGTCACCGGTATGGCAGAGCGTATTAATCTTAAAAAAGCATTAAGAATGGTATACCAATGATTGGTTTCCCAAACCAGTTTAAAAAACCTTGGAAGGTTACCCAATGCTGCGAACTTTTCTTTGAGGGTTGGTGTCGGAAGTGTGTTTACGTTAGGTCTCGCCATCCTTAATATAATTGAGTTGCAAAATTAAGCCAATTGTTTAGTTACTTTTACCCATTACCCTGAAGGTGAGATTTATTCCAGGTTCTAATATTTTTTTTGATTTGGGTAAACTATGCAGCCAGTATTGTTGGGTAGGGCCTTTCATTTCGAGGAAGCTGCCATTCTCTAATAAAAGCGAAAGAGTTTCCTTGGTTTGTCTGTGTTTAAAAGAAAATTTTCTTTCTGCTCCAAAGCTGAAAGATGCAATAGGAGAATTTTTTTCGATTAATTTTTCATCATCACTGTGCCAGCCCATTCCTTCTTCGCCGTTATGATACAGATTTAGTGAACAACCACATTCATAGAATGTGGCTTTGATGAAGTCGGGCAAAGCCCTCTTTCATACGGTCAGTTCCTAACCGTAAAATATTCAGGGATGCATTTAAATCTCGATGAAGCGACAAACCACATACAGGGCAATCATGAGAACGGGTATAGATTTTCTTTTCTACAATCCTTCCACACCCAGAGCAAATTTTAGATGTGTTTCTGG
>ODAK010001819.1_pt1 | contig 22835 bp, 20 predicted proteins | sample 1539591 | NCBI WGS metagenome assembly ODAK01 (sample SAMEA3539303, study PRJEB22396) | soil metagenome | biome: tundra; feature: field; material: soil | place: USA | collected 2010-05 | depth 0.15 m | reverse complement strand
ACATCAACCAATCAGCACATTATCAATACTATTTAATAAGTTCCGACAATGTTTTAGAAGCATTCTCTGTCAATATATTATGACTTGCATCTATGATATGCATTTCTTTTTTAGACTTTATTTTTTTAAGAAAACGCTTGCCAAGTTTTATAGGAATAATAAAATCATGTTGCCCAAAAATCATTACTATTTCAATATGATATTTATTGATATGTCTTGTTATCTGATTTAGATTTGGAACAATATTTTTAAAACTCGAAATTACATTTCGTAGTAAAACTCGTTTCTCATGAGTTTCAAAATGAAAATTAATCATTCGTCTTAAACGATTATTTAATATTTTATAACGATGTAATTTATTAACCCCGTTAAAAAATTTCTCAGGGTTTTTAACTAACCACTTAATAAAATTTTTGCCTATTGTAGTTCCGGTAATAAAATTATTAGAATAACTTATTTTTAATCCGTCAGGCGCTATTAAAATGATACGGTTAATGCGTTTATAAAAAAACTGCACACATGTTAAAGCCACTCTTCCTCCAAGGCTATAACCCATAATGGAGAATCTGTCAATTTTTAGTTGTGTTAACAGTTGTTCTATATGTGCAATAAATTCTTTTTTAGTAATTTGATTTTCGAACATGCGTTCATTCGGATACATGCTATTACCATGATGATATAGATTAATAGCTACAATCGTATATTTTTCACCTAATGTTTTTTCAAAAATTTTGAAATCATCCGATTCTCTGCCGAAACCGTGAAAAGCTAATAAATATTCACTTCCCGAACCAAAAAGTTTGTATTCAAAGACAAAGTCCTTATATGAAACCGTATGCGTCATTCTAAATTTATTATTTTAAACGTGTCAATTTTATCAAAATGTTTTTTTAGTTATAACAAAAATATCGACTAAGTAGATGCTGTATTTTATAACATTCTTTTTGAAAATATAACAACAATAGCACTCCCAAAGATACCGAAATAAAATTAGTTGATTTGCAGATAATTCAGCAGGGATTTGAAAAAAAAGAAACAAATTACGGCTAATAATTTTTTTTTCATTAAGTTTGCCTTTCCGAAAATTTCGGGATAACAAAAGGATTAGTTAAATTCAGCCCTGAAAATGTAATTTTGTAAATCATGGAAAGAAAACGTCTTATTAAAGTTACTCGCATTTTTGATGCGATACCGGAATTACTAAGAAAAGGAAATGTTCAGGATGCTTTTTCGGCTAAAGAAAATGGAGTTTGGATAAAATATTCAACACAACAATTTTCTGATTATACAAATAATTTAAGTTGTGGTTTGTTGAATTTGGGTGTTCAACGAGAAGACAAAATAGCAATAATAGCAAACAACCGACCAGAGTGGAACTTTACAGATTTTGCTATTCAGCAAGTAGGAGCTATTAGCGTTCCTATTTATCCTACAATCAGCGCATCTGATTTAGAATTTATATTGAATGACGCACAGGTAAAATACATATTTGTTTCAAGCGAAGAACTTTATAAACATGTTAAAGCCATTGCCGCAAAAATTTCTAGTGTAAAAGAAATTTATACTTACAATAAAGTGAATGGAGCCAAGCATTGGATGGAGATAGTGGACTTAGGCAAACAAAATCCTAAAGTGGCAGAAGTGGAAGCGATAAAAAAGACAATAAAACCAAGCGATTTATTGACTATTTTATATACCTCCGGAACTACAGGAAATCCAAAAGGCGTAATGCTTTCGCATAATAATTTATTGAGTAATGTGTATGCTTGTGAAAGCGATTTACCCGCCCAAGTTTTTGTTAAAAAAACATGGAAGGTATTGAGCTTTTTGCCGTTAAATCACGTTTATGAGCGCATGATGGTTACTGCTTACATATTGGGTGGCGCTTCTATTTATTACGCTGAAAGCATTGAAACTATAGGTGAAAATTTAAAAGAAGTACAACCCGACGGATTTGCATCTGTGCCACGAATTTTTGAAAAAGTGTATGAAAAAATTATGGCAACAGGGCATGCATTAGAAGGGGTTAAAAGAAAAATTTTTACCTGGGCAATTGATTTAGGTTTTCAATATGAATTAGAGGGTAAAAACGGATGGTGGTATGAGAAAAAATTGAATATAGCAAGAAAGTTGGTTTTCTCTAAATGGAAAGAAGCGGTTGGGGGTCATTTAATTTCATCAATGTCCGGAGGCGCAGCGTTACAACCTCGTTTAGCCAGAATATTTGCTGCTGCCGAAATTCCTATTTGCGAAGGTTATGGGTTGACTGAAACATCTCCTGTAATTGCATCCAATTCACTTGATCCGGGAATGATGCGTTTTGGAACAGTTGGAAAAGTAGTGGAAGGTGTAACCGTTAAAATCGCTGAAGACGGTGAAATATTAGTGAAAGGACCCAACGTCATGTTAGGATATTACAACAATCCTGCTGCAACAGCTGAGGTAATTGATAAAGACGGATGGTTTCATACCGGCGATATTGGCGAAGTGGATAAAGACGGTTTCTTAAAAATTACCGATCGTAAAAAACAAATCTTTAAAACTTCGGGTGGAAAATATATTGCACCGGCTCCTATCGAAAATAAATTGCAAGAATCGCCATACATTGAGCAATCAATGGTGGTTGGCGAAAACCAAAAATTCGCTTCTGTTTTAATTGTACCTTCGTTTATGAAATTAAAAGAATGGTGTGCTGAAAATGGAATCAATTATACTACCGATGCAGAGATGATTAAAAATGAAAAAATAAAACAATTGATTACTCAAGAAGTTGAAAAGGTAAATGCAGATTTAGCTCAATATGAAAAAATAAAACACCCTATATTACTTGCCCAAGAATGGACGGTTATGGGAGGTCAGCTTACCCCTAAGCTCAGCTATAGAAGAAAAGTTGTTACATTTGAAAACAAAGAGTTGATAGAAAAAAATTATACTACGGCTAAATAAAAAAATTAAGAACTTTAATCAACAAAAATTATGGCACAAAAAGTTTATATTTTCGATACAACACTAAGAGATGGTGAGCAGGTTCCGGGATGTCAGTTAAATACTGCTGAAAAAATCGAGATAGCAATTGCACTCGAGGAATTGGGCGTAGATATTATTGAAGCGGGGTTTCCGATTTCCAGTCCCGGAGATTTTACTTCTGTTGTCGAAATTTCTAAAGCGATAAAAGAACCAATCATTTGCGCTTTAACAAGAGCAAAAGATATTGATATTGATACAGCGGTTGCCGCTTTGCAATTCGCGAAAAGAAAAAGAATTCATACAGGTATCGGAAGTTCAGATGTTCATATTCTTCATAAATTAAGATCCACAAGAGAGCAAGTGTTGGAGCAAGGTATTGCTGCAGTGAAGTATGCAAAAAAATATGTGGAAGACGTTGAATTTTATTGTGAAGATGCAGGACGCGCCGACATTGAGTACTTAGCGAAGATGGTGGAAGCGGTTATTGCTGCCGGAGCTACTGTTGTTAATATCCCTGACACTACAGGATATATGTTGCCTTGGCAATTTGGTGAAAGAATAAACTATTTAGTAAACAATGTGAAAAATATTGATAAAGCGGTCATCTCCGCACATTGCCATAATGACCTTGGCTTAGCGACAGCCAACTCCATTTCTGCATTAGCAAATGGAGCAAGACAAGTGGAATGTACCATTAATGGAATCGGAGAACGTGCAGGCAACACATCTTTGGAAGAGGTGGTAATGATACTTAAAAGTCACGATTTAGGACTTGAAACAAATATCAAAGCGAAAAATTTATATAGTATGAGTCAAATGGTTTCGCGCATGATGAGGATGCCTGTGCAGCCAAACAAAGCCATTGTAGGCAAAAATGCTTTTGCACATTCTTCAGGTATTCACCAAGACGGGTTTCTTAAAAATAGAGAGAACTATGAAATTATTAATCCTGCTGACGTAGGCGCGGATGCCTCATCTATTATTCTGACTGCAAGAAGCGGAAGAGCAGCGCTCGCTTATAAAATAAAAAATCTTGGGTACAGTCTTTCCAAATTAAATCTCGATGAATTATATAATCACTTCCTTGAATTGGCGGATGCCAAAAAACAAATCGAAGATGAAGATTTGCTTAAACTTTTGAAACACGCGCATCTAGAAAAAAAGTAAATAATGATAGTTTACTGCGTCATTGCGAGGAACGAAGCAATCTCTAAACAATGTTTTATTTGATATTGCTTCGTTCCTCGCAATGACGCTCCAAATATTAATTTTATTTTTCATTAAACAATCGCATAAATTAAATATAAAAAATCTATCTAAGCATACAGCAATAAACAAAATGGCTAAAACATTATTCGAAAAAGTTTGGGATGCTCATGTGGTAACAACCATTAAAGGTGGTCCCAGCATCTTGTATGTGGATAAACATTTAATCCACGAAGTAACAAGTCCGCAAGCCTTTGCAGGAATTGAAAAAAGAGGGATTCCTCTTTTCAGGAAAAAAAATATACTCGCTACTGCAGATCATAATGTTCCTACAAAAAATCAAAACCTTCCGATAAAAGAAGCGCTTTCAAAATTTCAAGTGGATAAATTAACTGAAAATTGTGAGCGACACGATATTCCTCTTTATGGCTTGGGACACCCGTTTCAGGGCATTGTGCATGTTATCGGACCTGAACTTGGCGCAACTTTGCCGGGTATGACAATTGTTTGCGGAGACAGCCATACCTCCACTCACGGGGCTTTTGGCTCCATCGCTTTTGGAATCGGAACAAGCGAAGTGGAGCAGGTAATGGCTACAGAATGTTTGATGCAGAGCAAACCGAAGACCATGAAAATTGAAATTAATGGAAAATTAGGAAAAGGCGTTTTATCAAAAGATATTATTTTATATATCATCGCAAAAATTTCAGCAAGCGGCGGAACAGGCTATTTTATTGAGTATTCCGGCTCAGCTATCAGAAGTCTTTCGATGGATGCGAGAATGACTATCTGCAATATGAGTATCGAAATGGGCGCAAGAGGCGGAATGATTGCTCCCGATGAAATAACTTTTGAATATATTAAAGGAAGAGAGTTTGCTCCGAAAGGCGCTAAATGGGACGAAGCGCTTGCCTATTGGAAAACTTTATACACCGATGAGGATGCAACTTTTGATAAAGTGCTTACCTACGATGCCGCTGATATAGAGCCGATGATAACCTATGGAACGAATCCGGGAATGGGAATAAAAATTACAGGAATAATTCCAAAATTATCGGACATTAAAGAAGAAAGCAATAAAATTTCGTTCGCTAAATCATTGGAATATATGGGACTTGAGCCGGGCAGCAAGTTACTTGGTAAAAAAGTAAATTATGTTTTCATTGGAAGTTGCACCAATTCACGTATTGAAGATTTGAGATTGGTTGCTGAATTTGTGAAGGATAAAAAGAAAGCGGACAATGTGATTGCGTGGATTGTTCCGGGTTCAAAACAAGTGGAACTGCAAGCAAAAAAAGAAGGCTTGGATAAAATTTTAATCGCCGCAGGATTTGAATTAAGAGAGCCGGGATGCTCTGCCTGTCTTGGTATGAACGAAGATAAAATTCCGAAAGGAGAATATTGTGTTTCTACTTCTAACAGAAATTTTGAAGGACGACAAGGTCCCGGTTCAAGAACATTTTTAGCAAGTCCGCTAACAGCAGCTGCTACAGCAGTTAATGGGTATATCAGTGATGTTAGAGAGTTTGAATTGGAAGAGGTGGAAGGGTGAATTAGTATGATTAAGTTGAACAAAGTACCAACGATTAAACTGAATTGAGAATTTTTGGATTTTAATATTAATGAAAATTCGTAAACAAAAAATATATATTGATACTTCTGTTATAGGAGGTTATTATGATGTAGAATTTGAGGAAGAAACTATAATATTATTTGATGAAATTAAAAAAGGCTTTTTTGAAATTATTTATTCTACTGTAACGGAAGACGAATTGTTAGGCGCACCTAAAAAAGTGAGAGAATTAATGCCCAACTTGCCACAAAAATTTATCACAAAAGTTGATTTAACTGAAGAAGCTACTAATCTTGCGAACGCATATTTAAAAGAAAATGTAGTAGGAGAAACAAGCAGAACTGATTGTTTTCATATTGCATTAGCAACAATTCATCGAGTAGATATTTTGATTAGTTGGAATTTTAAACATATTGTAAATGTAAATAGAATAAGAGGATACAATGCCGTAAATATGAAATTAGGATATTCAACTATTGATATTCGTTCACCAAAAGAAATAATATACAACAATGAAAACTAAAAAAGAAAAAGACTTTGACGCAGTAAAATTTATGCGTGAAGTAAGAGACAAAATAAGCAAAGAGACACAAGGAATGAACTTTGAACAATTAAAGAAATATTTTGAAGCGAGACGATTAAAATTGTATCGTAAAAAGCAACAAGCCAGTTAACAGCAGCCGATACAGCGGTTAACGGATATATCAGTGATGTTAGAGAGTTTGAATTGAAAGAGGTGGAAGTGTAAAAATTACAATTATAATTGACAAAAAAGAATTCATAAACATATTAAAAGATGAAAAAATTTAAGCCGAGTGATATTGTTCAACTTTTATCAAGTTTAGGAAATAACAACATAATGACAATTGAAAATGTTAATGAAGCAAATCAAACCGCACATTGTGTTTGGCATCACCCAACAACAAGAAAAAAAATAGAAGACGACTTCAAATTAAATACTTTAAAATATTATAAATCAAACGCTGGAATTAACAATATCAAATAATTCATTAACTAATTTTAAAAACACGATATGAAAAAAATATTTATTATTTTCCTTACCTCTATTGTTGTTTCATGTTCAAACGCTCCAAGTGATTTTAAAAACATTTCTAATGAAACTAAATATGAAATATTAAAAGAAGAAAAATATGCAGGAGGCAAAACAATTGAAGAAACGATTAAAATGCAAGAGGCTGGTATTACGAATTTGTGCAAACTTCAAATTAAACTAAATGAGAAGCTTAATAAAAATTCTCTCCAAGATATTGCAGTTAAACTTAGGAAGAATAGAGAAGATTATGAAAAATTATGGATTTCTTTTTATTTACCCGACTTGCTACCCGACAAATCTGGTAATGGTGCTTGGGCAGTAGCAAATTTTACGCCTGATTTAGAAGTTACTATTCTTGGTGAAAATGTTTCGGCAGAACAGTTAAAAAATATTCCCTTCCCAAAATATGCTAAAGTTATGGAAATGCTTGAAGAGGCTGGGGACTACAAGAAAAATGATGGTTGCTTAATTCTTTTATCCAAAGATGGAAAACCTTTACATATACAAGTTTCGCAACAATTTCTTAACGACGAACCTGATAAAAATATCAAAGAAGAAGTAAAGCGTGATATTGTATATATTGCATTTCAAACATTTGCTGAAACTGACATTGACAAAATTACAATAACTTCTGTTCCAATAAAAAGGTCAAGTTTTAATCCGAATGACAAAAAGGATGCAAAGACAGTGAAAGCTTTTCAAAAGACTGTTACCATTGACCGCTTAACAGCAATGAAAATACTTGAAAAATATTTAAAAGGTTCTTCTCTTCAAGACTTATATCAACTGGACGGAACACTTTACGTTCCAAGTGCAAAATTTGAACGATTGCAATTTGCTGAACTTGAAAATGTTTACTCCGAATTAGAAAAAGAATAAAAAACTAATCCAACTTTATAAAAAGCAAATAAATAAAACAAATGGATAAATTCACCACTATAAAATCTTCGGTAGTTCCTTTGTCTATTGAACTTTTTTCAGTTGGATAAATTTATTTCTAAATATTTGCCTTTAGTTCAGTACGTTTAAGGGCAGTTCCAAAAATATTGAAACCTAACATCGAATCCATTTTTAATATCATAGCATCTGAGAAATTTAATAAAATGGCAATGGCTATTTTTAAATATCAGGCTACTGAAAATGAGGTTTACCGACGATATATTCAATCTTTAAAAATCAATATTGATACTGTTACTGAACTTGAACAAATCCCCTTTTTACCAATTGAATTTTTTAAAACGCATAAAATAATTACAAATTATAAACAGCAAATCCCAAGCTCAAAACTATTTGCAAGTAGCGGAACAACAGGCATTCAAAGCAAACATTATATAAGCGATATAAGCATTTACGAAAAAAGCTATCAAAAAACATTTGAATATTTTTATGGAAACATACAAGAATATTGCATTTTAGCATTGCTTCCCTCTTACCTCGAACGTGAAGGTTCTTCCTTAATTTATATGATAGATGATTTAATAAAAAAAAGCAAACATCCCGAAAGCAGCTTCTATCTCCATAATTACGATGAGTTGCTATTAAAATTACAACAATTGAAAAAACAAAAAATAATTTTGATTGGTGTAACTTATGCGTTATTAGATTTAGCAGAGCGATTAAATTCACTTTTAATCAGAGCAGATTTTAATAATCTCATTATTATGGAAACTGGCGGTATGAAAGGTAAACGCAATGAATTAGTGCGTGAAGAATTACACAAAATATTATGCGAAAGTTTTGGACTTGATATCATTCACAGTGAATACGGAATGACGGAACTATTATCACAAGCCTATTCCAAAGGAAATGGAATATTTAATTGTCCGCCTTGGATGAAAATTTTAATCCGCGATATCAATGACCCATTTGCTATTTTATCAAACAATAAAACAGGTGGCATCAATGTAATTGATTTAGCAAATATCAATTCCTGTTCCTTTATTGCAACACAGGATTTAGGAAAATCATTTCCCGATAATTCTTTTGAAGTGCTTGGACGCTTTGATAACAGCGACATCAGAGGATGTAATTTATTGGTAGGATAAATTAGAAAAATAATTGTTTTATCTTTTCTTAAATTAACCGATGGGAATAATTTTTTTTATCCTTATTAACAATGCCCTGAAAACCCATCAACTCTTCATTAATACTTTTTTGGAGTTCTCGTAATTTTGATTGCGGTTTCAATTCTTTAACGTAAAAAGACTGAAAAATTATTTGAATAAATTAATAGTGAATGAATTTTAAATTTATTCAATACGTTTCATGTGAAGTTCTTTTGGAGGCGTAATGATTAATGGAACGGCTTCAACAGTAACGGAGCTGGTGTCCAATCCAAAGGCTTTTTCTTCAGACAAACTAACGTGTTTTAAGGCACCGTAGATATCCAAAATCAGTTTTTCATAAAAGGGTAATTCGTTTTCATACGATAAGAATTTTTCAATTACAATGAATCTGAAATCGCCAATAATATTGTTTTTATTCAATGATTTGTATCGGCTTGTTATATCCACTTCTTTATTAAGAACCATATCTTCCACTACTTTCCGGAACATCAAATTTATTTTTGGAGCTACACGGAAACCCAAATTAAAATCAATACGAATAACATCATCATGAATAAATTCACACACTTTATATTCCATCCGATAAGGTTCATCTACAGTGTCAACATGTACAAACCAGTATATATCGGCACGTTTGGGTTGTTTTTGCATGATGGAATAAATAATTTTTGATTCTATTTCGTTTATATTGTCTGCGCTGGTAAGGTAAACCAAATGAGTTGCGTATTTAGGAACGCTCAAATCTTTACTTAAATCTTCAAGTATCGGTAAATAGTCCGCTAACTTTACAAATTCTACATAACGGTTTCTGATTTTGCGAGCATAAAACCATACTAACATTATCAAAGACAAGCCCATAGTTATAGACAAACTAATCCAGCCTCCGTTTAAAAATTTATTCATTTGAGCGACTAGAAATGATAACTCTACGAACAAATACACAATTACAAATCCCCAAATTAAAGGCGCCCACATATGTTTAATCATCATAAAATAGGTAAGAAGGCGAGAGGTCATGAACATTCCTAAAACAATTGCTAAGCCATAAGCCCCTTCCATTTTTGAAGATTCTTGAAAATACAAAACCACCAAAATACAGCCTAAACATAAAAACCAATTAACAGACGGGATATATAACTGTCCTTTAAGTTCGCTTGGATATTTAATTCTTGCTTTGGGCCATAAGTGTAATCGAACCGCTTCGTTTATTAAAGTGAATGAACCGCTTATTAAAGCTTGGCTGGCAACTATAGTAGCAACAGTTGCTAAAGCAATGCCGTAAGGCAAAAACCATGTCGGCATAATTGCATAAAATGGGCTGATATCTTTTAAGTATTCTCCTTGATGAGCAAGCAGCCAAACACCTTGACCAAAATAATTAAGCACCAATGTTATTTTTACAAATATCCATGTGATACGAATATTTTCTTTTCCGCAATGACCTAAATCGGAATACAATGCTTCCGCTCCGGTAGTACATAAAAAAACAGCCCCAAGTATCCAAAAGCCTCCCGGATGTACCACAAGTAAATCATAGCCATAAATAGGGTTTAAAGCTTTTAACACTCCCCAGTTTCCGGATAGTTGAGAAATTCCTAAAATGCCCAATGTTAAAAACCAGATAAGCATTACAGGTCCAAATAGTTTACCTACACTTTTAGTACCGAATTGTTGTATCGAAAAAAGAGCGATAATAATTAAAATAACAATAGGAACTGTTGGTATATTTTTAAAGGAGTCCACCATCCTTAAACCTTCAATTGCGGAAGCAACAGAGATAGGTGGAGTAATAATTCCATCAGCAAGCAATGCGCTACCACCAATTATTGCAGGGTATAATAACCATTTTACTTTTGTTTTTTTTACCAATGTGTAAAGCGCAAATATTCCTCCTTCTCCTTTGTTGTCGGCTTGTAAAGTAAGGATAACATATTTTACGGTAGTTTGTAAAGTCAGTGTCCAGAAGATGCAGGAAAGTCCACCCATGATTGTAACATAATCAATCGGCTTATCGTCAACTATTGCTTTCAAAACATAAAGCGGTGATGTTCCAATATCGCCAAAAATAATACCGAGTGTTACAAGCAGTGCGCCTGCTGATATTTTATGAACAAGATGGTGGTCTTTACTCATGGGGAGTTTAAAATAAAAAGTGTGCAAAAGTACAAAATAATCAAACTGCAACAATAACAAATAATACTTTTGATTTAGTACAATGTTGTATTATTATAAAGGACATCATTGTTTCTGCAAATTAATAATTGCTGATTAGCGTTCTACTTTTTTGCAAATGCCACTCTGTGAAATTCAAATCCATTCAGTAATTTTTTTCTTTCGGAAATATATTTATTGCGGTACTCTTCGGCTCCATTGTCTTCTATAAGTTTTAAGTCGAATGCCTTTAGATAATCCGGAAGTTTTTCGGGATAAAAACCTGATATCCATTTTTCTTCACTCTCTTTCAAAATCTTTAATAGCTTTTCAGTTCCTTTAAAAGATTGTGGATTGTCTAAAACAAGTTTGTGCAAATAAGTAAATATGATATATGAATTGGATGTAAATTTTTTTACAAATTCAAATGTCGCGTCAATGGCTTCTTGTGGCAGATAGGATGTTACGCCTTCCCAAATAATTGTTGTGGGAATTGAAAAGTTTAAATTTTGTTCGACAGCGAAATCCGCTAAAGTTTGTTTATTAAAATCTAATTGCAGATACTGCGTATTTGTGGGTAACTGTTTTAATGAGGTTTTAAGTTTTTTAATTTTGAATTTCGATGTGTCAGGATGATCAATTTCAATGACAGAAATATTTTGCATAAAATCCAATCTTATTGACCTTGTGTCGAAGCCTGCGCCTAAAATTATCACTTGTTTAACGCCGTTATCTATTGATTGCTTTAGCAAATCGTCAATATATTTTGTTCTCGCAATGCTTGAAGAGAGCGCACCCAAACCTTTCCGCTGTATAAAGTTGATAAGAAGTTCACCAACGATAGGTAGTGTAGTGATTTTAACCGAATTTTTTAAATAACTATCAAGAAAATTAATTGCCAAATCATCTTTGAACAATCTTTTTTCTTTTGGTTGATTTGTTTCGATTGCTCTGAAAAGAGCTATATACTGGGCAGTTTTACTAATTGAATTATCTTTCATCTGAAAATAATTTGAAAACTTGATGATGACTTTGCTAATTTTATAATCTATAATCAACACGTCATTGCGAGGCACGAAGCAATCTCACATCTATCATTGTTTGAGATTGCTTCGACTGAAAAAGTCTCGCAATGACGCTTCTATATTGGCTTTTAATTATTTTATTTCCGCGCCATTATTTATATTTGGTTTAACAGGCGCAACAAAACTAAGTTTACCCAAATTATTTTCAGCCATCAAAATCATTCCTCGACTTTCGATGCCTTTTATTTTTCGGGGAGCAAGATTTATTAATATGGATACTTGCTGACCAATTATATCTTCGGGTTTATAATATGCTGCAATGCCTGAAACAACAGTACGTTTATCAATACCTGTATCAATTAATAATTTTAAAAGTTTATCAGCTTTAGGAACTTTTTCAGCTTCTAAAATAGTTCCAACACGAATATCCATTTTTGAAAAATCTTCAAAAGTAACTTCAGCTTTTGTTTCTTTTGAATCCTCATTAACTTTTTTTGAATTTACTTCTTCATTCATCTTTTTTGAATTTTCTAATTTTTGAATTTGAGCAATAATTGTTTCGTCTTCTATTTTATCAAACAATAAACTTGCTGTGTTTATTTGATGTCCAGCCAATAATAAATTTGTGCGTGTCGCATCGTTCCATTTCAAATCATTATTCAAATTAAGCATTGCAATTAATTTTTTAGAAGTGAAAGGTAAAAACGGTTCCATCAATACTGCAAGATTAGCGGAGATTTGTAATGATATATTCATAACCGTCTGCACTCTTTTTTCATCTGTTTTTATCACAATCCAAGGTTCGTTATCCGCTAAATATTTATTTCCTAAACGCGCTAAATTCATTAATTCTCCAAGCGCTTCGCGGAAGCGATAGTGTTCAATGCTTGCTGAAATTTTATCAGGAAATTTACTTATTTCTTCCAGCAATAAAATATCTTGTTTTGTGTAATCCGTTGCCACAGGCACTTTGCCTTGATAATATTTATGCGTTAATACCAATGTACGATTAATAAAATTACCAAGTATAGCAACTAATTCATTATTATTTTTCGCTTGAAAATCTTTCCACGTAAAATCATTATCCTTTGTTTCCGGTGCATTCGCGCAAAGTGTGTAACGCAATACATCTTGTTTATCTTTAAACTCCAATAAATATTCGTGCAGCCAAACCGCCCAATTGCGTGATGTAGAAATTTTATCTCCTTCTAAATTTAAAAATTCATTGGCAGGAACACTATCAGGAAGTATGTAAGAACCTTCTGCCATAAGCATTGCAGGAAAAATAATGCAATGAAAAACAATATTGTCTTTACCAATAAAATGCACCAATTTTGTTTCTTTATCTTTCCAATATTTCTCCCAATCAGGAGTAAGTTCCTTCGTTGCTGAAATATATCCGATTGGGGCGTCAAACCAAACATATAAAACTTTTCCTTCTGCACCGTCAACAGGCACTTTCACACCCCAATCTAAATCACGTGTCATTGCGCGAGGTTGAAGACCTGAATTTAACCAACTCTTGCATTGCCCGAAAACATTGGATTTCCATTCTTTATGCGAATCAATATAGGCTTCAATTTGCGGTTGCATTTTATCTAAAGGCAAAAACCAATTTTTAGTTTTTTTCATCACAGGCTTTTCTCCAGACAAAGTTGATCTTGGATTAATCAAATCAGTTGTGTTGAGCGTACTTCCGCACTTTTCGCATTGGTCGCCGTAAGCATTGTCGTTGCCGCATTTCGGACAAGTTCCAATAATATATCTATCCGCTAAAAACTGATTCGCTTTCACATCAAAATATTGTTCAGTAATTTCTTCTGTAAAAACACCTTTATCATATAATGTTTTGAAAAATTCAGAAGCTGTTTCATGATGAATTTTAGAAGATGTACGTGAATAAATATCGAAAGAAATACCAAATTCTTTAAAGGCATCGCCCATCATTTTATGATATTTATCAACGACCTGTTGTGGAGTTATCCCTTCTTTTTTCGCTTTAATGGTAATGGGTACACCATGTTCATCTGACCCGCAAATAAATTTCACATCTTCATTTTTTGAACGCAAATACCGAACATAAATATCGGCTGGTAAATAACAACCGGCTAAATGACCAATATGTATTGGTCCATTAGCGTATGGCAATGCGGCGGTAACGGTATGTCTTTTAAAAGTCAAAAGTTATGAGTTATAAGTTATGAATTATGAATTATGAATGTGCCAAAGATAAAAATTAATCCTTGAGTAATTTTTTTTGCATGATATATGAAATGCTTGCCGCTCTGTTCTTTATTGTTTCCGCATTTTCGCCATTATAAAGTTCGTCAACGGTGTCCCAGAATAATTGTAGCCAAATTTTAAAATCTTCTTTTTTCAGAGGTAAATGAAAATGTTTTTCCATTAAATTTTGAGAGTATGAATGTTGGGGGAACAATGCAGCATTCCAAAAATTATCAATGCGTGGTAAATGTTTTTCTAAATTAAGATTCACAAAATAATGTTTTATTGAGCTTACCAATAACTTATCGTAAAACTTTTTTATTAGCTTTGTTACATCAGCAGGCGAGAGAATATCGGTTTTTGTCATTGTTAATTTTTTTACAAATATCGGATTAGTTTTATTGAATTAGGCATTTTATCGGACATCCTGTTAATATTATGGACTTTCAAACTTATTTTATTTCGTAACTTTGTCAGTAATAAAAATCAATGAGCAATGAATAAATTTGGAGTAGTTATTTTTCCAGGGTCCAACTGCGACCAAGATATGATATATGTGTTACGTAATATCATGGGACAAGAAGTAGCGGAATTATGGCATAAGGATGCTGATTTGAAAGGATGCAATTTTATTATACTTCCGGGAGGTTTTTCTTATGGTGATTATTTGAGGTCGGGTGCTATTGCTCGCTTTTCGCCAATTATGGAAAAAGTTATTTCTTTTGCAAATGATGGCGGCTATGTAATGGGCGTGTGCAACGGGTTTCAGATTTTATGCGAAGCAGGATTACTTCCAGGCGCATTGTTGCATAATATAGAACGTAAATTTATTTGCAAAAATGTTTTTATAAAATCAGAAAATAATGACACATTAATCACTTCAGAAATCCCCAAAGGAAAAGCGTTAAAAATACCCATTGCACATGGCGAAGGAAATTTTTATACTGATGCGGAAACATTGAAACAATTAAATAAAAATGGACAAATACTTTTTCGCTATTGCGATGAGAATGGAAATATAACGGAAGCGTCAAATCCAAATGGAGCAACCGAAAATATTGCAGGTATTTGCAATGTAAACAAAAATGTTTTTGGAATGATGCCGCATCCTGAAAGAGCTACTGATGGCTTGTTAAGCAATATTGATGGGCGTTGGATTTTCGATTCTATTCTAAGTTTAGCTTTGACGACTAAATAGAAAGCAGATAACACGGATTATGATGATTATACCAAACGCACATCGCTTCGCAAAAATTCTAAATTCTAATGGGTGTTTAGAATTTAGTTCCGATTAAATCGGGAAGAAATTGTTTCAGTATATATTATTTCAATTCGCCAATCGCATGCAGTCGTCTCATTTCTTTTTTGTCGAATTTACCCACACTTGTTTTTGGTATTTCTTTCAAAGCAACAAAACTATTAGGCAGTTGATAGCTTGCAAATTCAGACGACAAAAAAGTTCTTATTTCTTCTATTGTTATGGATTGCCCCTCTGCAAGCACGATACAAGCCAAAGGTCTCTCCACCCATTTATCATCGGGAATAGCAATCACTGCCGCTTCTTTAATTTTTTGGTGCGCCATTAACGCTACTTCTAAAGCCATGCTTGAAATCCATTCGCCTCCGCTTTTGATAAGGTCTTTGGCTCTATCTGTAATCATCATATATCCATGATTGTCAATAGTCCCTACATCGCCTGTTTTAAACCAACCGTCTTTAGAAAAACGAGAGGCATTATCAGGAAAATTATAATAACTGGCTATTATCCAAACGCCTTTAATTTCAAATTCACCAACTGTGTGCCCATCTCTTGGGGCAATTTTTCCCTCTTCCGTAATACCTCGTAACTCCACGCCAGGAAGCTCATAGCCTTGTTTGGCTCTTATTTTTAATTGTTCCTCGTAAGGTAAATCTTCGTGAATTTTTTGTAATCTTGAAATAGTTCCGAGTGGAGATGTTTCGGTCATACCCCAAGCCTGTGCGCCTTTCAAGCCGAAATCTTTTTCGAATGAGCGCATTAAACTGGGAGCTAAAGCGGAGCCGCCAACAATGTATTCTCTTAAAGTTAATTTTTCTTTCGGAGGATTTTTCTTCAGCGCATCGTAAACGCCCATCCAGATAGTAGGTACGCCATTGGCAACGGTTATTTTTTCTTTTTGTATAATATCAATCAACGCATCGGGTTGCAAATGTATGCTTGGCAATACAATATCAGCACCTGCAAGAATACACATAAAAGGGTAGCCCCAAGCCATTACATGAAATTGAGGCACAATAGCTAATACTCTATCACGCGAAGATATATTTGCCGCGTTTGGCGCTATGTTGCTTAATGCGTGCAGATAAGTAGAACGATGCGAATATAAAGCGCCTTTAGGATCGCCGGTTGTTCCGCTTGTATAACATAATCCGCAAGCATCGTTTTCATCCACTTTTACCCATTCGAATTCTTCCGATTCGGAAGCTATCAGGTCTTCATAAGTGATAACATTTGGCAAAGTTGTTTTAAATCCGGCAGGAGCATTTATTACTACAAACTTTGTTAAGCCGGGTGTTTTAGGTGCCACTTTTTCTAACAATGCAGCAAGCGTTGCATCAAAAAAAACTACTTTATCCTGCGCATGTTGGATGATAAAAACAATTTGGTCAACCGAAAGCCTGACATTTAAAGTATGGCAAACAGCACCTGCACCGGGTATTGCGTAATAAAGTTCAAGATGCTGATAATGATTCCAGCAAAAAGTTGCTACTCTGTCGCCTTGCTTTACGCCTAATTTATTGATAATTGCATTAGAAAGTTTTTTTGTTCTTTTATAAAAATCAGAATACGTATATCTGTGCCAACTCCCATCAGGTAATTTCGAAACAATTTCTTTGTATGGAAAAACTCTATTCCCGTATTCTATAATAACATTAGTAGTTAGCGGGTAATTCATCATTTGACCTTTCATAGTTTTCAGTTTTATTAGACTTTATATAAGTTAAAATGTTATGAGAATTTTTGTTTTAAGTAAACGCTTTATTCAACACGTCATTGCGAGACTTTTTCAGTCGAAGCAATCTCAAACAATGATAAATGTGAGATTGCTTCGTACCTCGCAATGACGTTCTATATTGGCTTTCCATTATTTTAATAAATTAACTTGTATAAAGTCTATTGTTTATCGCAAACTTACTTATTCATTTTCAAATTTTCAAATTAACAATTTACCCATGCACCGTTTCTTTTTTTCCGTAATTAGAAATGATGTTCGCTTCGTAATCTAACCATTCTTTCCAGCGTTTTCCAATATCAACGCCATCGCCATATTTACGTGCAAAACCAATAAACATAGCATAATGTCCGGCTTCGCTAATCATTAAATCACGATAAAATTTCGCTAATTCTTTATCTTTAATATTTTCGGAGAGTACTCTAAAGCGCTCGCAACTACGGGCTTCTATCATTGCTGAAAAAAGCAGACGGTCAACCAAAGACGATTTTCTGCTTCCGCCTTTTTGCATAAATTTATATAATTCGTTTACATAATTATCTTTACGTTCAATGCCAAGAATGAGTCCCCGGCTTTTAATTAAATCATGCACCATCTCAAAATGCACCAACTCTTCTTTTGCAAGTTTAATTAATGCTGTAACCATTTCGGTATAATTAGGATTGTTTACAATCAATGACAGAGCGTTGGACGCAGCCTTTTGTTCGCACCATGCGTGGTCGGTTAATATTTCATCAATATTACTTTCTACAATATTTACCCATCGCGGGTCGGTTGGTAATTTTAATCCAAGCATATTTTTAGTTCAAAGTTTGAGAGTTTTGTGTTATTTTTTAATGGAACGCATGATATTAATCTTCCAATTTTTTAATCTTCTAATCTTTCAATTAATTAATCTAAAAATTTTTTCATTAAGGGACCGCTTATCATACTTGTTATTAATGCCATTATCACTAAAGCCACAAACATTTTTGCATCAATCAATCCAACATTTAAAGCCAGAGTTCCTAAAATAATTTCCATCGCGCCGCGCGCATTTAAGCCAAATCCAACGGCAAGAGATTCGCGTTTGGTCAAGCCTCCCAGATATGCGCCTAACGATCCGCCAAAAACTTTGCAAGCTACCGCAAGAAAAAATACTAACAGAACTAAAGGAAAATCAAAATTGTCAATGAAATTTACTTTCAATCCGATGGAAACAAAAAACAATGGAGCAAATACATTTGTTACAAATTGATGAATAATATCGCGTTCGCGCTCTTGCAGATGCACGCTATCGCCAAACGCAATACCAATGATGAACGCGCCCAATATGGCGTGTAACCCGATGTATTCGGTAAAAGCGGCACCCAAAAAACAAAGTCCCAAAGCGATAGTGAGAACTCCGCCTGACCAAACAGGTTTTTGTTGAACCCATTTTAATGTTTGATTAATAATGTAACGACCAATGGTGAGCATAAAAAATCCAAAACCAAGAATCATACCTATTGTAAACCAAATATTATTAACATCACTATGCTGTCCCATGATGCTTAATACAAACGAAAACATTAACCAACCTGTTAAGTCATCAAATATCGCTGCGGAAATAATAACCATTCCCACTTTGGTTTTAAATAAATTCAACTCCATCAAAATGCGTGTAATAACAGGTAATGCAGACACAGCCATAGCAATACCAAAAAATAATGCATACGCTAATCTTCTATCGGGTGAGAATGTGAAAAAATTCGGAAAAAACCATACAGCACAAAAGCCGAGCACAAAAGGAATCAACATACTTGTGAAACTTGTATAAACACCCGCTTTCCCTTGTTTTAACATCACCTGCAATTGCGCGCCCATGCCGGCAACAAACAAAAGCATTACTACTGCAAGGTTGGTGATTCCATCGAGCGCAATTTTTGCAGCGCCTACTTTGGGTAAAATAGAAGCAGACAAATCAGGGCTTAAAGCACCAAAAACAGTAGGACCTAAAATAATGCCCAACAAAATTTCGCCCATTACAATTGGCATTTGTATTTTTTTACACAGCTCGGAAAAAATGCGTGCCAGAATCAAAATACCGCCAATACTAGAAAGTAAAATTATTAAATCGCTGTGTAGTAGTGTTAACATAAATTTTTTTATACTCTCGAATGAATGATCAATAAATTACAAGGCAAATCAGCCAAAATATATTCAATATCATGCGTGAAAATACGATCAACAAATCTCAAATGAATGTCGGGCGAATTAATAATTAATAAATCCGCTTTTTTATCTTTTGCAAATTTGCTGATGGCATAACCGGGTTTGCCTTTTATGTTTTTAGCGCTGATATTAAAGTTGGTTTTATTTTTTTCAATGATGGATGAAATATTTTCTTCTGTTTCTACAATGGAATTTTTTTTCAATTTTTTTATTTCCGGTTCTCCGCTTTCATCCGTTGGAGTTACGCCAATACCAAGTATTTCCGTTTCATTTACAATATTAATATCTTTCACATTCAAATGTTTGGCAAGATAAAATGCGGTGTTAATGGTGTGAATAGTTTTTGGATTTTCTATTCCATTAATTACAAATTTTTTAAAAGGATGAGGTTTTTCTGTAGGGTTGGTAAGCAATAATACCGAGCATTTTGCTTTGCGACTTATGGTGCGCGCAATAGAACCGATATAAAACTTTAATATATTTTCTTTTACAAGCGCTCCTATAATTAATAAATCAACGATATTGAGTTTACATAATTTTAAAATCGTTTCCACAGGGTCGCCTTCCATCCAAATTACGCGGGATTTGCGAGCATCAATTCCAACCTGATTCATCAACTCATCTAATTTTTGTTCTTTGTTGCTCGTCTTAATGCCAATGTGGATCAGCACCAATGAGGCGCCCAACAAATCCGATAAACGCTTCGCTTCTGCCAATACAGGCAAGCAACGAGGAGAAAATGAAACAGCAACAGCAATGGTTTCGAAAGGATAGGATGGACGTTTTTTTAGTTTGTTTAAATCCATAAGTATAAAAATTATTGATTTGAATCGTAAAGGTAAGATTTTAGAATAGATTTTAAATTTTATAAAAAAATTGTAGATACGATTTGTAATACGTATTAACATGTAGTAATTTTGTGCCAACAAAAATTCATGTTGCGTAGCAACAAAAATTATGGCCGAACAAATAGAACACGTACAATGCCTTATCATTGGTAGCGGACCTGCGGGATTCGCTGCGGCAATTTATGCCGCAAGAGCAGATATGAAACCTGTGATGTATCAAGGGTTACAGCCTGGCGGACAATTGACCATAACTACTGAAGTAGATAATTATCCGGGTTATCCGAAGGGCACTCACGGGATTGCAATGATGGACGATTTTAAAGCACAGGCGGAGCGTTTTGGGACTGATGTTCGTTGGGGATTAGTTACATCGGTAGATTTTAAAGGACCAAAACATAAAGTAGTAGTTGATGAAAAAACAACAGTAACAGCTGATACCGTAATTATTGCAACAGGAGCTGCCGCTAAATGGCTGGGCTTGCCATCAGAAGAACGCTTAAACGGTTTTGGTGTTTCTGCATGTGCTGTGTGTGATGGTTTCTTTTTCAAAGGACAAGATGTAGCTATTGTGGGTGCAGGAGATACAGCAGCGGAGGAAGCCACTTATTTGGCAAAATTGTGTAAAAAAGTATATATGATTATTCGTAAAGGTGAAATGCGCGCTTCCAAAGCAATGCGCCATCGCGTGTTAAATACACCTAATATCGAAATAATTTATAATTCTGAAACAAAAGAAATTTTGGGAAACAAAAGTGTTGAAGGTGCGACCATAATTAACGACAAAGGTAAAGAACGTCATTTAAAAATAACAGGATTTTTTGTTGCTATTGGGCATAAACCCAATACCGAAATTTTTAAAGATTGGTTACATCTGGATGAAACGGGTTACATAAAAACGGTGCCGGGAACCAGTAAAACCAATATCCCCGGCGTGTTTGCAACAGGCGACGCTCAGGATAAAGTTTACCGGCAAGCAGTAACGGCTGCCGGTAGCGGTTGCATGGGTGCGTTGGATGCAGAGCGTTATTTGGCTGACAAAGGGATACATTAATTATTTAGATACTTATTAAACAGAACTTGTAGTTTATTTGACCTTTACTCAATATCTAAATATAATGCGTTCATTAAAGTTATTTTTTATTATTGTTTGTACTCTTGCTTTCAGTGCATTTAGTTTCGCTCAAAAAAATTTTCATTGCTTGTTGCCGAGTATGATGCCGATGCGTCTGTTAATCATCTTCAATATCTAATAAAATATGTTTTTATAGATGGAGCAAAGGTTTCAAGAGAGGAGATAATTGCTATACCTACTCAAAAAGAAGGCATAAAAGGGAATTATGTTCGCTTTGATATTGGTAAAAATAAAATTTATCGCAACAGATATGTTGTTACAAGCATAGGCAACATTATTGATATAAAAAACAAAAAATTATTGTTGGACCAACAAGCTACATTTATTGCTTTCGCCGGTGATAGTGTCATCTTTCACACCGATGATATTTTTAAAGGCAACTATTATTCCATCTATAATTTAAAAACCGAAAAATATCAAAAAGTAGAAAATCCGAATTACAATCCTTCACCTGTGCCGGATATAGAAGTAGATGACATCAGTAAACCATTTATTATTAATTTTTATGATATTAACGAGAAACAAAATGTGCTTGTTAAAGATGCCGGTTATGGTGAAGCACAGCCAATTATCGGTGATAAAGCAAAACGTAAACTTCCATTATTTTGGATAGATAAACGGAATTTCATTTATGCCAATTTTGCTAAAACCCAAAAAGTCTTAAGTCTTTATAAAGTAGGAATTGATAAAAGTGTAGAAAAAATCGCGGACATAGATTCCGTTCCTGCAACAACTCAAAATACTTTTTTTGAATATGATGCCAATGATAATATTGTTTATTCTTGCGGTAAAGGAAGATTTATCATTGACCTGAAAAAAAAGAAAGCAAATAAAATCATCTATGAAAATATTGGAAATGATTTTTTTGTGGAATCAGTTGAAAATATAAACTACGGAAGAAAAATAAAATTTGGAGATATTGAAATAGGGAAAAAATGGTGCAGATTTGATAATGCACAAACAACAAAAGGTTATGCTGCTTTTCAAAATGATATGGTAGTGGGAACTGAGCGTTATTCGCAAGGAGTAGCTGTTTGGAACAATATAGCTAAAAAATGGACAACGCTCAAAGTATTTGAACTTGCCAATATCGTTGGTTGGGTGCAGGAAGAGTAAGTGTTATTTGACCGAAAAAGGGATTCACTAAATATTATAATTCAAAAAGAGAAACTCCGAAAATTTAAAATTTTCGGAGTTTTTTATTTTTAAAAAGAAAAGTTTATATATGATCAACATCATTTTTTATTGATTTAATAAATATAAAATTTGCGTTTAGATATTTATCACTATGATAATTTACAATAACAAAATGAAAAAACGATTTTTTCTTACCAGTTTAATATTTGGATTATATATTTTAACCTTAAAGGCACAAACAATTGTGCCTGCTGGTTATATAAGTGG
>ODAK010001818.1_pt1 | contig 22838 bp, 23 predicted proteins | sample 1539591 | NCBI WGS metagenome assembly ODAK01 (sample SAMEA3539303, study PRJEB22396) | soil metagenome | biome: tundra; feature: field; material: soil | place: USA | collected 2010-05 | depth 0.15 m | reverse complement strand
AATGACACACCACCACATCCGCCAGAGCATCCGGAAACGGCATCGCCTCCACCCCCGCCACCTGGAAGTTCTCGCTCGGCAGCCCCGGCGCCAGCCTGCCCGCCATCTTCCGCACCGCCGCCACCGCCTCGGCGCTCGTATCCACCCCGAACACCTCGTACGCCTCGCGCAGCAGATACGCAATGTTCCGCCCACCGCCGCAGCCCGCGTCCACCACCCGCATTCCCGGCGCAATGTTTCCGCGCAAGATCTGATCGAACAGATAAATATCGATGTTCCCAAACTGCTCCTGAAGCGTCACCCGTCCGCCTTTTCTCCCACTGTCAATTCTCCGCAGGCCTCTCGACATGATCAATCACAAGACTCTCCACTGGCGCCTTTGCCGGATCCAGCCTCAACCCAAGCTGCTCCTGCACCGCCGTATACACCGAAGAACCGGAGGCTTCGGGCGGCGGCGCACTCCGAGCCTGCTGGCCGCGGTACTCCGGGCCGTACCCCGGCTCTGGGGCAAACTGCAGCGTGAAATCGTAGCGGCCCACAAGGCCGGTCTTATCGATCACCTGCCGCCCCGTATAGTCCGACAACTCCAGCGCGAGGCCGGCCATCGACGCCTGCTGTGCGGTGAACTGCCCCTGCCCGGTATGGACCATCCCTTGTGCCGGCTTGCCGTCCGGACTCTTCAATTCTCCGACTTCGTCTGGCTTGGCTACCTTCATCTTGGGCCCTTCCTTCGCCGCCACCAGCGTATAAATCGAAGTTTCCTTCGGTTCCAGGTGCGCCTTGAGCTTGAAGCTGTCTGCCAGCACCGCCTGCAGCATCCGCCTGCGCTCGCCGTCGCTGAGCCCGCGCCACGCGGCCACATCCGCACCGGCCACCTTGGCCTGAATGTCGTATTGCTCAGACTTTGTCCACGCCGGAACTCCGAAGATCAGGTCCTCCCGCCAGAAGTCGTACGCGAAACGAATGATGGAGTAGAGATTCACGTTCGTGATCACCACCCCATCCCCGCCTGGTGGGAACTCCAGCGTGTAGTGCGAGCTGTTGCTCTTGTTCGGCTTGATCGAAACAACATCAAAGGTCAGCGCTGGCGCGGACCGCACACTCGGACGTACTTCCGCGTCGCCCTGCCCAAACACAGGCAGTGTGGCCACAAGCAAACCCACCGCTAACAGCGAAATCAGTCTGCAATTACACATCGATCGCACAGCCACCGTTGGACCCAACTCTTTCCCGCATTCGCATGTCAGATACGCCGGTCAGGGATACGGAGGGCCTGCAAGGAATGGTTCAACCGCGCGCTGACCCTTTCGCCTTCATCCGGGCCATCACCAGCGGCGGCACCAGCTCGCTCACGTCCCCACCCAGCTTGAACACGCCCTTGATCAGCCGCGAGCTGACGTAGGTGTACTGCTCGGTCGGCATCATGAACAGCGTTTCCAGATTTGGATCGAGCTTGCGGTTCATCATCGCCATGGGGAACTCGTACTCGTAGTCCGTGATCGCCCGAATCCCGCGCAGCACCGCCTTTGCCCCCTGCGCCCGGGCAAAGTCCACCAGCAGCCCGTCGAACGTCGTCACCGAGACATTCGGGAATCCCTGGATTGCCTCCGCGATCATCTCCTGCCGCTCCGCGACCGTAAACAGCGGGGTCCCCTTGTCCGAATTCCGCAGAATCGCGACCACCAGTTCAGTCACGATCTTGGACCCGCGCGCAATCAGGTCCATATGCCCATTGGTCAATGGATCGAACGTCCCCGGATAAATCGCCTTGACAGTTTGCATGGCTAGAAGCAGCATACCTCAGCCCGCGGACGCATCTGCCCGGCCAAGCAGTATTTCGCCCGTCCCCGCAGGGTAAAATATTCCCTTGCAACCGTAGACTTCCGGGTGTCCGCTTGCGTCTGTCCTAATAGCTGCTCAAAGTTGGGCTGGAGACCTCCTTCCAGCCCCGGTGGGCCGCCAGGATTGCATATGGTGCCTGAAAACATCCAGACCTTCCCGTCGACAAGTCTCACCCTCGGCGCGGGGGCGCGCACCACCCCGCTCGACGACCTGGAAAGCGCCGTTGCCATGTACCAGCCGCGCGTCTTCCGCTTTCTGCTCGCCCAGTTGCGCGACCGCGATGCCGCCGAGACGCTCACGCAGGAGACCTTCCTGCGCGCCTGGACTGCCCGCGCCGCCTTCCGCGAGGACTGCTCCGTCTCTACCTGGCTGATCCGCATCGCCCTCAACCTGGCGCGCGACCACACCCGCACCGGCCGCTTCCGCTTCTGGAAGCACATTGCCGCCAATGCCGTCGATGTCGCCGACGTCGCTGCCAGCGTGCCCAACCGCGAAGGCTCCGCAGAAGCACAGCTCATCGCTCAGGAGCAGGTCAAGCGCATCTGGGAATCGGTCGCCGGCCTCTCCGCCCGCCAGCGCACCATCTTCCTGCTTCGCTTCCTCGAAGAGATGGATATCCCCGAGATCGCCGCTGTCACTGGACTTCCCCTGGGCACAGTCAAGAGTCATCTCTACCGCGCTCTCAACGTCATCCGTACGCGCCACCATCCCCAATCGCAGGAGGGGCTATGACTCCTGAACTTGTACTGCAACCCGACACCACCGCTCGCCGCCCAATGGGCGAGGGCCATCTGACCGAAGAGCAGTTCGGCGAGCTTCTCTCAGCCTCTGCGAGGGGACCTGCCGCCAACAGTTCACTGGCCGAAGCCCATCTGCAGTCCTGCGAACAGTGCGCTGCCGAGCTTGCCAGCCTGCGCGAGTGCCTCTTGCTGTTTCGCGAGGCCAGCACAGCCTTTGCCGACAACGAGCTCCGCCGCATGCCGCAAGTCACCCTCCCGGCTCGCCGCCCCATGTTCCTGCCCGTGGTCGAACCCGGGTACTGGATCGCCGCCGCGGCTGCGATCTTCCTCGCCACGCTGCTGCCCATGCAGGTGCTCCGTCAGCATACCGTCCAGCCCGCATCGGCGGTCGCAGCCAGCACCAGTTCCGCCACGGCCGAGTCCGACGAGGCCCTGCTCGAAGACGTCAACCGCGAGGAATCCGCCTCCGTCCCAGCCCCCATGCAGACGCTCGCCGATCCCACCGACAGCGTCGCCTCCACTTCCGCTGACATTGAGACATCCATCCAGACTTCAGACCAAAGGAAGGACTAACCATGATCATCCGACTAACTCGCAACCCCATCCTCGTCCTCGCTGCCGCTGTTCTTTCCAGCTCCTTCGCGTTGCCCCAGCAGACACCGCCGGCTCCGGCGGCAACCGCTCCCGAACCCCCGTCCGCACCCGTCGTGCGCCAACCGCCGGCGAATCCCGGCATGCGTCAGGAAATGCGTCCCGGCATGATGCAGCGTCCTATGCGTCCGGGCATGCAGGGCAACTTCCGCGGCAATATGCGCGACGGCTTCCGCGGCGATATGCGGGGCGGCGGTGGCGGCATGCGCGGCGGTGAGGGCGGCGGCATGGGCCCCGGCTCCCGTATCGCACCGGCCGGCATGTGGTGGAAGAACCCCACGGTCGTCCAGCGGCTCAGCCTGACGCCGGAGCAGACCAAGAAGATGGACGATATCTTCCAGCAGAGCCGTATCCAGCTCATCGACCTGAGGGCAGACGTCCAGAAGCAGGAAGTCATGCTTGAGCCACTGCTCAGCGCGAACCCGCTCGACTCCGCGAAGACCATGGCCCAGATTGACAAGGTTGCGGACGCGCGCGCCAACCTGGAAAAGGCAGACGCCAAGATGCTGCTCGGCATTCGCGGCGTGCTCACGCCCGACCAGTGGACCAAACTCCACACTCGCGGGTCCGGCGCACCTGACGCCGGTGCCCAAACTGGCCCCGGCGGTCCCGCGCCAGCCGCTGCACCGGGAGGTCCTGGCGGCCGCACCCGCGGCATGCGCCCCGGAGGCCCAGCCCCCAGCACCAGCAACCTCGTCGATCCCATCGACGTGCCCTAACCCCATTCACACTTCGAAGTGCCAAGGGTACCCGCATCCGCCGGGTACCTTTTTTCTGCCCGCGCAGCTCGGTAGCGGACAGGCCTTGTAGTACGACATATTGCATTGCAATGCACTGTGCTATCATGCAGTCATGGCCACGGTAAACATCAGCTTCCGTACCGACAAGAAAAAGGCGGCCAAGCTTGACTCCTTAGCCAGGGCAGCCGGTCGCACTCGCACTGAAGTGATCGAGGAAGCTCTGGACAGCCATTTCTTCCTGCAGGAAGTCATCATGGCAAGAATCGATGCGGGAATCAGGGCCGCTGACGAAGGCAGGTTCGCCACGGACGACGAAGTCCAGGCTGAGTTCGCCCGCTGGCGCCGCGCAAAATGAAAGTCAGGTGGACCGAGGAAGCGCTTCAGCATCTGCACGAGGCTTACGATTACATTGAGATGGACAAGCCATCCGCTGCTGCACGGATGGCCGACCTCATCGAGTCCGCCGCCAGACAACTCGGTCTGTTTCCGGAAATGGGTAGACCATCGAAGCGGGCGAAAACCCGCGAACTGGCGATTCCAGGAACACCGTTCATCCTCGTGTATCGGGTGACGAACGCTGCGGTCGAGATTCTCGCCCTCTACCACGGCGCTCAGAACTGGCAAAAGCGGCTCTGATTACTTTCGCCCTTTCACCGCCTCATGCGCAGCCACAGTTCCATTCACCGGAATCGGCGGCGCTTCTACAGCCACGGCCGCCGCACCAATGCCCATCTTCTTGCGCAGTTCCGCGTCGACGCGCGCGAACACGTCCTTGTTCTCCTTCAGGAAGCCACGCACATTCTCGCGGCCCTGCCCGATGCGCTCGCCCTGGAAGCTGTACCAGGCGCCGCTCTTGTCCACGATGCCGTGGGTCACGGCCAGGTCCAGCGCATCGCCCTCGCGCGAGATGCCTTCGCCGTACAGAATGTCGAACTCGGCGTCGCGGAACGGCGCGGCCACCTTGTTCTTCACGATCTTTACCTTGGTCCGCGACCCGACCACGACATCGCCCTCTTTTACCGCGCCAATCCGGCGAATGTCGATGCGCATCGACGAGTAGAACTTCAGCGCCTTGCCGCCGGTCGTGGTCTCCGGGTTGCCGAACATGACGCCGATCTTCTCGCGGATCTGGTTAATGAAGATGAGGGAGGTGCGCGACTTCGACACCGCACCGGTCAGCTTGCGCAGGGCCTGGCTCATCAGCCTCGCCTGCAACCCCATCTGCGCCTCGCCCATCTCGCCGTCGAGCTCAGCCTTGGGCACCAGTGCCGCCACGGAATCCACCACCAGCACGTCGATCGCGCCCGACCGCACCAGCGCCTCCACAATCTCCAGCGCCTGCTCGCCATAGTCCGGCTGCGAGATCAGCAGGTTGTCGATGTCCACGCCGAGCTTCTTCGCATACCCGGGATCGAGCGCGTGCTCCGCGTCCACGAACGCGGCCAGACCGCCGGCCTTCTGCGCCTCGGCAATAATCTGTAGCGCGATCGTCGTCTTGCCCGACGACTCCGGCCCGAAGATCTCAGTCACCCGCCCGCGCGGCACGCCGCCTACGCCTGTTGCCACATCGAACGAGATCGACCCGGTCGAAATGACCGCGATCGGCACAACGGCTTCCTTTGACCCGAGCCGCATCACCGAGCCCTTGCCAAACTGTTTTTCCAGAGACGAAAGGGCTGCTTCTATTGCCTTGTTGCGATCATCGGCCACGCTATGTTTCTCCTCAGTGGTAGGGTCACTGAGGATTCTAGCACCAAAATGGGACAGGGCGAAGAAAAATCGAATAGGGCGGAATTCAGCGGTGCCAGAACGCGGCCAGCCCTCTGCCGGCCGGTTAACCTGGTGACTGTCTCTATGGAGTGGTGCGAACGGTCTGGCCGGTCCAGGCCATCTGCGGCGTCTTCGACTCGAAGTAGTTCCGGTCCCACAGGCCGCGGTAGAACTCGCCCGTCAGCTCGGCTGCTTTCGGTCCAAAGCTGGGCCGTCCGCCCTCGATGAAGAACACCGTCACAATCCGCCCCTTGGGCGTATCGGCGTAGGCAGCGAACCAGCCGTAGCGCGTGCCGTTGTTGGAACAGGTGCCGGTCTTGCCCAGCACGGGGAACTCGTGGAACGTGGCGCGCAGCGAGCGCGCGGTGCCGTAGTCGACCGCTCCCTCCATGCCGTCCTGCATCTCCGGAATCAGCGGCGCGATGTCCAGCACTCGCTTCACCTTCGGCACAAAGTCCGCAACCTCCTCGGGAAACTGCGGATGCTGCAGATAGTAGAGCGTGCCGCCGTTCGCAATTGCGGAGGTCAGCGCGCCAAGCTGCAGCGGCGTCATCGAGATGCCCTCGCCAAACGAGCACATCCGTCCCACGCCGCCCTCCGCGGCCGGCAACTCGGTGTCGGGATAGGTGCCAAGTTGCTCGCCTTCGATGTTGTATCCCGCCAGCTCGCCCAGGCCAAACTCGTTGGCGTAGTGCTTCACCCGTTCGAAGCCCAGCATGCGGCCCAGCGTCTCAAAGTATGGGTTGATCGACTTCGCCAGCGCCGTGGTCAGGGTCATGGTGTAGTGGCCGCCCAGATTCACCGGCGTGTCCCTGGTAATCAGCCCCTCGTCCAGCGCCGCCAGGCTCACTGCCAGCTTGATGGTCGAACACGGCTCGGCACCGCTCGAAAGCGCCACCTTCTGGTTCACCATCGCCAGGATGCGCCCGTTCGACGGGTCGATCGCCAGCGCCGTGCCGTTCATATTGCCCAGCGCATCGACGGCGGCAGCACGAACCACCGGGTCCTCCCCCGCGGTTACATCGCCCAGGCTCAGATTGTCGGCAAAGGAGTTGCCTGTGAATCGCTCGTAGGTGCGCCGGGTGCGGCGAACTGCCAGCACCATGCGGACGCCGCTCCGGGTCCTTCCACGGTAAACCGCGGATGTCCTGACGCCGGTGGTTGCCGCAGGAGTGCGGAAGGACGCAACCGAAGTCCTGCTCGAGCGCACCGTCGTGGAGTGCAATCTCGCCACGGTTGTCTTCGCGGCGGTCTTCGATGCAACTCTCCTGGAGGCTGTGCCTTTGGAAGCGCTGGTCTTATGGGTCCCTGCGCTGGACGCGCTCGCCCTGGTTGTGTGCGCCTTCGCCGTGGAGGCGCTGCCGCCCGAGCTGGTCTGGGCCGCCGCCATGCGCGCACCGGGAATACCGACCAGGGCGGCGATGAGGCAGATAAGGATTGGAGTGTTCCAAGTAACTTTCCGGGCCATGTACTGTGCTTCTCCGATGGGGTTTGTGTGGTGCTCTTGCCGTCGTTCGCTTCGTGCTGTGGTCCGTCTTTCCTTCTCTACCTATGTCTTTCGACCCTGCAAGCAACAAAAAGTTTGCATGATTGCCCGGTGCGACCAACTCCGGACAAGCCTGTAAGCAGCATTCAACGCCAATCTCGACCACCCGGCTATAGCCCGGAGGTGCTATACCACCTGGCTTCGAACCAGCGTCGAAGTCCCAAGTGTCGACACAAAGCCGGCCTGCGCCTCCAAATTCAGAGCTACGCCCCACCGGTCAGGACCGCACTTCCGGGCCCGATTCCTCTATTCTACGGGACGCGCGTCCGACCCGGTTGTGACGCACCTCACAAACCCTCGGCTTTGGTCCACGACCGCAATGGAATCAACGGCTGCGACGCAGGAACGCCGGAATATCCAGTTCATCCGTCTCCGGATGCTCCGCCTGCGAGCCGTTCGCTCCGGCAAACGGGCGCACATCGGGGTTGCCCTCCTGAACCGGCGCAGGCGCACTCGCGGCCTGAACGGCAACCGCCGCCCCGAAGAACTCGCTCTCACCCGCAGCCCGATTCCGTCCATGGGTGCTGTTGAAGAAATCGTCGTCGAAGGTCGACGCCGCCACCGGAACCAGCTCAGGGTCGGAGTCGCGCTCCGCGTCTTCCGGCCCCGCCATGTCCTCGCCGTCGTCAGCGGGTCCCGCCTCAGCGTCGAACTCGGGTTCGGCGCCGGCCTCCATCTCAGCCTGGTCGCTCCAACTGACAACGTCGTCGATCTCCTGCGGACGCACCCAGATCCTGCCCGCGTGCAGTGCGCCGTCTCGCCGTTGTTCAGCCTCAGCGGAGGGTGCCGACGCCATACCGTCAGCGATCGTTCCGGACTTCGCCATGGGGACCGGCGGCGCCGCTTCAATTTGCCGCGCCTCCCGCTCCTCGCTGGCGAAGCTCGGCATGGCACTGCCGCGCCCGCTCAAGCTCCGGCCCCGTATCGGCACCTGGTAATCCGCACCCGGCATGGTCGACTCCGCCAGCATGCGCGCGCGCCGCTCCGGCATCTCCTGCTTGAAGCCGGTGGCGATCACGGTGATCTTCACTTCGTCGCCCATGCGCTCGTCCTGTACCGCGCCGAAGATGATGTTGCAGTCCTCGTGTGCCGCATTCTGAATAATCGTCGACGCCTCGTTTACCTCGGTCAGCTTCAGGTTGCTCGAACCGGTAATGTTGATCAGGATCCCGCGCGCTCCGTCGATCGCGCCCGCCTCCAGCAGCGGGCTCGCCATCGCCGCAACCGCTGCATCCATGGCACGATTGTTGCCCTTGCCGGTCGCCGTACCCATCACCGCGTAGCCCATGCCGGCCATCGTGGTCTTCACATCGGCGAAGTCGCGGTTGATCACGCCCGGGATCGTAATAATGTCCGAGATCCCCTGCACGCCCTGGCGCAACACATCGTCGGCAATGCGGAAGCTCTCAAAGAAGCCGGCATCCTTCGCCACTGCCAGCAGCTTCTCGTTCGGAATCACGATCAGCGTGTCGACCGACTCCAGCAGCTCCTGCATGCCGCGCTCGGCCTGCATCATGCGCCGCTTGCCCTCGAACGCAAACGGCCGGGTGACCACAGCGACGGTCAGCGCGCCCATCTCGCTGGCCAGGCTGGCAATCACCGGGGCCGCGCCGGTGCCCGTGCCGCCGCCCAAGCCGGCGGTCACAAACACCATGTCCGCGCCTTCCAGGGCCTCGATGATCTTGTCCGAATCTTCCAGTGCCGCCCGCCGCCCAATGTCGGGATTCGCGCCCGCACCCAGCCCGCTGGTCAGCTTGACGCCAAGCTGCAGCTTGATCGGCGCGTTCGACAACTGCAGCGCCTGCACGTCGGTGTTGGCGGAGATGAACTCGACCCCCTCCACGCCGGCTGCAATCATGCGGTTGACAGCGTTGTTTCCGCCGCCGCCCACGCCGATCACCTTGATGCGCGCGCCCCTCGGCACGTCGTCCTGATAGCGAATGCGGAGATCGTCTGACTGCTCGGACATGGCTTATACTCCCTGAAAGTCTTGGGCGCCCCATGGATCGCGCTGCCGCGCGAAGGATGGGGTTGAACGCTCGAACCTCGTACGCCGAGCCGGTCCCGTGGAACCTAGTCTGACATCCCCCACCCCGCGACGAAACCCACACGTCGCCGAATGAACCATGCTTGGTACTTCTAATTCTTCCGCGCCCGCCAATTGCACCAGCCCCGCTCGATTCCACCCTGGACGCAACCGATTGCTGCGAGCGAACGAGCTGAGGGCCCACATCCCGGTTTGAGATGCGGGCCCTCGCCGTAAGCAAAACCCCACCTATACCTGGCGCGTCTCGAACATCAGAATCTGCACCGCACCCGGCTCCGGCGCAAATACCCCCACATCCGCCACCGCAGCCTGTCCCTCCGGGCTCGCAAATGCCGCCTGAATCGCCGCCATGTCGTCGAAGTGCAGCACCGCAATCCGATGAAATCCCGAGTCTCCGGCAGGCGACACAACGCACCCCCGGCTCACCTCATACTTCCTCAACCCAGGCAACTTCTTCGCAATCGGAACGTGCGTCTCAAAGTAGTACTTGTCGAACGCCTGCGCATCCTTCGGCGTCTTGTACATCACCAGCACTCGTGCCATCGTGCTCTCCTTCCAACCGCTGACCAACTATCCACTAACAACCGGCAATTGACAAACTATGACGATCCCTTCACAAACACAACCACCCCGTTCGCCGGAATCACTACGCTTGCCGACGCCGCGAGCCCGTGCATTCCCGGTCCGTCGGCGTCGACGCCGCCCGCGTTGCCCGCGACCTGCGGATTCACGCTCACGCCATTTGCGTTGCAACTGTCGTAGGCGTCGCTGTTGAACACCTCGACCCACCGCCCCGCACTGGGAAATCCCACCCGATAGCCCCACCACGTCGATTCGCTCAACGTCGCCACCACCACCACATCCTGGCCCGCGCCCACGACCCAGCGCTGGAACGCGATCACCCGGTCCGGGGCGCTGGTGTAGAACACGTTCAGTCCTTCGCCGCGCAGCCCCGGGTGCGAGTTGCGCAGGCGCACCGCATCCTGGGTGAAGCGCAGATGGTCCGCCATCGCTCCGTCTACGGCCCTGCCGTCCGCGCCGGTAGCCAGCCCGCCCCACCAGATTAAATGCGCCGTCGTCCGCGGGTCCGGACACCACTGCTTGTCCTCCAGAAACTCCTGCCCCATAAACAACTGCGGAATCCCCGGCGCCGTCAGCAGCAGTGCCATCGCCACCCGCGACCTCGATCGCGCATACCACGAGCGATGATCCGTCCCATCGGCCAGCGCCGGTACTCTCGGCTGCTCCCCCAGCTTCACAATGTCGTGGTTCTCCACGCATGGAATTGTCTGCCACGCATGAGTAAATCCCGCCGGCCACATCGCCATCGCGATGCCGCTCATCCCCACATACGCTCCCGCCCCCATCGCCGCCTGCCCCACCGCCGTCCGTATTGCCTCGCGCAGCCCATCATGCTGCACTGCGTCGAACCCCAGCCCTCCGGCATCCACCGAAGCCACCATTAATGGAGCAGGCGCGCCAAACTCGCCCGGCCAATACTCCGCGTTCTGCAGCACCCGCGGATTCGCCGCTCGCACCGCTCCGGTCACTGCCCTGCAAAACTCCCAGCCGCTCGCGTTGTTCATCGCCAGCAGCATGCTGATCTCGTCGTAGCGGAACCCATCCGCATGCAGCTCCTCCACATGGAACCGCGCGTTGTTCAGCAGAAACGCGCGCACATCGGCATTCCACAGCGCAAACGACAGCCCACCCACAAACCCCTGGTCGGTGAAGTACAGGCTCTGGTTGTTGTCGTAAGTCCCGCTCGGTCCCGCCGTCTTCGCCCGGTCCCAGAAATAGAGACTGTAGTCATCCCCATGCAACACGCGTCCCGGCGCCACGGACTCTGGAACCATATACGTCTGACCCCATCCGCCGGCATGGTTGTGCACCACATCGAACGCCACCGCGATCCCGTACACATGCAGCAGGTCCACCATCACCTTCAACTGCGCATACGCGGGCCTCAGGTCGGTCCGCGCAATCGGCGCAAACCCTTTCGCAGCCAGCAAACGGTTGATCGTCTTCAAATAAGGCACCGGGTTCTTTTCGTGGTACACCGCATAGTCAATCGCCGGCGAATACAGGTCCGACCCCTGATACCCCAGCCCCGGATACCCCTGCGACGGCGAGTCCTCCATCTCGTACACCGGCAGCGGCTGCACCACGTTCACCCCCAGAGCCACCAGATACTCGATCTTCATCACCACATCCAGAAACGTTCCTGCCCACCCCGTGGCGGCGACCTGGGGCCCCCCGTCAACTCGCTGGCTGGAGCTGGCAGGGGCATAGGTTCCAATGTGCAGTTGATATACCACCATGTCCGCGTAGTCAGGAGTGCGAAATCCGGCGTCATGCCACGGATACCTGCTCGCCGCCCGGATCACCGCTGGGCATACCGGGAACGGCAACGCGGGGTCGTTGGCCAACTCGCGCGCATACGGATCGCGCTTGTACCCGCTTGAACCTTCTCCCACCACGTAGAACCGGTAGGTGTCGCCCTCACCCGCCTCGGCCAGAAATCCCGACCAATAGCCGTTGGCATCCTTCGCCATCGGCAAAGCTGGATCCTGCCCGGAATGGGCGACTCCGCCGAATACGCCGTTCACATATACCGCCGTCGCCCGTGGGGCCCACACGCGAAATGTCGCGCCACCGCCCGCGACCCCGATCTCCGCAACCAGGTTCGCTCCCATCGGCGTATTCGGCGTGCAGTTCTTCTGCGAGATCATCCACCCATCTTCGCACTCCCCGCTTCATAAACCCGTTACGATTGGCTAACCCATCGCTCGGTCTCCGCTGCCCCTTAGAAAGTTGTTTTGCGGTCGCTGCGCCATGCTACCCTCCTCCTGACCTCCCATGCGACCGCTTAGCGCCACCGAGTGCATCACCCCCGCGATCGAACGCACCAAGCTTGTCCTTTTCTCCCCCTTCCGAATGGGCCGCACCTGGAAGCTCTCGGCGACCTCCTACCTCTACATCATGGGAACGCAGTATTTCCCGGCCCCGATCATCTATCTCGCCTTCCTTCCCCTCGCTCACCGCGCCGGTGGGATGCTCGCGGTCACCATCCTGTGCGCAGGCGTTCTAGTCTTCACCGCGCTCTTCACCTGGATATTCCATCTCTGCTCCCGGCTGCAGTTCGCATTCTTTGACATCGTCGTCAACCGCGGCGAGTTGGTCGCTCCCGCATGGCGCAAGTATCGCTCTCAGTCGCTCCGCTGGACAGGCTTCAAGCTCCTCGCCGGCACAGCGCTCACCCTGGTCTGCGCCGCCCCCATCGTGGCCTATGTTCGCCATCTCATCCCGCTCTTCGCCGTACTGAAAGCGATCAAGCCTGGCCAACCGCCTCCGGTGCAGTTCGTCGCCGCATTTTACGGCGGCTACGCCGTCTTCATGCTCCTCTTTGGCCTTTTCTTCCTCATCTCCTCGCTGCTCGCCGACTTCATCCTCCCCTCGCTGGCGCTGGAAAACACCAGCCTCAAAGAGGCCTTTCGCCGCATGGCCGAACTGATTCGCCGCGAACCCGGCGAGTTCACCATTTACGTCCTGCTTAAGCTCGGGCTCGGCCTCGCCGCCTACATGGGCTCAATCCTCCTGTGGGAGATCGTCTTCTTGCTGGCCACGCTCATCGTCGGCGGCGTCGTGCTCCTCCTCGGCTTCCTGCTTCACCTCATCGGCATCCCCAAGGTCATCCTCATCGTCCTGGGTGTCCTGATCGCGATCGCCTGGTACCTGTTCTCCCTGGTCTACTCCCTGGTGCTGGCCATCGGCCCGGGGCTCACCTTCCTTGAGGCTTACACCCTCTACTTCCTGGGCGGCCGCTATCCCATGCTGGGCGACCTGCTCGACCAGTCCACGCCGCCGCCTCCCACTCCCGCGGCCTACCCTTTTCCCACGTCCTACCTGTCATATCCGCCGCCACCTCCGCAAGCCATTCCCTGACGACGCTGCCGGCCATGCCGATCGCCAAACTCACCGTCGAACTCTCCATTCCGCACGCGCAGTCGCTGAAGGACCGCCGCCAGGTGGTGCGCTCGATCAAGGACAAGCTTCGCCACGGCTTCAACATCTCCGTCGCCGAGCTCGATGACGCAAATCTTTGGAACCGCGCCACTTTGGGGTTCGCTGCAATTTCGGGTTCGTCCGCCTACCTCACCGGCCAGATGCGCGAGCTGGACGACGCGCTGCACGGCCTCGCCAACATCCTGGGCGCCGAGATCCTCGACTCCTGGGTTGAGGTGCTTGCGGAATGAGCCGGGACCCGCTAAAACCCGCGCCAAATCCGCGAATTTTGTTATCCTTGAGTGTTGTCCGAAAGATGAGCCATGGTTGAAGACCGAGCCCGCACCTATCATCGCAACCGCGTTGCCAGCACCTTTTCCGAAGAGATCGGCGCAATGCTCGAAGGCGAGCTCTCCGACCCGCGCATCGCCCCCAGTTACGTCACCGACGTCGTGCTGGCCCCGGGCGGCAAGAGCGCCCGCGTCTTCGTCGCCGTCCACGGCAGCGAGGCGGAAGAGGAGTCCACGCTGGCCGGCCTGATGGCCGCGCGCGGCTTCATCCGGTCGACGATTCGGGCCCGCATGGGTGTGCGCCACGTGCCCGAACTCACCTTCGCCATCGACCGCTCGGAGAGAATGACCGGCCGCATGGACGAGCTGCTCGCCCGCACCCGCAAGCGTAACCGGAAGCGCGAGGATGCCGCAGCGAAATCCGCCGAACCGGGCCCACCACAACCCGCGGAGCAACTGCCTTGAACCCCTAGCGGAAACGGCCGCGGCAGACCGGCCTGGCCGCCTGCGGACGTGCCGTCGCAACAGGACTCTGGTAGCCTTGTCTGGCCTCCCCGGTCTGGCTCATCCAGTCTTTTCACGATGGATATATTGACTGATTTTCCACAACCCGCCGCGTCCGGCGCACCGAAACAGCTTGCGGCAGTTGCCTGGCTGCGCGCCCAGATCCAGAGCCTCCGCGGCGAATCGCCCTGGGAGTTCGTCGTACTGGTGGTGATGACGGGCTTCCTGCTGTTCTATGGACTGATCCCGGTCTTCGGCGGCGATCAGGTCGGACTGGTTGGCGCCGACGAGCCGCGCTACGCGCAGATCGCGCGCGAGATGCTGAACGCGCACTCCGAAGTGTGCCACGCGTACAAGGCCAGTATCTTCCCCAGCAGTCCCACGCCGAAGGCCATCGAAAACTCCCTCCGCTGCCTGGACGGCGGGACCGTCACGCCAATCCTGTACGGACAGCCGTGGCTGGAGAAGCCCGCGCTCTACTACTGGCGAGCGATGGGCTTCTTCCGGGAGTTCGGCGTATCGGACTGGTCGGCGCGGCTGCCCTCGGCAACCGGCGCAGGCTTTTTGATCCTCATGATCTTCGTGCATATGCGGCGATTCCGGCCGGGCGGCCAGCTGGATGCCGCGCTGATTACCGCGTCCTCGGTCGCCATCATCGGATTCGCGCGCGGGGCCTCGACCGACATGCAACTCGCGGCGCCGTTCTGCATCGGCATGCTGGGATGGTACGCGTGGTACGAGACGGGCAAGAAGTTCTGGCTCTTCGACCTGTACTTCTTCGGCGCGGCCGCCACGCTGGCCAAAGGGCCGGTCGCTCCGTTCCTGGGGCTCGGCATCATCCTGCTGTTTCTGGGGCTGCGGCGGGAGTGGTCGGCGCTGCGCCGCACCATCTGGCTTCCCGGCGTCCTGCTGTATCTGGCGATGGTGCTGCCGTGGTACATCGCGGTGCAGCGGGAGAATCCGACCTTTCTGGAGCAGTTCATCGTCCAGCACAACCTGGAACGATTCGCAACCAATCTCTACGAGCACCATCAGCCATTCTGGTATTACTTCGCGGTGCTGCTGGTGGGCCTGATGCCGTGGACGGTGATCGCCATCCGGGCGCTGTTCGCGGCCATGAGCGATTCGATCGCCGAATGGAAGGTGCGCGTGAATCCGAAGCGCTATCTTGGCCACTCGCGCGCCGGAGACGCCTTCCCTGAGTACCTGGTGCTGTGGGCGCTGTTTCCCATCGTCTTCTTCACCTTCTCCAAGTCGAAGCTGCCGGGATACATTCTGCCTTCGATTCCGCCGCTCACCATTCTGACCGGCGATTACCTGAATCGCATCCGCCGGGTTGGACTTCCCAAATGGCTGCTGTGGTCGCACGCAGCAGCCTGCGCCCTGGTGGCGTTCGTCATTACGCTGGCGCCGCAGCACATGCTGTACGACACGCTGGTGCCATCGGCGAGCTGGCTGGTCTGCGCCAGCGCGGCGGCGCTGCTGGTCTTCTTCGCCGTGATCAAGACGATCCGGATCGGAGGCATCGCGCACGTGCGCAACGCCACGCTGTTTCCAGTTCTGGCGGCGATGGTCTTCCTGCTCGGCTTCCACGGCCGGGACCTGGATCTGAACTACTCGGCCAGGCCGCTGGCGCGCGAGATGCAGCAGCAGGCCCCAGGCGTGAAGACGGTTGCAGTGGAGGATGTTCGGCGGGACCTGGTGTACGGCCTCGCTTTCTATCGCAACCAGGAGCCAATCGATTACGGCAAGGACGGCGTTCCCGCAGACGAGCACTTGCTGGTGATCCCGACCAACCAGTCCGCCCAACTGGAACACTGGCTGACCGGGCGGGTTTACGAACCGCTCTTTCTCTACGAGTCGCAAGGCCTGGAAGTCTACAAGGTCTATCAAAAGCGGTAGGTCGCGGAACACTTTTCCGCACACTCCAGTGCGATAAAGCTCGACGCCTGTAGATTCGACAGGTATTTTGGATCGAAGTCGAAGTGTAGGTCGGGTTGTATGTCCAGCTTGCCGGTTGCCTCTCAAATCGAAGTTCTCGATCTGCGGCACTTCTCCGCGCGCCAACTGCGGCCTCTGCTGGAGCGCGAGGCTGCGCTGTGGCGGGAGCGGCTGCGCTGGGACTACCGAGGCTCCACCGAACTGCTGCTGCAGTACTTGGAATCACGCATCCTAAATGGCTTCGTGGCGCTCGACCAGGGGCGCGTGTGCGGCTACACGTTCTGCGTTTACGAAGGCCATAAGGCAGTGATCGGCGACGCCTTTGCCGCGGGCCACAGAACGATGAGCGACGCCGACGCCACGCGCGTGCTGCTGGTGCATGTGCTGGAGATGCTGCGCCACTCGCCGGCGGTCGACCGGGTGGAGTCGCAACTGCTGCTGTTCGACGCGGGCGAATTTGCCGATGTGTTTGCCGGCCCGGAGTTCACCATCTACCCGCGCCTGTTTCTGGAGTGCGATATTCGGAGACCGGCGAACATTCCCGGTAGAACCACTGACGCCGAGGAGGCTGGTTCGCATGGCATTCCGCCGGAACTGGCATTGACGCCGTGGACGCCGCAGGACTACCAGGCCGCGGGGGAGTTGATCTATGCGAGCTATGTCGGCCACACCGACGCACTGATCAACGACCAGTACCGCTCGCTGCACGGCTCGCTGCGGTTTCTTCACAACATCGTTCGGTTTCCCGGATGCGGCACCTTTGAAGCAGCCTTTTCGTGGATGCTGCGAGACCGGAAGAACGGTGCACTGGTGGGCATGGTGCTGTGTTCCCGCGTGGGCCCGCAGGTGGCACACATCACGCAACTGTGCGTCGCGAAGGCGTACCGCGGCCGCGGACTGGGCCGCGCGCTGCTGCGGCAGAGCGCGGAAACATTGCTGAGCGAAGAGTTCGAAGCCATCACGCTCACGGTGACCGAAGCGAATGTTCCGGCGGTCAAGCTCTACGAGCGGTTTGGGTTCTCGCTGAGGCACCGCTTCGATGCGATGGCGATGGCTACGGGAACCAGGCAGCACTGAGCTTCCGCGCTCTATCGGAAGACCGGGGCTAAAGCCCGCATTGATTTGAGGCCGTTTTATCCGTGGGGAGACCCAAGGCTGAAAGCCTTGGGTTACCAACCCCACGCTGCTCCGGAAAGATCTTTCCGCGACACTTTCGACTTTTCGCTAGGCTTTCGACTTTCGACTCGCCTTTATAGCTCCAGCTCTTCCGGCGTTCGCTTGCTCCAGCAGATGAGCCAGACCAGCAGGCAGAGTGCGCCGGCTCCCGCGGTGTCGAGCAGCACGTCGACGGGCGTTCCCGTGCGGCTGGGAAGAAACGTCTGGTGAAACTCGTCGCCGCTGGCGACGATGGCGGTGGACATGATGGCGAGGATGGTGGACTCGAGGCGCCACGCGAGCAACGCCATTGGCCCGCGCCGGCCGAGCGTATGCAGCCAGGCGCGAAGGAAGGTGAAACCCACGGTTCCGTAGCCGACGAAGTGTCCGGTCTTGCGCAGAGCGTGGTGGAAAAACTCCCAACTGCTGTCACGGATTGGGCCGAACCAGCGTTCAAAGAGCGGACGCAGGAACCTGCTGGAGTGCTCCGATGACATGGCGCCCGTGGACTCGCAGCAGATGACGGCGATGGCGATGACGACCGGAGTCCATACATTGAGCCACCAGCGCCAGTCTCGATCGGAGCGTGGCAAAGGTGGCGACGGCTTAAGGAAGAAGACGGGACGCATCATTCGGCGTGGTAGTTGGGAGCTTCGCGGGTGATGATGACGTCGTGGACGTGCGACTCGCGGAGGCCGGCGTTGGAGATGCGGATGAAGCGCGCGTTGGTCTGCAGTTCTTCGATGTTGGCGCAGCCGAGGTAGCCCATGCCGGAGCGCAGGCCACCGACGAGCTGGTAGACCATGGCTTCGAGCGGGCCGCGGTGGGGGACACGGCCTTCGATGCCTTCAGGGACGAACTTGGCGAGGCGATTGGAGCCGTTGGACTCGCGGGCGGTGACGGAGGCGCGTTCGGTACTGGCGGCTTCGGTCATGTCGTCGGTGGACTGGAAGTAGCGCTCGCCGGAGCCTTGCGCCATGGCGGAGAGCGAGCCCATGCCGCGATAGGCCTTAAAGCTGCGGCCCTGGTAGAGGATGGTCTCGCCGGGCGACTCGTCAACGCCGGCGAAGAGGGAGCCGATCATGACGACGCTGGCGCCGGAAGCGATGGCCTTGGTGAGGTCGCCGGAGTACTTGATGCCGCCGTCAGCGACGATCGGGATGCCGTGTTTGGAGGCGGCGCGCGCGGCTTCGGAGATGGCGGTGATCTGCGGCATTCCGGCGCCGGTGACCATGCGCGTGGTGCAGATGGAGCCGGGGCCGATGCCGACCTTGACCGCGTCGGCGCCGGCGTCGATGAGGGCCATGGCGCCGTCGTAGGTGGCGATGTTGCCGGCCATCAGGTCGACGCCGGGGAAGCGCTTCTTGACTTCGGCGACGGCGTGGAGGACGCGCGAGGAGTGGCCATGGGCGGAGTCGATGGCGAGAGCGTCGACACGCATGGCGATCAGCTCGGCGGCACGCTCGAGGAAGTCGCCGGTTGCGCCGATGGCTCCGGCGACGCGCAGGCGGCCTTTCTCGTCCTTGGAGGCGTTGGGGTACTTCAGTTTCTTCTGGATGTCTTTTACGGTGATGAGGCCTTTGAGCTCGTAGTCGTCGTTGACGACGAGGAGCTTTTCGACGCGATGCTGGTGGAGGATGTCCTCGGCCTGCTCGAGGGTGGTGCCAACCGGGACGGTGATGAGGTTCTTCTTGGTCATCACGTCGTCGATGGGAATGTCGGTGCGGGAGACGAAGCGGAGATCGCGGTTGGTGAGAATGCCGACGAGGCGGCCTTTGCGGGTGACGGGAACGCCGGAGATCTTGAAGCGGCGCATAAGTTCGAGCGCATCGGAGATGGGCTGCTCGGGCGAGATGGTGACGGGGTCGACGATCATGCCGGACTCGGAGCGCTTGACGCGGTCAATCTCGAGGGCCTGCTGCTCGATGGTGAGGTTGCGGTGGATGACACCGATGCCGCCCTGCTGGGCCATGGCAATGGCCAGACGCGACTCGGTGACGGTGTCCATGGCAGCCGAGATCAGCGGCGCGGCGAGGGTGATGCGCTTGGTGAGCTGAGTCTGGGTGCTGACCTGGGTGGGAACGACTTCGCTGTACGCAGGGACGAGCAGCACGTCGTCGAAGGTCAGAGCTTCCGGGATCGGGGTGGTGATCATTTTCTCTCAGTGTGTGGTGTTCGCGGTTCGTTGGTGGTTCTGGAGGACATTGGCGGGGGTTTTGTTGATTGTAGCGCGGCGGGGCCGCGCAGGTTCGAGGTAGTTCAAGGTTCGAGGTTCGAGGTGGTTCAAGGTTCGAGGTTCGAGGGTGCGGGCGCGTTCGGGGAGTTAGGCCTAGCTAGAGAACAGGGATTAGTTTTCGGTGGGGTCTTCTGCGGCGGAACTGGAGCGGCTCAACCTCAAGAGTACGGCGACCGATGCGAGAAGGAATGCCAGCAGGCATCCGAGATTAACCCACCAGAATGCCGCGGCATATGCGGGAAAGAGCATCTGGAGTGGCTTGATGTGGACGGAAACGAAACAAGCGACGATGCCAGTCTTCTCCGCCCGGTCTCGCGTTGAGCCGAATAGTCCCAACATGACGATCACGATGCCGATGTACAAGAGCAGATCCAGGGCGAGGCCCGCCGCCCCGTGAAATACGCGGGGCACCCAGAAATACCCCGGCACCCTGAACCTCGCGGAGACGTGCCGGACGCGCTGGTACAGGCTCCAGGCGGATAAGAGCACGACGAGGGCTGCAAAACCCCGACTGGTGACGATTCTTTCCGGAATATGATCGGGCTGCGCGGTTGCACTCATAGGCCCTATCTCTGTTCGCGAAAAGTGTACACCTGCGGTCGGTCGATGCCGGGAATCGCGTGCGGAGCATTGAGCATTGGCGGGAGGGCGACGTCAGTTTTCGGAGGGGCGTTCGATGTGGTCGATGATGAGGATGTCGATGGGAGCGCGCGCGGGCTTGAGTTCGAGGCCGAGCTGGTTCTTGAGGGCTTCGCGGAAGGAGGCGGCGTTGTCACCGTTTTCGGTGTCCGCGGTGGAGAAGGCCCAGTGGAGGGTGAAGTCGTAGAGGCCGGTGAGGCCGGTCTGGTCGATGACCGGACGGGAGATGGTCGCCATGCCGGTCATGGTGGGGAGCGAGGTGGCAAGAAGGGTGAGCGGGATGCGGCGGCCGCCGAAAGCACTCTGCGGGGAGTTGGACGAGGGGATGTGGGCGATGAGGCCGCAGACGGGCGGCAGGTCTCCGACAGCCGACGGGGAGACCTGGGGTTTGGCGGGGGCGGCGGGCTGGTCCGGTTGAGGAGTTGGTGTGGCGCAGGTGTCGGACGCGGGATGGGGCCGGAGATTGGGGCCGGGGACGCCGGGGTGGACGAGGACGAGGGCGAAGATGGGGGCCTCGGCGGTCTGGTGGTGGAGAACGAGGTGGAAGCGGTCGGCGAGCAGGGCCTGCATCATGAGGCGCATCTGGTCGAGGGTGGGGTTCGAGGAGGCGCGCGCCGAAATGTCGAATGCGTCGGCGGAGACGTCGAATCCGCCGGTGACCCAGGCGGGCGCGCCGGACTTGGGAAGGCCGGAGAAGTAGTTGAGGCGGAGGGCGAGTTCCTGGGTTCCGGAGAGCTTGTAGGCGAATGAGATGTAGCGCCAGAGGGGCTGGTGGGTGGCGATGAGGTAGCCGCCGGCAGCGGTGCGGGCGTCATCGGGGCTGATGGTGGAGTAGACGTTGCCGGTGTCGAGAGGGACGTTGGTGTGTTGCGGAGAGCCGGGCTTGGTGGGGCGGACGGAGGGGACGTCGAAGGTGGGGATGGGGGGGATGGCGGGTGGACTTTGCTGCGCGCAGAGCGAGGTTGCGGCGAGGAGGAGGACCGGGATGGAGTGGGGCGGACGCATGTTGCTATGTAGCGTACTACATCATTCGCCTTGCGGAGCGTCTTCTGATATGGAGTCGTGGCGGCTCAAGCGCAGAAATGCGGCCACGGAGGCAAGGAGGAACATTAGAACGAATCCCAGTTCGACCCACCAAATTGCCGCCGTGTGTGAAGGAAGGAGCATTCTGAATGGGTTGAGGATGGCGTTAGCAAAGCACCCGATGATGCCAACCTTCTCCACCCGGTCTCGGGTTGAGCTAAATAGTCCGAACATGACTACCACGAAGCTGATGTAAATGAGCACGTCCAATATTCGGCCCGCCGATCCGTAAAATCCTGGATCAATTATGAGATGACGCGGCACGTCGAACCTCGCCGAGAGGTGCCGGATGCGCAGGTAGAGCGACCAGGCCGCGAGAAGGACGAACAGGGCTGCGTAGACTGGGCGTTTGACGAGCCGTTCGTGGACAAGATCAGGCTGCAGGCTTCCTGTCACAAGCTGAACTCCATTCAATGGAAGTTTACCCTGGCTCGACGAAACCTCGGAGTTGGGACCGATGGGATTGAACTTTGGCTGGTAAAGGCGTATTCTAGGGCTAGCGAGTTTGTTCCGTCGTTAGGTTAGGAGCCGTGTGCGCACCGGCGTTTGGCGGAAGAGATGAGTGGGCGAGAGCCCACTTTTTGTTGCTCTAAAGAAGATTTGGGTTTTGCGGCGAGCGATGGACCGGCAGTTACCCTCCCGGCGCTGGAACGACAGGCAAGAACAGGCAACAGCAAGGGCAAGTGCGAAATACGGAGATTCTGACCCTTCGAGTCAGAATGACGGCTCCAGGTAATTGGGAATAGCGGATAGGAACCATGGCGTTGCAGATGGATGAGATACGGAGGTTGGCGGAGCGGGTTGCGGCGTCGCACCATCTGGAGGTTGTGGATGTGGAGTTTGGCGGCGGCGGGAAGAGCCGGGCGCTGCGGGTTTTTGTGGAGAAGGACGCGGAAGAGCGGAAGCGGCGGGCGGAGCGGGTTGCGGCGGGCGAGGTTGACGACTTGCCGAAAAGGGTCCCGGTGGAGTTGCTTTCGGGCGTGACGCATGAGGATTGCGCGGCGTTTGCGACGGACTTTGGCACGCTGCTGGATGTTGAGGATGTGGTTCCGGGAGCCGAGTACACGCTGGAGGTCTCGTCGCCGGGGCTGGAACGGAAGGTTTCGCGGCCGGAGGAGTTTGCGAGATTTGCGGGCAGCCTGGTGAAGGTGAAGACGTTTTCGCCGGTGAACAACAACCGGGTGTGGACGGGAAGGCTGATGGGGTTTGAGGACGGCGTGCTGCGAATCGACCTGGCTGCAGTGAAGCAGAAGGGGAAGGCCAAGAAGGCGGCGGTTGCGGACGTGATGGAGATTCGGCTGTTGGATGTGGAGAAGGCGAATTTAGTGGCGGAGATTTGAAGGACGGTTGTTAGTTGTTAGTTGTTAGTTGAAAGACGGAGAAACGGATTCCCTTCGGGAGCGAGAAGCAAAAGGGCCGCGCAGTAAGAGGTAAGTGACAAACAAGGATTTGAGGTAAGGCAATGGCGAGTGTTCTGTATCAGTCGATTGAGACGTTGAGCAAGGATAAGGGCATCGAGCCCGCGATTGTGGTGGGCGCGGTCGAGGACGCAATCGCGCTGGCAACGAGGAAGTACTACAAGACCCAGGAGAATATGCGCGCCGAGATGGACAAGGAGACGGGCGAGATTCGCGCGTACGTGTTCAAGA
>ODAK010001817.1_pt1 | contig 22852 bp, 26 predicted proteins | sample 1539591 | NCBI WGS metagenome assembly ODAK01 (sample SAMEA3539303, study PRJEB22396) | soil metagenome | biome: tundra; feature: field; material: soil | place: USA | collected 2010-05 | depth 0.15 m | reverse complement strand
CCGCCCTGACGCCTCGGCCGCGATGAGACAAGCGGCTGTCATCGCGGCATGAGCGTAAATCAGTGGATGTCCGGCCTTGACTTATCTACGGTGGCGGAGACTGGCCGACCTGGCGGTGAGGGCCAGAGACCGGCTGTCCCTGTGCAGGGTTCAAGATTGTCCGTGTGAAGGGTCAAGAAGCGCCAGGAAGTAAACCCGGCCTGGCCGCCAGTCCCAGACCGCGGTGCGGCATGAGCGGGCGGAAACGCGGAAACGCCTGACGCAATTGCGCGGATCGTCTCCTCGGAGACGCATGGGCCAACCACCTCGCCCGGTCGGCGGCATGACAGAGCGAGTCGGCAGGTACCCCGGCCGGGATGGCCCTACCGTGCTGTGGGTAGCGACCTGAGTTGCGCAAGGTCGGCAACTACGACGCGGGCATCCGCATCCCGGAGTACCTGTTCGACCGGCTCGACGCCCGGCGCCGCAAGACCCTTCAACGATTCGAGCTCCGCCACGGCCGTCCGCCCAAGCCCGAAGAGGCCGCGGAGATGGCATTGTTCCCCACCCGGGTCAAGAACCCGATGGAAACCAAGTCGGTCTCCTACAGCTTCTTCCACCGCCCCTTCAAGCTCTGGGCCGAATCTCTCGATCTGGGACGATGTGTCCCCCACCAGGCCCGTCACATTCTCTCTGCTTAGTTTCTGTGTCGCGATAACCACCATCGGCCGGCAAGCGGACCTGCGGCCTGCGCTGCTGGGCTATCTCCTCCTCGCTGCCGCTTGTTGCGGAACTTGTGAGACGGGTCAGCCTGCCCGCAGCGCAGGCGAATTGCGACACGGGTACCACCGAACACGGCGACTGCGAAGAGAAGGCACACCATGGCGACCCGGCTGCTCCAGGCCGGCGCCACACTGGCACACGTCAGGAAGTACCTGGGCCAGGTCTCTGACCGAATGGCGGAGCACTACGTCAACATCGCTGGTTCTGAGCTTGATGATCTCCTTGCCCGTGTCTGGGTCGCGGGCCCGGGAGCGCCCAACCCTGGCGAGCCGCTCCCCGGAATCCCCACACCACTGAGCCCGGAGCAGGCCGAAGCCATGGCGGTGAACGTCGGCCGCCGCTGCACGCCCACTCTCGGCGGCCTCTGCACCGAACAGGTCGTGGTCGACGGCGGACGCTGTCCTAAGAAGAACAAGTTGGACTGCGACAACTGCGACAAGCTCGTCATGACCGGAGCGGACCTTCTCTACTGGAGGCGCAAGCGCGAGCAGTGGTACTCCATCGCCGAACGGGCGCCCGACGACGCCACCGCCGACTACTTCTACAAGGTGTTCGAACCGACCGCCCGCGCCATCGACGGCCTGGAGAAGGCACTCGCCGGCCTCGGACTCCTCGGCCAGGCCCTCGCCCTGGACCTGAGACGGCCGCAGGACTACTTCCACCGGGTCTGGAACATCGGCTTCCCAGTCCCGGCCCTCACCGCCCTCTCCGACTCCACGGAACCGGAAGCACCATGACAACCAGAACACCAGCCGAACGGACAAACAAGGCCATCCAGGCCCGGCGCCACCACGTCGACATGCTGCTGAAGCGCGTCCGTGAAGCGATCACCGAGCTGCACAAGGACCACGCCCGCATCACCGTCAGCGCCGTGGTGCGCCGTGGTGCGCCGTGGTGCGCCGCTCCGGCGTCTCACGCACCTTCCTCTACCAGAACGCCGACGCCCGGACCCTGGTCGAGGAAGCCATCGCTCGCGCCGAGGGCCACCGCGCCCAACACCGCCAGCAGGCCGCCGACAACATCAACGCCTCCTGGCGGGAACGGGCGCTCAACGCCGAGGACGGCCTCAAGCAGGCCGTCGCCGAAGTCCAGACCCAACGCAGACGGATCGGAGAGCTCCTCGGCAAGATCCGCGACCTCGAACTCGACCTGCCCGCCGACGCCGTCCAGCGCTTGACCACCGAGAACACCACCCTCAAACGGCAGATCCAAACCCTCACCGCCGACAACCGGAAGCTGACCGAACGGCTGGCCGCCTCCCGCGACAACTACCGCGCACAGGAACGAGAAATCGCCAACCTGCAAGGACTCCTCCTCGAACACGATCCCCAAGCCGCTGCCCGCCACCTCAGGCCAGTAGTCGGATCATGAAGGCGCTCAGGATCAGCCCGCGAGGCGACGTCACCGAGGTCGATCTGCCCACCAGCCAGTCCGGAGAGTTCATCGACGCGCTCCGCACGCTCATCACGGCAACGACCATCGAGGCGCTGGCCCTCACCACCCGCTGGGACGCCTGGCTCGACGAGGACGGCTGCGCCAACGCCCAGCCCCTGAACACCTACGCCACCGCCCTGGCCAGCCAGTACGGAATCTCCGCAGCCTTGCGAGGAACGGTCGTCATCACCGGCGCCGACCGCGAGACGGGCTACGCCGCCGCACTCACTCCAGAACAGATCACCGCGATCCGACAGCGCGTCATAAGCCCTTCCAAGACGTCACCCTGAGCCACCTGACGGGCAAGCGTCCTATCGGCCCACCGAGCCGGGGCGATCAACCGCTGCGGGTGGATTGCCCGGCACCAACACGACCCTTCAAGGTTCCGATGCCGAAGGAGATCCGGCCTGTCTCGGACCGGATTGCCCGTCCTTGTTCTGCGTCCGGGTTCGAAGGCGGCGCCTCCCCCACGATCGCCTGGAGCTCGTCAGCGATCGCCTTCAAGCGCTCCGCGACAGCCGGCCAGTCTCCCGGTCGTGCCCGCTCAGCAGAGGCCGGTGCCGGAAATCCCGGCCGCGCCGGCGAGGACCCGGGCGGAAGGACCGCGCTGGCCAGCCTCGGCCTGCTCGACGATGCCCTGACCCTGGACCTGCGCCGCCCGCAGGACTACTTCCAGCGGATCTGGAACACCGGGTTCCGCGCGGCCGAGCTCGCCAGGGCCGCCGAGGACGCAGACGCCTTCCCCGGCGACGAACCGGATCCGGCCGATGATGAGCTGGAGGCGACAGCGTGACCCCGGGATCGCACCGCCGCCGCGATCGAGGCCCGCCGCCGCGTCACCGGGCAGAAACTCCAGCAGGTCCGCGACGCCATCACCGAACTGAGGCGGCACAAGATGGCAGTGACCTACCCGGCTGCCGCCCGCCGCGCCGGGGTATCGCGCACGTTCCTCTACGAGAACGTCGTGGCCCGGGAGCTTATCGGCGAGCCCATCACCAAAGCCGCCGGCCAGCGAGCGCAAGACCGCGACCAGGCCGATGCCCGGGAGGAGGCATCCTGGCGGGAACGGGCTCTCAACGCCGAGGCCGCGCTGAGCGCGGCCCATGCCGAGATCCGTGCACAGCGAGACCGGATCGCGGTGCTCATGGGACAGATCCGTGACCGGGAACAGGAATGGTCCCAGGAGAGCGCGCAGCGGATCACCACCGAGAACACCACCCTCAAGCAGCGCGTCCGCCAGCTCACCACCGAAAACCGCACCCTGGACGAACGGCTGCAAGCCGCGCGCTCCAACAACCGGTTCGCCGACCGGCGCATCGCCCAGCTCGAAGCCCAGCTGCTGGAAGATCCGGCCGGACACCGCGCTGCGCGAGGGAGCAGGGCTGATCCGGGTGGAACGACGATGCCGCACTGAACCGGCAACCCGGCGGCAGCGTCGGCATCGCGACAGGGCATCGTCTCGCGGAACGCGCAGGGATTGCCGCTGTCAATCGCCCGCGGCGCGGACCAGCGGCAGGAAGATCTTGTCCACGATCTCAATGAGAGCGCTGTCGGGTATCGGCGCCAGGGTCATGATCAGGTCGTGGCGGACGAGGTCGACAGGCAGGGAAGCGATCCGGGGGCTGAGGCGGCCGGGATCGATCTCGCCGCGGGCGGCGGCGCGGTCCAGGATGGCCTGCATCGTGCCGGGCTCGCCGGCGACCGCTCGTTCGCGCAGCCCTGCCGGGGTCAGCCCCGCCTCCTCGAAGGAGGCGGTGATCAGGAAGCTGAGAGCGCCGGCGATCTCGCCGACCCGCGTTGACATGTGCCGGAGCAACGCGAGCACGTCGCCGCGCAGCGTCCCGGTGTCGAACGCCTCAGGAGACGTGAAGTCCGTGCGGTGACGGAGGGCCGCGACCACGAGCTCGGGCCGGTTCGGCCATCGCCGGTACAGCACCGCGCGGCTGGTCCTGGCCCGGGCCGCGACCCCCTCCATGGTGAGCGACGCGTAGCCGACCTCGGCAAGCTCGTCCCAGGCGGCCTCCAGGATCGCTGCTTCCAGCCTGGAGCCGCGGCGCCGCGTCGTGAGGGTTTTCCTGGCCGCCACCGGCCCTCCTAAGAGTCGCTTGTGTTTCTTATAGACCGGATGTAGCTTGTTAGAGACATGAACGTATCCTAATGGCTGGGAGACTCACCAGTGACTGATACCCCGGTGATCTGGGCCGAAGGCCTCACCAAGCACTACGGCGCGAACGCCGCGCTGGCCGGCATCGACCTCGCGGTCCCTGCCGGGACCATACTCGGCCTGCTCGGCCCGAACGGCGCCGGCAAGACCACCGCTGTCCGCATCCTCACCACGCTTGTCACCCCTGACGCCGGCCGGGCCAGCGTCGCCGGCCATGACGTGGTCGCCGAGGCCATGGCCGTGCGCCGCAGCATCGGCGTCACCGCGCAGGACGCGACGGTCGACGAGATGCTCACCGGACGGCAGAACCTCGTCATGTTCGGCCGACTCGCCGGCCTGAGCCGCCGCCAGGCCAGGGCCACCGCGGCTGACCTGCTCGAACGGTTCGACCTGGCCGGCGCGGCCGACCGGGTGCTCAAGGGCTACTCCGGCGGCATGCGCCGCCGCCTCGACCTGGCCGCGGGGATCGTGACCCGCCCGCCCGTGCTGTTCCTCGACGAGCCGACCACCGGGCTCGACCCGGCCAGCCGCCAGGCCATGTGGGCCGTCATCCGCGACCTGGTCGCGGACGGCGCCACCCTGCTGCTCACCACCCAGTACCTCGACGAAGCCGACCAGCTCGCCGACCAGATCGTGGTCATCGACCACGGCCGCGTCATCGCCGGGGGCACCGCCCGCTCGCTCAAGTCCCGGATCGGCGGCGCCCGCATCGAGGTCAGCCTGACCCGGCCCGACCCGGCGGCCGCGACCGTGCTTGCGCCCTTCGTCACCGGCCCGGTCAGCCTCAGCGCGGACGGCCGGCGCCTGCGAGCCGGCGTGGCCGCCGCGCCGGGGCTGGCCACCGCCATCGTGCGCGCCCTCGACCAGGCAGGCATCACCGTCGATGACGCCGGAATCCGCCAGCCGTCGCTCGACGACGTGTTCTTCGCCCTCACCGGCCGCCCCTCCCTCGCGGCGCAGGCCGCCCCCGCCGGCACCCAGAAGGCGGCAGCCCGATGACCACGATCACCGCCCCGCCCGCCCGCACCCGCCGCCTCGTCGACGTGGCCGTGCTGACCGGCCGCAACCTGACCCACATCGCCCGCGAGCCGCTCCGGCTGTCCGACGTCGTCATCCAGCCGGTGGTCTTCACGCTGCTGTTCGTTTACATCCTGGGATCTGCCGTCTCCGGGGCGGGCAGCTACACCCAGTTCGCCATCGCCGGGCTGCTGGGCATGAACCTCGCCACCTCCGCCGTCGGCACGGCCATCGGGCTGAGCGGCGACCTGGCCACCGGCGTCATCGACCGGTTCCGCACCCTGCCCATATGGCGGCCGGCGATCCTCGTCGGCCGGACCGTCTCCGACCTGCTGGGCGCCATCCTGTGTTCCGCCACCGTCGCTGCAACCGGCCTGGCCATGGGCTGGCGCCCGCACGGCACCATCGCCGGAGCCATCGGCGGCTTCGGGCTCTTCCTTCTCTTCAGCTACGCGCTCACCTGGGGCTGCACCTGCCTTGCCCTCGTCACCAAGAGCGCCGAGTCAGCCCAGGGCATCGGCCTGGTGATCCTCTTCCCGCTCGCGTTCATCTCCAACGCGCTCGTCCCCACCGGGCACATGCCCACGGTCTTCCGCGTCGTTGCCGACTGGAACCCCCTCAGCGCCGTCACCACTGCCGCCCGCCACCTGTGGGCCAACCCCAACCCATCCGCAGCCATCCACGCCTGGCCGATGCAGCATCCCGTCGAGGCCGCGCTCCTGTGGTCGATCGCGCTCCTCGCGATCTTCGCCCCCCTCGCCGCCCGGCTCTACCTCCGCCGCACCACCGGCTGACTGGCTGAGAACCGATGCCGGGCACCGGGAACACTTCCACTGAAGAACCCGGCGCATCAGCCCGAGGCCTCATACCCACGTCGCGAACATGTGCGGCACGTGAAAGCCCAGCTCACAGGCGGTCCCACGCACCAGGCGGTCGGAAAAGCCTACCTGACCACCGAATATCCCCGCGATCAGGCGCGGCATGGGATGCTGCTGGTCCAGCTGCATGGCGCACGGGCCGGGGAGCCGTGGGCGCCGGCCGGGGCCCGGCGAATGCTGGCACGCGCCGGGGAACGCGCGGGCCTGGGCAGGATCCGGCCGCATGCGTTCCGTCACACGCCTTCACGACCGCGGTTCTTGATGCCTCCGGCGGTAACCTGCTGATCGCCCGTGACGCGGGCGGGTGGGCGTCCACCGCGGTGGTCGATGAGATCTACGCCCATGTCGATGTGCACGACGCTGCGTTCGACGCTGCGCTGCGCAAGGTGTGGGGTGAGAGCCGGTGAGGCGGGAGGACTACCTGCGCCCGCTGCTGGCCGGGGGGCCTGAGCGGGCCGGGCGGAACCGGCTGGAGATCCTGGCCGCGCTGATCGGCGGCCCGTCGTTCGACCCGCTCTACCGGGACGACATAATCAAGATCCCCGGTGGCCATCCGATCTACCGGTGGGAATGCGTGGTCGGCTGCTGCCAGCGGCATCTGGCCCGCTGGAGCCTGCACCAGCGGACGGCGGGCGAGGCGGCCGACTTCGCGCAGTGGGTCAGTGAGGAGCAGCCGTGCTTCAGCTACGGGACGTGCGCCGCAGTGGTCTGCCCGAATCTGGCGGAGTCCCCGCTGGGCCTGTGTTCCTGGCACGGCAGCCGCTACCGCCGTGACGGCAGCCCGGGCGGGGCCGCTTTGCCGGGGAGCTGGTGGCACCGGTATGAGCGGCAAAGCGTACCGGTCCCGGTCGGCTACGCCGACCAAAAGGAGTTCCGCCGGTGGTGCTCGGCCATGTCCGCGCAGCCCTGGCCGGGGCAGGTCAACCTGCGCGGGCTGCGGCCGCTGGTGCGGGCGGAAATCCAGTGGGGCCTGTTCGTGCACACTCAGCGGGCCCGGCCGACCAGGTGGGACCTGGGCTGGATCCGGTCCCTGGTGGCGACCTGCCGCACGCTGGAGGTGAACTCGCTGGTCGACTTCGAGTTCGGCGCGGGCGGCTCCGCGCAGTTCACCGGGGTGATCGCCAAGGAGATCCTGCATGAGCTGCGGGCTGATCTACTTCACCCCGGTCCAGGCGAAGGAGGCCGGGTTCCTGGAGACCGAGCATTTCGGGGTGCTGTTCCCGCACCGGATGAGCCACTTCGACCTGACCGGCATCCCGCAGCGCTGGCTACGGGACCTGACCTGGGACTTCATCGCCGATCTGCTCCGGTCACCGGGATGCCCGCGCACGGCAAGCCCCATCGACGGGTTGCGGCGTGCGGCTGTCGAGCTGGGTGTCTTCCTGGAACTGGAGGAACCGGGCGGCGGTCACGATCCTGCCTTGCTGCGCCGCGAGCATATGGACCGGTTCGTCGCCGACCAGCGGCACCGCGAACGCGAGGCCCTGCCGTCGCTAGCGATCAGGCGGCCCGGCGGCGCCGCAGGCATCGTCACCACGACCACCCGGTCCATGGTGTTCAACGCCGCCCGCAAGCTGCTGCGCGATGCCCTGGAGACCGGTGCCGCTGACCGGCTGGGGCTGGACCGGGAGTTCATCATCGCGATCCCCTACGCTGGCGCCACCGTAGGCAGGACCGCCCGGCGGCCGTTCCCCGACGAGGTCGCCCGGGCGCTGGCTGATGAGGCCAACCTGGCCGACCTCGCCGCCACCTACGACCCCAGCGACTGCGGCGTCCGTGACATCTGGGAGACCACCGTCATCACCGGCCGCCGCATCGGCGAGGTCATCAACCTCCGGTGGGGACTGCATCGGCCGCTACGGCGGCCTGGCGATGTTCTGGCACGACCAGACCAAGGTCGGCAACTACGATGCGGCGATCCGCATCCCCGAACGCCTCTACGGCCTGCTCGCCGAACGGCAGCGCAAGACCCTGGACCGCTTCACTGCCCGCTACGGTTATCGCCCGGCGGGCGAACAGCGCGCCGGCCTTGCCCTGTTCCCCACGATCTACCGCAGCCAGGACGGGACGGTGCCGCTGACTCATCAGTGGTTCTACAGCCGGTTCCGCCCCTGGGTCGACGCCATGGACCTCGGCCACTACGTCCCTCACCAGGCCAGGCACATTCTCTCTGCTTTGTTTCTCTGTGTAGCGATAGCCGCCATCGGTCGGCAAGCGGACCTGCGGCCTGCGCTGCTGGGCTACCTCCTCCTCGCTGCCGCTTGTTGCGGAACCTGTGAAACGGGTCAGCCTCTCCGCAACGCAGGCCAATTGCGACACGGGTACGACCGAACACGGCGACTGCGAAGAGAAGGCACACCCTGGCCACCGGCCTGCTCCGCCATGGCGCGACGCTGACCCACATTCGCCGGTACCTGGGCCAGGTCAGCGACCGGATGGCGGAACATTACGTGCACTTGTCCCACTCCGACCTGGAGGACATCCTCCAGCACGTCTGGGTCGCCGGGCCCGGCACCGCCAGCCCCGGTCAGCTCCTCGCCGGAGATGCCGCCCCGCTCACCCGTGAGCAGGCCCAGGCCCTCGCGATCGACCTGTCCTGCCGCAGACTCCCGCGCCGAAGGCGGGTTCTGCACCTTCCAGCCCGTCGTCGACGGCGGCGCCTGCCCCTGGAACCTGGCCACAACTGCGACAAGTTCGTCCTGTCCGGGACTGACCTGCTCTACTGGCGCCGCAAGCGCGAACAGTGGCGGCTGCTGGCCGAAGGCGCTCCCGACGACGCCACCGCCTCCTACCTGCACGACTATTTCGAGCCCACCGCCCGCGCCATCGACGGCCTGGAGAAGGCCCTGGCCGGACTCGGCCTCCTGGATGATGCCCTCGCCCTGGACCTGCGCAAACCCCAGGACTATTACCACCGCATCTGGAGCACCGCCTTCCGGGCTTCCGACCTCGCCACCGCAGAACCAGACAGCGGCGCTGAGGAGGACTACGGCCAGTACGACACCGGCGAGGACGAGCACGGCCAGGACGCAAAGGCGCACCCATGACCGCCAGCGACGGCGGGCAGACGGCCGCCGCGGTCGCGGCCCGCCAGCGCAACACCCAGGCAGCGCTCGCTCGGGTCCGTGATGCTCTGGCCCGGATGCGGCGGGAGGAGACCCCAGTGACTGTCGCCGCCGTCAGCCGGCGAGCCGCAGTCTCCCGCACCATCCTCTACTCCAACCCCGAGGCCCGGGCAATCCTGGCCGACGCCACCGCAGACACCCGGACCCGCGAGGCACAGGTCCAGGCCGGCCTGGACGGCGGGCAGGAGGCAACCTGGCGGGAACGAACGCTCAACGCCGAGGACGCGCTCAAGACCGCGCACGCCGAGATCATTCAGCAACGTGAACGCATCGGCGAGCTCCTGGGCCAGGTCCGCGACCTTGAGGCCGACTGGACCCAGGAAGCGATCCAGCGCGTCACCACCGAGAACACCACCCTCAAACAACGCGTCCGCCAGCTCACCACCGACAACCGCACCCTGGACGAACGGCTGAAAGCCGCGCGGTCCAACCTGCGGTTCCAGGACCGGCGCGTCGCCGACCTCGAAGCCCAGCTCCTCGACCCACCACAGAAATAGCCACGCCAGCCTCGATCCGGCAGGCCCGGTCGCCACCTTGGCGACCGGCCGTTGCCACTTGCTGGCAGACATCGGAATCTGCCCGCTGGCGGCCATTGACAGCCGCCCGGGAGGCGCGCCGACTTCATCACCGAACGTGACTGGTGCCCGAAGGCGCCGCGTGCGTAGCCGCCGTTCTGCGGGGCTACGAGACGTTCGGCGCGCATCGTCTGCGGCGTCCAGATCAGGTCGATCTGCGTATCACGCTCTGGCGGCGAGGGAGACATAGCCGACGTCTTCGGCTAGGAGTCATCCTGGCCCTAGAGTCTGATGCTCACCGTCGACTAATATCCTGTTTCCCACTATATTGTTGGCATGACCTTCGGAACCATGACAGGGCAGGCGTTCTTCGTGCTCACCGCGCTGGCCGGCGGTCCGCGGCATGGGTATGGCATCGTGGGTGAGGTGGCCGGGCTGTCGCAGGGGCGGGTCCAGCTGAAGATCGGCAGCCTGTACGGGGTGCTGGACCGGCTCGCCACCGACGGGCTGATCGAGCCCGACCGGGAGGAATCGCACGACGGCCGGCTACGCCGGTACTACCGGCTCACCCAGGATGGCCGGCGCGCGCTGGCCGAGGAGGCCGAGCTTCGCACCGCCACCGCGCGCATCGCGCGGGCGAAACTGGGCCTGCCCGGCGGGGAGGCAGCCGGAGCCGGCGGATGAGCGGCGAACTGGAGCAGCGTTACCGGCGGGCGCTGCGGCTGCTGCCCGGCTACTACCGGCAGAAGTGGGAAGAGGACATGGTCGCCGCCTTCCTGGACAGCTCGCTGACCGGCGACCCCGAGGAAGACGAGTTCATCACCGAGTTCGGCCGGCCCAGCTGGCCGGAGGTCGCCAGCGTGGCCGCCCTGGCCGTCCGGCTGTACCTGGGCGGCGCGGGCGCTCCGCGCCGGTACTTCGCCTGGGGGCAGGCCGTGCGGCGCGCGGTGCTCACGGTGATGCTGGCGCACGCGGTGAGCGCGCTCGGCACAGTCGTGTACCTAACCTGGACGCACCGCCTGCTCGGCTGGCTCCCCGCGCCGCCCGCGCGCCTGGTCGAAGGCCCGTCCGGCGGCATCTGGCCCACCACGGTGTGGTACGCGGTCGGCTACGCGTGGATCGTGGTCTATGTCGCGCTGATCCTCGGGCACTACCGCGGCGCCCAGGTCATCGCGGTGCTGGCCATTGCCCCGGACTTCGTCTACCTGCTGGAGATGCGGCTCACCCATGACCAGCCATCCCGCATCGGGCCGTGGGCCATCTGGATCCTGCTCGACCTGGCCCCGGTCCTGGCCACGGCCGCCTTCCACCGGGACGCCCCGCCGGTCGCGCGCCGGCCCTGGCTGCTGGCGCTGCCCGCCGGGTTCGTCCTGGTCGCCGCGCCGCTGCTGGCCGTCCAGGTGGCCGGCCACGCCGCCTCGCTGCCGGACTGGCCCGGACTGTGCTGCCTCCTGGTCGCCCTCGCCTGCCTGGTGCACGCGCCGAGGGCCCGCTCCCGCCGGACCGCCGATTCGGGCGCATGGTCGCTGGCCCTGCTGGCCGCCGTCGCCGGCGTGCAGCGGATCGCCTCGCTCGGCGACTACCTGCACGATCCGCACATGATGACGGTCGGCGTGGTGGAAGTGCTCGTGATGGCGGCCGCCGTCGCGCTGGTCGCCCCGGACGGCGCCCGCGCCCAGGCCGCCATGGCCTCACCACCGCCATATCCTCGCCCAGGATGGAGACACGATGGCTAATCTAGGCAGCCCGGGGGGCTACTTTCCGCCGCCGATCCGGGCCCCCGAGCCACCCGGCGGCTTCCCGCCACCGAAGAAGCCGAGGAAGGACGATCCCGGCAAGCCGCGCCGGTCGTCCCCCCTGGCCAGCGCGCTGATCGTGATAGTGATCCTCCTGGCGGGGGCCTTCCTGGTCGCGTTGCTGATCGCGCACTAGGGTCCTGAACAAAGGGTGATCTGGGGCGGGAAGGGCTGTCCGGTGACAACGAACGTTCCTCAGTGTCAGTGAATCTTGCTCATCGGCATCGTGTGTCACTACAGTTTGCTCGGTACGTGACCATATGTGCCGGAGCGTGGCCCGTGATGCAGTCCGTGGCGGCTGTGGACGCCGATCTGGGGTTTGAGCTTTGTTATCTTGAGGCGCTGGGAGCCGAGCGCGACCAGCTGCTGGAAGCCTTCCCGGTCGGCGGCCCGGAGCCGTGAGGCGGACTCGGCCCTTTTTGCGGGCCGCGTCACAGTTGTCTTAGTGTCGGGTCCGTGACCACCGGAACTGAGTCCGAGCGGGAACGGAACAAGCGGCACTGCCAGCGGGCCCTATTCGACGGGATCGCCGAACGGTATGAGGTGTCCCGCCCCGGGTATCCGGCGCACGTGGTGGAGTTCGTCACCGCGACCGCCGGGCTCAGCCCAGGGGCTGCGGTCCTGGAAGTCGGCTGCGGGACCGGCCAGCTCACCGAGCGGGTGGCATCCTCCGGGTTCCGCCTGACCGCGATCGACATCGGCGCGTCCATGATCGCCGCCGCCCGGCAGCGCCTCGCAGGCGCGGAAGTCTCGTTCCAGGTCACGTCGTTCGAGGACCTAGCCGCCGTCGATGCATCCTTCGACCTGGTCATCTCCAGCGCCGCGTTCCACTGGATCGATCCTGAGGTCGCGTTCAGCAAGTCCGCCTGGCTGCTGCGGCCGGGCGGCTGGCTCGCCCTGCTCGGCACCGAGGAGCACTATGACGATCCCCTCGGCGAGGCACTGGACGTCCTGTGGGTCACGCACGGCGACACCGGCGGTGCCTGGGAGAGACGGCCCTCCGATCCCGGGGCCATCGCCGCCACCGGCCTGTTCGGGACCCCCGCTTGCCTGACGGACAGGCAGCAGGCCATCCTGCCCGCGGGCGACGTCATCGCCTTGGAAACTACCAGGGCGACTTTCCTGAGCTGGCCGCACGACGCTCACCGAAGGGCCACCCGAGGCCCACGGTTCGGTCATTGCTGCGCCTGGGATGCCATCCCGCTGTATTCGCGCCCGTCAGGCGCTGCGGTCCCGTCGGCTACCGACCGTCGGCCCATTTGGCTGGGGTCGCGCAGGATGCGGCGGTAGAGTCGCTGGTGGTCAAGCGCCATCCGGGCGAGGGAGAACCGCCGCTCCGCGGCGTCCCGGCACTGGCGGCGCTCGATCTCAGGCACGCGGCCCACTGCGGTGATCATCTGCCTCTCGTCGCGGCACAGGTACCCGGTGCGACCCTGGTCGACGATTTCGGGCGCCGCGCCGTTCGGGAAGGCTAGCACCGGGGTCGCCGACGCGAGTGCCTCGACCATCACCAGACCGAACGGCTCGCGCCAGGTGATCGGGTTGAGCAGGGCCGCGGCCCCGCGCATCAGTTCCAGCCGGGACTCCAGCGGCAGCTCGGCCGGCATCTCAGCGCCTGGCCCGAGCAGCGGCCGCACCTGCTGCTCGAAGTAGGCCCGCTCGGCGGGCTCGCGCATCTTCGCGACGATCACCAGCCGCTGTCCGGCGCGCCTGGCAATTCGCACCGCGCGGTGGACTCCCTTATCGGCGCACATCCTGCCTACGAACAGCAGGTAGCCGCCGTCCCCTGGCCCGGGCTGGTACACCTCCAGGTCGATTCCGTGGTGGATGACCGCAGCGATGGGGATCCCGCCTGAGGCCAGGGCCTGCGAGTGCGAGATCGCCACGATCCAGGCGTGCCGGGCCACCTCGGCGTAGATGCGGCGTGTCTGGGGGGTGAACAGCCCGTGGTTGGTGGTCACGACCGGTGGCTGGCGGATCCCGCGGCGGCCCGCCACCAGCGAACCCAGGGCGGTATGGTCGTGGATGATGTCCACATCGGCCAGTGCGTCGTAGGCGGCCAGGACATGAGCCGCTTCCGGAATGTCAGCATCCATCGGCGTGATCCCCGTCGGATACAGGAACTCGAGCGGCACCGGGCAGGTGGAGTCACCGACCGTGAATAGCCGCACGTCGTGACCCAGTGCCTGCAGGCCCCTGGCGAGGTTGTCGATGACGACCTCGGTACCGCCGTAACCGGGCGGCGGGACGGGCAGCCACGGCGGGGCAATCAGGCCGATACGCATGATCCTCCGATCATGTGCGGGCGGACGGGTCAGCGTGGGCCGGCGTGCCGGGCACGCCGGCCCTTGCTATCGACCCGGTGGACCGATCCGAGCTCCGCCCGCCAGCACAGCCCGCATGACTCGCACGAGAACATGGTCCGCTCGCTGTCGGTCACCGCGGTCAGGCCCTCGGCACCGCAGCCTGCGCAGCGGCTGGGCGGCGCCAGCGCCGACCCGGCATCAAGGCAAACGGCATAAACCTTCATATCGGTACCCGATCAAAGCGGTCCGGCCTGCCGGTAGGGCCCAACGTCCCGTCCGTCCGGGGCCATCGGCACCAGCATCACCGGGATCACAGCGTCCAGCACGGCCCGCCGGACCGTGCGTGCCCGGCCCGGGTCGAGTTGCTGCGACCAGCCCAGCGCGATCATGTCGGCCCGTTCGGCCGCCGCCACGTCCAGGACGTGCTCCCCGGCCGCCCCGGTGCGAAGCTCCAGCCGCCCCCCGGGCTGCGCGCAGTAGCGGGCCAGGAACTCCTCTGCCCAGGCCTGCCCGGCGTGCGCGGCCTGATCCCAGAACCGTGGCACAGTCTCAGCGTCGAACACGTGCAGCACCACCAGATCGACTCCGGCCCTGGCGAACTGCTCCACCGCACCGGCCACCGCCGCGGCCGACTCCGCCGTCCCGTCCAGCGGCAGGAGCACCCGGCGGATCTCAGGCCGCCTGCCCCGCGCCGCGGCCGGCACCAGGACCACCGGCCGGGCGGATCGCTGCGCGACGCGCCGCCAGATCGGACGCGACCGCTCATCCCTGGCCAGCACGGCCAGCACAATGCCGGGGCTATGCAGTGCGCCCAGCACCTGAGCCGCGGCCCGCTCCGCGCTCAGGTCCCCGGCCAGGCTGATCCGCCGCACCTGGGCGTGCGCGATCTCGGCGAGCGCCGCCGCCGTGTCGATCACCGGGGCCTCGGTCACACCGTCACCTAGGACCGCGAGGACCTGCGTCATGTCAGACTCCTCATCCGCGCCGGTCGAAACTGGCCCGGTCAGCCACACGTCTGGGCATTGCGCCAGCCAGTCCCGCCAGCAGCGGCCCGTCGGTGCCTATCTCGACCCGCTCGCGTGTGATATCCAGCCGCACCCGCCGCCCCAGGCAGCGGAATCGCACCTGCAAGCTGCCCCATGCTCCGGGCAGCTGCGGATCGACGCTCAGGACCCCCGCCCCGACCCGCACGCCGGCGAAGCCAGACAGGACCGCCTGCCAGACTCCGCCGAGGTTGGCCAGGTGAAGGCCGGCCGCGGTCATCCCGCTCAGGTCTGCGATGTCCAGCGCGAGCGCGGTGCGCAGCATCGCCAGCGCCTCATCCGGCCGTCCGGCGCGAGCCAGCAGCGACGCGGTGACCGCCGGTGACAGCGACGACCCGTGCACGGTCCGCGGGCCGTAGTAGTCAAGGTTCGGTCCCAGCGAGCCGGCCGCGACTTCCCCGGGAACCAGATGGTGCAGCATCAGCACATCCGGCTGCTTGATCAGCTGCGAGCCGGCCACCCGCTCCCGGCCAAGTAGCAGGTCAGCCGCCACCGGCGGTGTGGCGAAGTCCGCGACCAGCAACGGCTCCAGGCCGAAATAGCCGGCGAACTGCTCATAACGCCCGGTCACCGGATCATAGCCATCCACGATCCGCCCGGCCAGGTCCCGCCAGCGTCTGCCCTCTGCATTCGGGAGCCCGGCACGCCCGGCGGCATCAGCGGCCGCGCGGAGATTCCAGCGGGCCATCACATTGGTGTACGCATTGTCGTCGACCCGCTCGTGGTACTCATCCGGGCCGATGACCCCGTCGATGTGCGCCTCACCCGCATCGTCCAGGCGGCATCTGGACGCCCAGTACCCGGCTGTTTCCAGCAGCAGCGGCAGCGCGAGCCGGGCCGGGCGCCCGGCCCACTCGGCGTAGAGGGCAGCCGCCCAGGCCACGTCCGCCGTCACGTGCTCTTCCAGCTGCCCGGTCAGGACGGGCACCACGCGCTCGCCGAGAGGCACGCTGGCCGGCGTGACATCCTCGCCGCTGGCCGCGGACTCCCACGGGAAGCAGGCCCCCCGCCGGCTAGCGGCCCGGGCCCGGGCCCGGGCTGCCTTGAGCCGCCGCAGCCGGTAGCGGATCATCGCAGCGGCGGCCGCCGGGTCAATACTCACCACGGCGGGCAGCACGAACACATCCGCGTCCCAGAACACGTGCCCGGCATACCCGGTGCCCGACAGTCCCCGCGCCCCCACCGCAAGCTCACCACCGGCCCTGGTGTTGCACCACAGCTGGAACAGCGCGAACCGCAGGGCGAGCTGGGCGGCGGGGTCGTCAGGGATCCGCACATCAACCGCCTCCCAGCGCGCAGCCCAGGCCGCCCGGTGCCCGGCCAGGAGCCGGTCGAAACCGAGATCCTCCGCCACGCGGAGCGCATCCGCGGCCTCGCCCGGCTCGGGCCGCCGTCGCTGGCAGGTGACGTAGCTAGCCACCCGCTCCACGGTGCGCAGCTGGCCGTCACGCCGCAGGCGCTGCACCGCCAGCGCGCTGATGCCGCCCCCGCAGTCCGCATCGACCCCCGCCCAGTACGCGCCATCCTGACGGCCGCCTGCCATCGCCTTCCCGAGCGGCCGCCGGAACGGGACTCCCGGGCGTAGCCGGCCAGCTAGCGTCTCGGCGCGCATCGCGACCACGCCCGGGATGGTGATACTGGCCAGCCGCAATGACCGCAGCGGGAACGCGTCCGGCCCCTGCTCCGTACGTGCCAGCACTCCCGTCCGCAGGTCCAGGACCCGCACGTCCTGCGCCGGCGCGGGCTCGACCGCCAGGCCAGTCCACCCTGGGCCAGGCAGCAAGTGCTGACCTTGGCCAGTACCGTCATAGATGCCGGCGGCCAGCACCAACGGGACGTCGCCCGGCACGGCTTCCTCCACCGACCCGCGCGTCGCTATGCCGCCGGCACCCAGCGTGAACAGCGACTCGGTCACCCGGCGGCGCAGCGGGTCGATCCCGGTCTCCCGCAAGATCCACGCCGGATCCTCGTCTACCCCGGCGACCCGCCCCCGGCTACGCCGCCGCAACTGCTCGTCGAGCAGACGCAGGAACGCCGCCCGGCCCCCGCCCACATGCAGCACGCCAGGCGGCATCAAGCCTGGCTCCGCCCCCACAGACACGGCGATCACCCGCGCTGCCTCGGGAATCAACAGCAGCGAATCGCTCCCGGCGACCCCGTCCAGCACGCCGAACTCAGTCCCGATGAACAGCACCAACCCTGGCCCCACACCTCGCCTGGCCGCGAAACTGAGGATGTCTCGCATGGAATCCGAGCTGCCGGTGCGGCCTCCATCCCGCGGCGGGAGCCCGCCGGCGCGGCCGTCAGCCCGCCAGCCCAGCAGCCGCAGACCATCCGGTCCCGCCTCGAACATTTCCGAGCCGCGGCTGGCACATAGCAGCAAGCGGCCAGGGCCCGGCGGCCGCGACCGCAGCCGCCCATCGACGGACGCGGCACCTGCTTCGCTGACGACCGCAACATCCACGCCAGCAGCGCTCAGCGCCTCGACGCGCCGGCGCACGGACCCGACCTGGCCACGCCCACCCGGCAGCGCAGCACCTTCCCAGGTGAAGGCCACCGCCTCGGCCGTACGGCCAATCAGCCCGTCGCAGCCATCCGCCATCGTTGCCCTCCGGTCAGCCGGGCCTGCATCGTCTCGTACGCCGCACGGACAGCCTCGGAGTCGGCCAGTCCCAGCGCGACGCCGCCGACGTCGGACTTGTGCACCACATCGCCAGACCGGGCCTTGAGGACCACCGGGAACCCGACCGCCTCGGCCGCCGCAGCTGCCTGCGCCGCGGTCGCCGCGCCGCGAGTCGCCAGCACGGGCACCCCGCAGGCCGCCAGCAGGCCGGCCGCCTGATCAAGCTCGAGCCAGCCCCCCTCGGGGCTGGCGGCGAGCTTGGCCGCGATGATCTGGCCGATCGCCGGCTGGTCGGACCGTTCTTCGGGCTCATCCGCAGGCAGCAGCGGGCGCCGGCGCCACTGCGCGTAGGCACAGACATGCCCCAGGGCCGTCGCCGTCCGCTCCGGTGAGGGAATCTCCGCGACCTGCGCCGCACCGCTGGGCACCAGTGCGGTGCCCGCCTCGACCGAGCAGGCCACGACCGGCTTGCCGGACCGCTGCGCGGCGCGGGTGATGGTCTCCCGGACCTCCGCGGCCGAGATCGCCATGGTCTCGACGACGATGGTGATCACGGCGTCGATCCCGTCGTCGCCCAGGACGATATCAAGTGCCTGCTCAAGGTCGTGACGCCGTGGCCCTGGCGGGCGCCGGCCGCGATGAAGCTGGCCTCGGCAGCCGGTACCCGCGCGTCGGGACGGTCATAGCTGGCCAGCCCGACCATCTCGTCCGACACCAGCGCGACGAAGGCCATCCGGGCGTCGTAGTCCACCTCGCTGAACCGAGTAGCCGCCTCCAGGCTCAGAGCCGGGCCAGCCAGAAGCACATGCTGGTGCGTGCCGGGGCGAGGTGGCCCCCCGCAATCCGGCCAACGCCGGCGCGTCGGCCGACCGGATCGGGCGGACCACAACCGCCTCGCCGCTCCTGAGCAGCCCGTCGAATTCCCACTCAGCGGGATATCCAGCCGGTTCCGCATCGTCCGCGATAGCCATAGTCATCGCCTCCGGCATCAACCTCCTCGCCTCACCGCGATATCGCCAGGGCCCGAAGTCCCGAGATGCCTACGGACCAGAGCGAACGGTTCGGGGCCAACTGGGACTTGCGCCCCTGGCGACGCGTGTCCGCCACGCCTCCTCACGGCGGACAGCCGCAGCCATGAGGCCACCCGCGTGATCAGGAGCAAGACGAACCGCAGGCACATGATCGGTGATCATCACGGCCGGATGCGGCGAGCAACTCTGCTAGTCAGAGCGGTGGACGGGATTCCCGGCACAGCGCGCGGCACCCAGCATGACCGGGCCGCCGTTCCGGGAAGGCATCTTGAATGGCCGGTCAGCGGGAGAGCTGGACGCACCTGGACCCAGCGGGACTTCGCTGGACATGATCCACAGCCTGCGTGCCCCTGACCAGGCAGACTTAGCGCGCGCGGACACGGGGCGGACAGCGGGCGGTTTCACGTCGCCGTCATCGCAGGATCCGCAGGTCAGCCGCCATTCCGTTGGGTGAGGGCAGGCACCAAAACCGTCGGCTTAGCTACGTTGGTTCAAACCCGACAGCTGCCGCCACCTGCGAAACAGGCCAGCCAGCATGTTGCCGCCGCCCGGCCGGAGGCGCTGGCGGTCAGGGGAGGAGGTCTTGCGGCGGCTGTACCTCGCGGTGAAGGATCTTGCCGCTGGGGCCCTTGGGCAGCTCGCGCACAAGCCAGACATGGCGCGGGTACTTGTACGCCGCCACCCGTTCCCGGGCGAACGCGCGCAGTTCCGCCGGCGTGGCTGTCGCTCCTGGCTTGAGCTTCACGGCGGCGCCGACTTCCTCGCCCAGCTCGACGTGCGGGATGCCGATCACGGCCACCTCAGCCACAGCCTGGTGCTCGTGCAGGGCCTCCTCGATCTCACGCGGGTAGATGTTGTACCCGCCGCGGATGATCAGGTCCTTCTGGCGGCCCACGATGTGGAAGTAGCCGTCGGCATCGACCTTGGCCAGGTCGCCGGTGCGGAACCAGCCGTCCGGGATCGCCTCGGCCGTGGCCTCGGGCTTGCCCCAGTAGCCCTTCATGACGTTGTGGCCCCGGATGGCGATCTCGCCGACCTCGCCGGCGGGCAGGCTGGCTCCTTCGCCGTCCACGACGCGCATCTCGACTCCGTCCATCGGGGTGCCGATGGACCCGGGCTTGCGTACCCGGCCGGGGTGGTTGAACGACGCGATCGGGGAGGTCTCTGACAGGCCGTAGGCTTCCAGGATCATGCACCCGAAGGCCTGCTCGAATCCGCGCATGATCTCCAGCGGCATCGCGGCGCCGCCGGAGATGCAGGTCCGCAGGGATGAGGTATCCGCGGTGGCGTGGGCCCGGTGATGCAGCATCGCGGCGTACATCGTCGGCACTCCCTCGAAGACCGTCACCTTATCCCGCCCGATGATCTCCAGGGCCTTGCCGGCATGAAACCGGGGCAGCAGGGTCAGCGTGCCCCCGCCGGCGATCGTCGCGTTCAGACCGCAGGTCAGGCCGAAGACGTGGAACAGCGGCAGGCAGCCCATGGTCACGTCGCCGGGACGGATGTCCAGCATGGTGGCGGCGGCGAGCTCGGCGTTGCGGGTCAGGTTCGCGTGCGTGAGCTCGGCGCCCTTGGGCGTGCCGGTGGTGCCCGAGGTGTACAGGATCACCGCGTCGTCGTCGCCGGCCGGATCCGCCAACGATAGGGCCGGGGCGAGCCCGGCGAGCAGGGTGTGCAGGTCGGGCTCGTCGACCTCGACGACCTGCGCGCCCGTCCCGGCGGCGCCCTTGGCTGCCTCCGCCGCGGCCTGGTGCCAGGCGAACAGGACTTTCGCCCCGGAATCGCCGACATAGTGGGCGACCTCGCGGTTCTTCAGCAGCGGGTTCATCGGCACGACGACGGCCCCGGCGCCGAGCGCACCGTAGAAGGCGATCGGGAAGGCCGGCACATTCGGCAGCATGACGCCGACCCGGTCTGCGGGCGCCACCCCCAACGACGACAGCAGCGATGTCACGCGGCCTGCGGCGTCAGTCAGCTGCGAGTAGCTCAGCACCAGGTCATCCAGGCGCACAGCCGGGCGCTCGCCATGATCGGCCGCCACTTGCGCCAGCACGGAAGTCAGGTTCGCCATCACGCCCTCCAGCAGGCGGCACGGTGTCGAATGCCACCCCTTGCATTATGCCCAGATAAGCGGGAACAGAGCCGCCTTGTCGGGTTCGGGCTTTCGCTCCTGCCCGGCGCAGACGCGTCCGCACAATCTGCTGTACGGCCTTGGACTGCCCGAAGGCTGCCGGCGCCGGAGGAATGGCTGATGCCACTGGCCCCGCCCATAGTCAAATGGGAGGGCCGGGTACTCCCGGGACTAACCTGATGAGCCCGGTAGCCAGGTTCTGTGCGCCAACTAGGGTTCACTCCCCGGCCGCGGCTGCGGCACTGCGAGGACTGGATGGTCCTGGCGGTCATTCGGAATGCTGACTTTATGGGCGAAGAGGTGATCCGCGACGCCGCCGCCGGGCGTGTCAAGTGCTGGCTCCAGCTCGCCGACGGCTTCCCGAACCTTCCCGGTCCCAGCATGGTCACCCATCAGCCCCAGTGCCGTTTCGAGAGCCAGGCCCGCGTAGAACAGCCGACGCACCATGATGGCGTTCATGCCCTCGGCGATGCGGTCGCGATCCTGCGCCAGGCGCAGAGTCACCCCGCCGAATCGGCTGCCCCTCCGTTGTGAAATCCAGGCAGACCTGACCTTTTATACCGTCCGGGCCGGACTAACGGCCCTGCCTGTCTTACATGCCCTGGACAAGGCTTCCAAGTGGAGCATCGCAAGCGGAGTCAGCCGTGCGAGCTCGCTTAAGGTCGTCCTCAGCCGGTGACCCACTGGAGGAGAGGATAACGATGAAAGCCGTCGTCAGGGATGTCATGACCACCGATCCGGTTTCGGCGAGGAAAACCTCATCGTTCAAGGAGCTGGCTGCCAGGCTCCTCGAGTTCCGGGTGAGCGCGTTTCCCGTTCTCGACGACGACGGGAAGGTCATCGGCGTCGTCTCTGAGGCTGACATGCTGGCCAAGGAGTCCCTGGATGGCGGACGCGACGCCACACGGGGAATGATCACCAGAATCTTGCACCGCAAGGAGCTCAAGAAGGCCGGCGGGACCACGGCCGGCGACCTGATCACGAGCCCGGCGGTGACCGTCGCTCCCGATGACACGGTCGAGCACGCCGCCCGGCTGATGTATACCCGCGGGCTCAAGCGGCTTCCCGTGGTCGACGCAGCCGGCCGGCTCGCCGGGATCATCAGCCGGACCGACGCACTGGCCGTCTTCGACCGCCCGGATAAGGAGATCCGCATCGAGATCACCAGCCAGGTGATCCCCGCCCTCTCGGAGCCGAGCTGGTACTCGGCAATGGTGAAAAACGGCGTAGTGACCTTGGAAGGCACCCCCGAGACCATCTCGATCGGCCACGACATCCTCGCCCGGGTCCGCCACGTCCCGGGCGTGGTAGCAGTGCGCGACCTGTGGGTGCCGAAAACCCGCGCCACCTGGGTAGATGCTTTGCGGGACACCGTCGGCTAGGTCACGTGAACGGTGCCTGGCGGGGCAGGTCTGGGTTCGGGCTGGCGTGCGATGATCTTCGGCTTGTGGGCTTGAAGCTGATCTTCCTCGTCGTCGCCCGGGCCGTGTCTGTGCTGGGCCTGTCGCGGCGGGAGGCGTGGTGGAAGGACGCCGAGATCCTGATGCTGCGCCATCAGCTCGCGGTGGCCCTGCGCGAGCGGCCGAGGGCACATTCGCGGTTGACGTGGCCGGACCGGGCGTGGCTGGCGTTGATCGCCGGGACGCTGCCGGCCGAGCGCTTGGCCCGGTTGCGGCTGATCGTGACCCCAGCCACGATTTTGCGCTGGCACCGCGACATTGTCGGCCGCCGGTGGGCTCGGTTGTCCCGCCGAGGACGTTCCGGCCGGCCGCCGGTGCGCCGCACTGTGCGGTCGGTGGTGCTCCGGCTGGCGCGGGAGAACGAGTCATGGGGGTACCGGCGGATCCACGGTGAGCTTGCCGGGCTTGGCATCATCGTGGCGCCGTCGACGGTGTGGCAGATCCTCAAGGACGCCGGGATCGACCCGGCGCCCCGCCGGGACGGCCCTGGCTGGGCGGAGTTCCTGCGGTCGCAGGCGCAGGGGATCCTGGCGCTGGACTTCTTCACCGCTGACCTGCTCAATGGCA
>ODAK010001815.1_pt1 | contig 22863 bp, 19 predicted proteins | sample 1539591 | NCBI WGS metagenome assembly ODAK01 (sample SAMEA3539303, study PRJEB22396) | soil metagenome | biome: tundra; feature: field; material: soil | place: USA | collected 2010-05 | depth 0.15 m | reverse complement strand
CTCGATAGCCACATGTCGCACGGATAATTCACATGGTGAGCTCCTTTCATCTCACTAGATCAGCCAGGCTTCTCCTGGCGCACCTGATGAACACAGATGAACGCCGATAAAACGAATGGCTTATCCGCGTTAATCCGCGTTCATCGGCGGCCAGGAATTCTTTACGATCCACGCGGCCGCCTCCGCGAACGCGGCGAATCGCGGCCACGGCCCATCGGGACTGCCCGCGCCCACCAGCACCGCGGAGCAGCCGGCGCTTCGACCGGCCATCGCATCGACATCCCGATCTCCCACCATGAAGCACCGCTCCGCCTCGATGCCGAACTCGCGCATCGCCCGCAACAGCAGCCCCGCGGCGGGCTTGCGGCAGTCGCAGGCGTCCGCCGCCGAGTGCGGGCAGTAGTAGATACGCGAGATCGTGACGCCAAACGGCGCGAGCAGGCGGAACAACGCCGTATTGACCGCTATGAATTCGCGCACGGAGAAATAGCCGAGAGCGATTCCTTGCTGATTGGTAACCATGACGAGCCGGTAGCCCGCCCGTTGCAATTCCGCGAGACCTTCTCCCACGCCGGGCAGCAACTCGACTTGCCGCGGATCGCTGAGATACGGACGCTCTCTGAGCAGCGTGCCGTCGCGATCCAGAAACACAATCCCCTTCGGCGCCGCACTGATTACCGGTGAAGGTGGCGCCAGCCGTTCCACGGCCATCACGCGCTCGATGATCTGGCTGGTGCTGACATGGTGACTGACCGGTATGGTGACGACCTGCCCCCCATATGCCGCCACGCCCTCCGCCGAGCGCAGTTGGCGCGCGCTATAATCCCCGCCCTTGATATAGAAATCGGGCTTCCAGCGCTGAATCTGCGCCAAGGGCCGCACGTCGTTCAAAATCGTTACCGCATCCACCGAGCCCAGCGCCGCCACCACGCTCATCCTCTCCAGTTCGGAACAGATGGGCCGATGCGGGTCTTTGTATTGGCGAATCGACCAATCCGAATTGACCGCGACCAGCAGCGCATCGCACAGGCCGCGGCTGCGCGCCAGGTAATCCACGTGGCCGGCATGCAGCAAATCGAAAGCGCCGCAGGTGTATCCCAGCTTCCGGCCGGCGCGCCGCAGTTCGGCTACCCAGCCATCCACCTGGTCATTTGTCAGAATCTTTGTCATCGCCGGCGCAGCCCCGCCATGGCCTTCGCGAGTTTCTCGCGGGAGATGGCCACGGTGCCGGATTCGCCCACCGCCAGGCCCGCCGCCAGGTTCGCCAACCAGACGGCGTCGCCGAGCGCGGCTCCCGCCGCCAGTGCCACAGCCAGCGTCGCCAAGGCGGTATCGCCGGCGCCGGTCACGTCGTAGACTTCCCGGGCGAAGCTGGGAAAGTGCTCCTCCGGCGCCTCCGGCCGTAGCAGCGTCATGCCATCTTTGCCTTCGGTAACTACAATGGCCGTCGACCCCGCGAGGCGCAGCAGTTGCCTGGCGGCATGCATCGTTTCTTCGTGATGGCGCGCGGACAACCCGGTGAGTACGGCCAGTTCGCTCCGATTCGGTTTGAGTACGGTAGCCCCCCGATAGCGCTCGAAGTCGGGGCCTTTCGGATCTACCACGACCGGCTTGCCGTAGCGCGCGGCCGCGCCGATGATCCCCTTGACCACCGGCGCAGTCGCAAAACCCTTGGCGTAATCCGACACCAGGACGGCATCCACGCGCGGCATCATGCGCGCGGCGCGCTTCACCACTTCATCGCCCAGGCTGGCGTCGATCGGCGCCGTATCTTCATCGTCGATGCGCACGACCTGTTGGTCATGCGCCACGATTCGCAATTTCACCGTGGTCGGGCGCCCCGCGTCGATCGAAATGTGCGCGCAATCGATGCCTCGCTTGGACAGCATCCCGCGCAGCTCCGCGCCCGCTTCGTCCTGGCCGGTAACGCCGAAAAGAATAACCCGCGCGCCCAGCGCGGCCACATTGCATGCGGTGTTCGCCGCGCCGCCTGGAACGCCGAACGCGCTGACCTTGCGCACGATGGGCACGGGCGCCTCGGGCGAGATGCGATCCACTTCGCCCGACCAATAGCGGTCCAGCATCAGATCGCCGGCCACCAGCACACGCTTCCCGGCAAATGCTTCGACGGCTTTGGCGATGGCGGCGTTCGGTCTCATGCACGCGGTGGATCGAGGCGGGTCTGACCTTCGTTCCGGGCCAGCATAACACAAAAGGCAGAAGTGAGAAGTCAGGGAGTCAGAAGCCAGAATGGCAGCTCCCGACTTCTCAACGTCCCGGCATCTGCGAGACGCTCAACACGTTGCCGTCCGGATCTTTGAACCACGCCACGCGCGCGCCCGCGTGAACCGCGGCCACTTCGGGACCGCTGGGCGAGGTCCAGATGCCCAACTCGTCCTGGCCCTTCATCCAGGGGTAGCGCTGGAACTCGACACCCGCGCTCCGAAGATGCGTCACCGCTGCCACGATGTCGTCGACGTCCCAGCCCAGCACGGTAAACTGGGGCGGCGTCCAATCCTTCACCGGCGTGAGGCGCAACGTAGTCCCGTTGGCGTCAAACACCAATGCGAACTGATCCTCGCCCACCAGCCGCAGGCCCAGCGTGTCGCGGTAGAACTTCCTGGCGGCGTCGCGGTCGCGGACCGCCGCAAAAGCTACGATCTTCTGTGTGCCCAGCATCATTCCTCCGTATTTTGCGTTATCCAACCGGCTGTAAATGGCTTCGTAGGCAGTCGTCCACGTTTTCCCGGAATCCGCGGACTTTCGCCACCATACCTTGACCCGATTGCCGCTCTCTTTGACGATGTCCATGCGGCTCAAGACATCGCCTCCGGCCTCGTTTTTGCTCACGCCGGAATACTCTAAACCACGATCGGTGGCCGCGCCCTCAAAGGCGTGCACGCGACCGTGGTCATCGACGTTGAGTTGATGCCAACGCTTGTCTTCGGCGCTATACGCATGCACGTTGCTGCCGCGAAATTTGCTGCCGGACGCCCAAGTCTCGGTCAACTCGCAACCGTCCAACCCAAGCTCGATTTTACTTCTGCCCAACTCGTTTCCACCAGGGTCCGACACTTTCCAGTTGCCCACCCAGAAGCTCAATGCGCCGTATCCGCCGCCGGCACAGACCGATGGCCCTTCCGCTCCCCAAAGTGAGCCCGCCGCGAGCATCGCGACAACCCACCATACCCGCCTCACAGTGCCCATGACAACAGTCTGGGCCATGGGAGGCTCTGTCGTAAAGCCCGCCATGCGCCATAATATATCTCTCATGCGACAAGGTTACATCGAGTATTACGATCCCAAGCCCGGCACGTCTATTTCCACGCTGGCCTACGAGTATGCGCCCGCTTTCCGCGTACCGGAGCATGCCCACGGCGCGGACCAGGTGATCTACGCCACGCGCGGCGTGATGGAGGTCTCCGCGGGCCAGAGCTTCTGGCTGATTCCTCCGCAATTCGCCATCTGGATTCCCGCGCGGACCATGCACCGCATTCGCATGCCCGGCGCAGTTTCGATGCGCACGCTCTATCTGCGGCGCGGCCTCGCCCCCAAGCTGCCCGGTACGTGCACGGTGCTGCACGTGACTCCGCTGTTGCGCGAGCTGATCGTAGAAGCGGTCCGCATAGGACAGCTCCGCACGCGCAATCGCTTGCACTGCGCGCTGCGGGATTTGATAGTCTTCCACCTCGAAGGCGCATCTTCCGTTCCCACATTCCTCACGCTGCCCAAAGATCCGCGGGCGCTCGCCGTGGCCCAGGCGCTGATCGCCAACCAGGCGCACAATCCGTCGCTCGACTCGCTCTGCGCCAGCGCCGGCGCCAGCGTGCGGACCATCGAGCGAGTGTTTCGCAGCGAGGTTGGTACCGACTTTGCGACGTGGCGCAGGCAAGCCCGGCTCATGAAAGCTGTGGAATTGTTAGCCGCGGGCGGCTCGGTCAAGCAGGCTGCCTTCGCGACCGGCTACCGGCAACCCAGCGCATTCGTGGTGATGTTTCGCCGGACGTTCGCGGCCACGCCCAAAGCCTGGGCAACGGCGCTCGCGGAAAGCCGCCCACCGGCATGAAAACCGCAAATACTGTCAAGAAACGTTCGGCGCGGCGGATTATGCTGTGAACATGAAGACCAATGCGGCACGCGCTCCCATCGCGAAGCTCGATCTTTACCAAATCAACAAGGCGGATTACGCGACGCCCCGTAAGCCCGTCCTCCTGCGAATTGCCCAAGCAAACTATCTCGGAATCGCAGGCCGCGGAACGCCTGGCGGAGAAGCTTTCCAGCAAGCCATAGGTGCTCTTTACAGTGTCGCTTTCACCATCAAAATGGCAAGCAAGTTTGCAGGCCGGGATTACGGCGTCTCGAAGCTCGAAGGGCTGTGGTGGGTGGATTCGGGACGTTCGTTCATGACGGAACCGAAGGACAAATGGTCGTGGCGGCTTTTGATCCGGACCCCCGATTTTATTGGCAAGCGCGAGATGGAAGGCGCCCGCAAGCAGCTCGCCGAAAAGGGCGCCGGAAAGGGCAGAGCCCCGCTCTTCAAAGAAGTCGAGTTGCCCCCCTTCAACGAGGGCCGGTGCGTGCAGATGCTGCATGCCGGACCCTACGACCGGGCCGGAGACCATCCGGCAGATGGAAACCTTCGCCGCCGGGCAAAGCTACCGTTTTGACGGCTTGCACCACGAGATTTACCTGTCCGATCCGCGCCGCGTGGCGCCGGAAAAGTTGCGGACCATTCTGCGCATTCCCGTCAGACAAGTAAACTATTGAGTCTCGCACAATACAGTGACAATCAGAGGGTGGGGCGGGCGCCCCGTAAGGAAGCGGTCTCTGCTATCCTGGCAAGACATATGCTTCGCTGGATGGTACTGACGTTGCTTTGCCTGTGTCTGCTCCAGGCACAGCAACCCGCCCCGCTGCCCGCCACGGTATTCAGCGTCAGCACCACGCTGGTCCAAATCGACTCCGTGGTCACCGATTCGAAAGGACATCAGGTCACCAATCTGAAGCCCGATGACTTCCAGGTCTTGGTCGACGGCAAACCGGAACCGATTACGAACTTCTCGTACGTTCACCTGGATTCCCCGGATGTGAACCGCTCAAGCCTGTCTCCGCAGGCGCTGCACACGCCGCTTCCGTCCGCCAATCCCGCGGACGTGCTCAAACCCGAGGATGTCCGCCGCAGCGTGGTGCTGGTGGTCGACGATCTGAGTCTCTCGTTCGAGAGCATGTACTCCGTGCGCCAGACCTTGCGGAAGTTCATCGACGAGCAGATGCAGCCCGGCGATCTGGTGGCCTTGTGGGAAACCGGACGCAGCAACAGCGTCTTCCAGCAATTCACCTCGGACAAGCGCGTTCTCCAAGCCGCTGTCGGGAATCTGCGCTGGAATCCGATCGGGCTTGGCTTGGTCGACCCATTTGAGCCCGCGCGTGCCGGCCGCCCGAGCATCACCCCTCGCACCGGCCCCCCTGAAGCGCTGCAGGAACAGCGCACCGGCGGCGCCAACGAAAGAGCCTACCGCCGGCTGAACGCCACCGGCGGCGCGCTCGACACGTTAGGCCAGCTTATGGATGAGCTACGGCCGGTGGGTGGCCGGAAGGCGGTGGTCTTTTTCTCGGATGGCATCGACCTGCCGGGGATCAACGTTCCCGGCTATTACCTCCAGATCTCTCGCAACGACGAATTGGTCACCAGGTTCCGCCGCCTCATCGATAAGGCCAATCGTTCGGGCGCCGTCGTCTACACCGTGGATGCGCGCGGCCTCGTGTACCTGGAGCCGGAACAACTCGGCGCCCTCGGGTTATCCCAACAGGGGCTTCTGCAGCTTGCCGAAGATACTGGGGGCTTCGCCACCGTGAACAGCAACGGTTTGAGCTATGCCCTCCAATGCATCGAGGAGGAGCAGCGCGGATATTATCTGATCGGATTCAAGGCGCCGGAGAACATCGGCACGGGGAATCCGGCGTCTAAAGCCGATTACCATTCGATCAAAGTGACGGTGAACCGCCACGGCCTGCGGGCGCATTCCCGTTCCGGGTTCTTCGGTGAGACCGACGAAGCGGCACGCCCCAAGTATGCGACGCGCCAGGCTCAGATGCTGGCATCCGTCCAATCTCTTTTCAATAAGTCGGACCTGCACGTACGCATGACGGCTCTGTACCGGCGTACCGCCAAGGGCCAAACGGTGGTGCATAACCTGTTGTATGTCGATCCGCGCGATATTACTTTCCGCACGGATCTTTACGGCATCCACTATGCGGCGCTCGATCTTGTCATCCTCGCTTCCGGTTATGGCGTCGATCCGCTGGCCGCCCTCAGCCGCCATATTACCATCGACGCCAATGACGACAAGCTGAAGCAACTGCGGAAAGACGGGATGCTGTTTACTCTGGATGTTCCGGTCAAACAGGCCGGCCCCTACCAGATCCGCGCGTGCGTTCTGGACAGCACCTCGCGCGCCGCCGGATCCGCCGGACAGTATATCGATATTCCGGATCTGAAGAAACAGCACATAGCCCTGACCACGCCACTGATCGACGACGTTTCCGCACCGGGCGAGACCCGCTTCAACGATGTATCTTCCGCTCTCAGGGAATTCCGCGCCGGCAGCCGGCTGGCGTTCGCATTCCGTATCGAAACAGATAAAGATGGCCGCGGCGCCGTTTCGCCGGGCAAATTCGATACGCAAATCCAGCTCTATCGCGATCGCACGCCGATCTTGAACAATCCGGTTTCAGTCGCCCCCGTGCCGGGCGCAGACGGGCGTGCGGTGGGCGGAGAATTGAGGCTGAGCAGTTCCCTGCCCGCGGGTCATTACTACCTGCAAGCCATGGCGACGGATCGCCGCGGCAAGACTCCGCGCACCGCCAGCTCGTGGATTGAATTCCAAGTCGTCGAGTGAGCGGTGTCAGCCCGCCGGCTGAAGCGCGGCGTCCACCAGGTCCGCAACTTTCAAATACGCTGCCCACTGGCGCAGATAGTCGCGGTCGAGGCGCTGCCCCTGCACGGCGACAATGCCGCGGACATCGTTCCATTGCCGCTCGGAAACCTCGCCGCCATCGCGGTACCAGACCAGCTTCATGAGCAGAGTATCTTCGGCGGTGGCCACGGGCACGGCGAGCCTCGCGTCGCCGAGTACGATGTCTCTCATCTCACGCCGCGAAAACTGCGATTGGTGGAATGGGTCGGATGATAGCGGGAAGATATCGAACTTATAGCTGCTGGCGAAGTGGATCAGGTTGAAGGAGCGCCCGGATTCGAGTGCGTCGCGCATCATGCCGGCGTCCGCGTAGAACTCGCCGCCCAGTTCTTGGATAAAGCGTGCGATCTGTCCGGGATGGATAGCCGCCACCAGGTCGACATCCAACGAGGTCCGGTAAATGCCGTGAATACCGCTGGCCATCGAGCCGCCGATCAGATAGGGAATCGCGCTGCTGCCCAGCGCCTCGACCAAAGCATGCAAGGCTTGCCCGAAATCGCTCATGCGTCCGCGCTCTCGGGGTACCATCCGTAGACCCGCATCATCGTCTCGCGGTCCAGGTGGCGGGCGGCCGTACGCAGAAAGACCTCGTGCTCGTCAATGCCGGGATGCTGCCGGCGCACTTCGGCCTCCGCCGTCTCAAACACCATGCGGGTCAGGCCGAGCATCCCGTTCACCTTCTCCGAGGCGGTCATCCGCCGCTGGCATTCCAGGAACACTTCCAGCGCGCGTGGATCGGTATCGGAATACCAGTCGGACTGCGGCATTACGCTAATGGTACAACGCGCTGGTCAAAAGAGGGACGGGGCCTCCGCCCGCCCGCCCACGCTCCGGCTGTTAGCGCGCCCGATCAATTCGCCGCCTGATTTGTGAGAGCGAAGCCTGGGTTGGTGGTGAGCGTCCCCAGTTTCGCCGTTACCGTGTAGCTGCCAACCGTTCCGTTGGCCGTGAAGACGGGTGCGATTGCCACACCTTGACTGCTGGTTTTGGCCGTATTCACGCCGCCAGCAAAGGTCCCGCTGGCGCCGCTGGCGGGGGCGTTAAAGGTCACCGTAACGCCAGCCACGGGGTTGCCGAAGGCGTCCTTCACCGTCGCCGCCAGGTGCTGGGCGAAGGCCGTGTTGACGGTCGCGGTTTGCGGGGTTCCACTGCTCGCTTTGATCGAAGCTGGTGTTCCCGCCTGATTGGTCAGCGCGAAGCCAGGGCTGGTGGTAACCGTTCCGGCCGTCGCTGTGACCGCATAACTGCCGGCTGTGGTGTTGGCCGTGAACACCGCCGCAGTTGCCACACCTTGACTGTCGGTAGTAGCTGTGTTCACGCCGCCGGGGAAGCTCCCGCTGGCGCCGCTGGCCGGAGCGTTGAAGGTCACGGTCGCGCCGGGCACCACGTTGCCGAATGCGTCCACCACAGTCGCCGCCAGATTTGTGGCGAACGCTGTATTGATTTTGGCGGTCTGCGGCGTCCCACCGGTCGCCGTGATTGCAGCCGGCGCTCCCGGCTGATTGGTCAGCGCAAATCCCGGGCTGGTGGTGTGCGTCCCTATCGTCGCCGTGACGGTGTAGGCGCCCACTGTGGTGTTGGCCGTGAACACCGGGGCAGTGGCCACACCTTGCGCGTTGGTAGTCGCCGTATTCACGCCGCCCGCGAAGGTCCCGCTGGCGCCGCTGGCCGGAGCGTTGAAAGTCACGGTCGCGCCGCCCACGGGGTTGCCGTAGGTGTCCTTCACGGTCGCAGCCAGTTGCGTAGCGAAGGCCGTGTTGACGGTCGCTGTTTGCGGGGTCCCGGCGGTGGCCGCGATGGAAGCCGGCGGTCCGGATTTATTAGTCAGCGCGAAGCCTGGATTGGTGGTAAGGGCAGCGCCCGTAGCGGTCACCGTGTATTTGCCCGCTACCGTGTTGGCCGTGAACACTTGCGAAGTCGCTACGCCCGCGCTGTTGGTGATGGCGGTGTTACCGGAACAGGCGAAGGTCCCGCTGGCGCCGCTGGTGGGAGCGTTGAACGTCACCAGCACGCCGGATACGGGATTGCCCCCGGAATCCTGCACGGTCGCCACCAGATCGGCGGCGAAAGCTTTGGCGACGGTGGCGCTCTGCGGCGTTCCGCCGGTAGCCGCGATGGTCGCCGGCACATGCGGATCGGTAACCGTCAGAGTCACCGGCACCGCCAGCACCATGGTGTTCGTGGAGTATTCGAAGAAGACGATTTCCCCGGTATAAATACCCGCCGGCAGCGCGGACGCGCTTACGCTGGCCATAGCGGTCTGCGGCGTTGCGTACACGCCTGTGGAGAGAGTGCTCGTCAGCCAGGAGCCGCCTTTCCCGCCCGCCACGGCCACATTATAAAAGTCAAAAGCTGTGCCGGTGCTCGCTACCGTGTAGTTCTGCGCAGTCGGATTCGTCCCGCCGAGGGCCATGGCGAAGTTCAGAGGACTTACCGGGCTGAAGACGTTGGGTCCCACCACTACGGTCACGGGAATACTGAAATTGCCGCCCGGCGATTGGAACAGCAACTGGCCGTTGAAATTCCCCGCTATGAGTCCACCTCCCGGCAGGGCCGAGTTCACGACTCCCACGGTAACGGTTGAAGGCGCCGTCCCGCTATGCGCCGACGCACTTAACCAGGCGCCGCCATCCGATGTGGTGATGGTCAGGGTCCAATGCAATGCTCCCCATCCGGCGGCGCGGATTTGCACGGTCTGGGACGGTGGATCGGTGCTGCTGGGCACGAACGAGAAACTCATCAGGCCCGGTACGTTGTCGAAGAACGCACCGCACGATGCAACGGTTAGAGTCACCGGTATCGTGATCGCCATAGTGTTCGTGGAATATTCGGAGAAAACGATTTCGCCCGTATAAGTACCGGCCGCCAGCGTGGAGGCGTTCACACTAACTGTAAAGCCTCCGGGCGTGCTGAACACGCCGGACGTGGAACTGACCTGCAGCCAACTTCCGCCCTTGGCGGTGGACACAGATGCGGTATAAAAGTCGAAATTGGCGCCGGTGCTCGTGATGCTGAGCACCTGCGGCAGCGGGTTGGCACCGCCAAACGGCATGGTGAAGCTCAGCGGATTCACCTGGTTGAAAACGTTCGGTCCCACCACCACGCACACCGGTACCGTGGCCGTGTCGCCCGTGGTCACAAATACTAACTGGCCGCAGAAGGTACCTGCCACGAGTCCCCCGCCGGGCAAATTAGCAGGCGCGATCGACACGCTCACCGCCGTAGGAGCGGTCCCACTCGCCGGAGAGAGACTTAGCCACTTACCGCCGTCCGCGGTGGTCTGGGACCCGGTCCATTTCAATGTCCCGGTTCCCGCGTTTCTGATCTGCAAGGGCTGCGCTGGCGGGCTACCGCCCGGTTTCAGGAAATAGCTCAATTGGCCGGGAAGGTTGTCGAAGTAAGCGCTGGTCGATGCCGCAACAGTCAGAGTTACCGGCACGGTGATCGCCATGGTGTTAGTGGAGTATTCGGAGAAGACGATCTCTCCGGTATAGATTCCCGCAGCGAGCGTGGACGCGCTCACGCTGACCGTAAAGGCTCCGGGCGTGCTGAACACGCCTGAGGAAGGACTGATTTTCAGCCAACTGCCGCCCGTGGCAGTGGCCACGGACAGACTATAAAAGTCGAAATTGGCGGAACCGGTGCTCGCCATGGTCACTACCTGCGGCAGCGGGTTCGCGCCGCCCACCGGCATGGTGAAGCTCAGCGGATTCACTTGCACGAACACATTGGGCCCCACCACCACGCATACGGGAACCGTGCCCACGTCGCCCGCGGTCTGAAACACCACCTGACCGCAGTAAGTCCCCGCAATCAGCCCCCCGCCGGGCAGGGACGCGGCCGTGATCGACACGCTCACCGTCGCCGGCGCGGTCCCACTGAGGGGCGACCCGCTCAGCCAGTTGCCGCCATCCGCGGTGTTCACCGACGCAGTCCAACTCAACGTTCCAGTGCCGCCGTTTCTGACTTGCAGGGTTTGGGGCGGCGGATTGCCGCCCGCAATGAGGAAGAAGCTCATGCCGCCGGGAAGGGTGTCGAAGAATGCGCTGCCCGGCGCCTCAACGGTCAAGGTCACCGGCACGGTCAGGGCCATGGTGTTGGTGGAGTATTCGAAGTAAACGATTTCTCCGGTATAAGTTCCCGCCGGCAGCGTAGAGGCGTTCACGCTCACTGTAGTGGCTCCGGGCGTGGCGAATACTCCGGAGGACGGGTTAATCGACAGCCAACTGCCGCCCGTCCCGGTCGCTACGACTTCGGTATAAAAGTCAAAGGCGGAGCCGGTGCTGGCGATGGTCAGCACCTGCGGCAGCGGGTCCGCACCGCCCTCCGGCATGGTGAAGGCGATCGGATTCACCTGCCGGAACACATTGGGCCCCACGACGACGCACACGGGAATAGTGCCCGCGTCACCGGTGGTTTGAAATTCCACCTGGCCGCAGTAAGTACCCGCAATCAGTCCCGCGCCGGGCAGCTTTTGAGTCGTGATTCCCACGGTTACTATCGAAGGCGCCGTACCACTGGCGGCGGACAAGGTCAGCCACTTCCCGCCGTCCGCGGTGCTCTTCGATCCGGTCCAATCGAGTGTCGCGGCGCCGCCATTGCGGATCTCAACGGTCTGAGCCGACAGGCCGCCGCCCGCGGTCATGAAGTAACTCAGCCCGCCGGGAAGGTTGTCGAAAAATGTGCCGTCCGTCGCCGCGACGGTCAAGGTCACGGGCACCGTCATCGCCAGGGTGTTGGTGGAGTATTCGAAGAAAACGATTTCCCCGGTATAAGTTCCCGCCGGCAGCGCGGAGGCGTTCACCACGCTCACAGTTACTGCCCCGGGCGTGGTGTATACGCCTGAGGAAGGATTAGTCTGCAGCCAGTTGCCGCCATTGCCGGTAGCTACCAGCTCAGTATAAAAGTCAAAGCTGGAACCTGTGCTGGCAATGGTCAACACCTGCGGCAGCGGGCTGGCTCCGCCAAAGGGCATGGTGAAGTCGAGGGGATTCACCTGGCTAAAGACGTTGGGTCCCACCGACACTCTCACTGGCACGGTGACGCTGCAGCCCGTGGTTTTGAACAAGATTTGGCCGACCCAGGTTCCCGCGGTGACACCGCCGCCGGGCAGCGATGCGGGCGCCAGCCCCACCGAAACCGGCGAGGGCGCCGTCCCGGACGTCGCGCTGAGCGTGAGCCAACTGCCGCCATCGGCAGTGGTCGCTGTGGCGGTCCAATGCAACGTCCCGGTTGCCCCGTTTCGGATCTGAATGGTCTGCGGTGGCGGAGCGCCGCTCGTAACCATGGAAAAGCTGACCTGGCCGGCCATATCGTCGAAGAATGCCGCGCCCGCCGCCCTGACGACCAGGCTCACGGGCACTGTCAGGGTCGGAGTCCCGGCGGAATACTCGGCGAATACGATCTGTCCACTGTAGGTGCCCGCAGCCAGCGAAACCGAGGGATTCACGCTGACCACCCAGACTGCGGGTGTGACATAAACACCGCCGGAGGGGGAGATCTGCAGCCAGGAACCGCCCGTTGTGGTCGAGGCTGTGGCGTCGACGTCGAACTGGGTCCCGGTGCTGGCGGCCGTCACGACCTGCGGCAGCGGATTCGCGCCGCCAAACGTCTTGGTGAAGGATAGCGCAGGCACCGTCTCGAAGGTTTGCGCATGGGCAGCGGAGGTGGCCGCGGCCAAGAGCAGAGTGGCTGGCAATGCGGCCAAGGCCCTCCGCAAGAATCGTGTCGACAGCATGATCCCTCCTAGATGTAGAACGCCCATTACTTGCCCGCGTGCCCCCTCCGGTGATAGCATTCTGAAAGGCAGCTCTTCACCACTCGTACATGCCTGCGGGCAGTGGACCTACTACGCATTGCGCAAACGCGCCGGGAAAACCGTCATGCGCTTTCGAAATACTGGAACAGCACACGGATTCGATCCCGGCGAACTCGGCGCCACCCCGGAGGAAAGGCGCGCGCTGGACCATCTCTTCAGCCTGACTTACGAGGAACTGCGCCGCCTGGCCTCCAGCGTGAAACGCTGCGACCCGAACGCCACCCTCAGCCCCACCACGCTGGTTCACGAAGCCTGGCTGAAGCTGGCGAACTCACCGCATCTGGCCGACACCTCGCGCCTGCACTTCAAACGGATTGCCGCGCGCGCCATGCGGCAACTCCTGGTGGAGGCGGCCCGCCGCCGGCACGCCCACAAGCGCGGTGGGAGCGAGGGAGTCTTGATGGTTGTCTTCGACGATTCACTGGACGAGGCGGCATCGTGCGGAGACGACCTGCTGGCCCTGGACACCGCACTGGACGATCTGGCGCGCATGAGCCCCCGCCAGGCGATGCTCGTGGAAAGCCGCTTCTTCGGGGGCCTGGACGTCAGCGAAACCGCGGCGCTGCTGGACGTGTCCGAAGCCACCGTTCTCCGCGATTGGCGGGCGGCCAAGGCGTGGCTGGCAAATGAGCTGCGCCGCGCGGGCTGACTTGCCGCCCTTCTCTGGGAAATCAAAATGGACAGCGCACGTTGGCATCGCATTCAAACGTTGTTTCACGAAACGGCGGACCTTCCCGAGCACCAACGTCATACCTTCCTGAAGGATGCTTGCCACGGCGACGATGCGCTCATGGCGGACGTGCTGGCCATGCTGGAGGAGGATTCCCGAGGCGCCTCCCTGCTGGATGGCGACGTGGCCCACCTCGCGCATCGCATCGTCGGCAACGGAGCTTCTCCTTCATTCGCCACCAAGGACTTCGGCCCGTATCACATCGGGAGCGTGCTCGGCGAGGGCGGCATGGGCGTGGTGTACCTCGCCCAGCGCGACGATCTCGGCAGTCTGGTCGCCATCAAGATCCTGCGTGACGCCTGGCTCTCTCCCGCCCGCCGCGAACGCTTCCTCAGCGAGCAGCGCACGCTCGCGCAACTGAATCATCCATCCATCGCGCGGCTCTACGACGCGGATACCCTCGCCGACGGAACCCCGTGGTTCGTCATGGAATATGTCGATGGCCTCCCGCTGACCGAGTACTGCTGGCAGCGCGGGTTATCCATCCGGGAGCGCCTCCAATCGTTTCGTTCCGTGTGCGAGGCCGTGCAACACGCGCACCAGCATGCCATCATCCACCGCGACCTGAAGCCGTCGAACATCCTCGTGAAACCCGACGGAACCGTCAGGCTGCTCGACTTTGGCATCGCCAAACAACTCGACGTCCTGGACAAGCCGGCGGATCAGACCCTCACGGGCTTACGGCTGATGACGCCGGCCTACGCTGCGCCCGAGCAGGTTCGCGGCGGCCCGGTGGGGGTCTACACGGATGTTTACTCGCTGGGAGCGATCCTCTATGAATTGCTGTCCGGCCGGCTTCCGTTCGACCTGTCCAACCGGACGCCCGCTGAAGCCGGCGCGATGATCGCAGAGCGCCAACCGGATAAACCGTCGGCGGCGGCCAGACGGACGGCTGAAGTGGCTGGCACGAGCCCGCGAATTGCCCCTGCCGGCAAGACGGCCTGGGCCGACCTGGACGTGCTGTGCATCACCGCCATGCACAAGGACCCCCAGCGCAGGTACCGATCGGTGGAGGCCCTGATTCGAGACGTCGACCATTACCTGAACGCCGAGCCCCTGGAAGCGCGGCCGGACAATGCGCGCTACCGGCTGCGCAAGTTCGCCAGCCGCAACCGGCGCTCTGTTACCGCGGCGGCTGTAGTGCTCACGATCGTCGCCAGCCTGGTCGTCTTCTTCACGGTGAGGTTGGCGGCGGCGCGTAACCGTACTCTGGCCGAGGCGGCTCGCACACAACGCATCCAGCGCTTCATGCTCAACCTGTTCGGCGATCAAGCTGCCGGCCCCGCCGATAGTCTGCGCGTGGTGACGCTGCTGGATCGGGGCGTCGAAGAGGCGCGCATCCTCGATCGGGAGCCCGCCGTGCAGGCCGAACTCTATCAGACGCTCGGCGGCATCTACCAGAAGCTGGGCAAACTGGATCGGGCCGACGCGCTGCTCGGTACCGCCCTGGAGCGGCGCCGGGCAATCTATGGCCGCGACCACCCCGAAGTGGCGGAGAGCCTGGTGGCGCTAGGTCTGCTGCGAATCAGCCAAGCGCGACTCGAAGAAGCCGAACGGCTGATCCGCGATGGGTTCGAAATGAGCCGCCGGGTCCTGCCGACCAACGACCCGGCCGTGGCGCGGGCTATGTCCGCCTTGGGTAAGGTGCTGGAACACCGCGGCAGGTACCCCCAGGCCGTAAAGATGCTCGAGGCAGCCATTCGGCTGCAATCCGCGCCGGGCACCGCGGCTCCCGACCTTGCGGACAGCTTGAGTGAGCTGGCGAACGCGCAGTTCTACCTCGGCGGCTACGCCATTTCCGATTCCTTGAACCGCCGGCTGCTGGCGATGCACCGCCAAATGTACGGCGGACGCCACCCGCTAGTCGCCGACGATTTGATCAACCTCAGCGCCATCCAGTACAACCTGGGGCATTACCCGGAAGCGGAAGGATTCGCCCGCGAGGCGCTCGATATCAATCAATCCTGGTATGGCAAGGATCATCCCGAGGTCGCATCCAGCTTGACATTCCTGGGGCAGGCGCTGGGCCGCCAAAACCGCTATGACGAGGCGGAAGACGTGCTGCAACAGTCGCTCGCCATTCAGGAGCGGGTCTACGGGACGATGCACAACCGGGTTGCGCTGGCGCTCAACGAGTTGGGAAACGTGGATCTGAAGCGCGGAAAACTGGATGAGGCGGAGGCGCGATTCCGCCGCGCCGTGGATATCTATCGCGCGGTGAATGGCGACCGCCATTACTCGGTCGCCATCGCGTTGAGTAATCTGGGCGGCGTGTACCTGGAAAGGAAGCAGTACGCCCGTGCCGAGCAGCTACTCAGGGAAGTAATCGCACGCTTCACAGAGGCGCTTTCCGCCGATCACCTGAACACCGGCGTCGCGCAGCTCAGGCTGGGACGCACGCTCTTGCGCGAGCGTCGCTACGGTGAGGCGGAAACTCACCTTCTGGCCGGTTATGAGATCATCGGCAAGCAAACCAGCCCCTCGATCGGTTGGCTGCAGGCGGCTCGCCTGGATCTCGCTACCCTGTATGACGAGTCGGGCCATCCGGAGAAAGCCGCGCGTTATCGCGGAGGGGACAAACTGGCGGGCGGCGGAAGCAAGTGACTCGGCACACGCAAGAAAGCCGCCGAGCCCGGGGCTCGGCGGCGAAGAGAAGGGGTCTTGTTAGTTAGACCCTTACTGTCCTTGGCCAGTCAGCGACAGCGCTTGCGGGCTGCCCACACTGGAGTCGAATACCAGGAAGGTTGCCGACTCGCTTCCAACGATGGAAGGAGTGAAGAACACCGTGAACGTACAGGTACCCGCCGGGGCCAGCGACCCTCCACAAGGGGGCTCACTCCCGCTGGCGCTGAAGTCTTTGCCAAGGATGCCTCCGTTGATGGTCGCGGCCGTGAGAGTCACCGTGGTGGGGCCCACGTTGGTCATGGTGACCGTGCCGGAGACCGGAATCCCGACGGCTACGATTCCGAAGTTGACCACCGATGGATTGAACTTGATCAAAGTCCCGATCCCCGCCAAGTCCACGGTCTGCGGGCTGGTCGCATCGCGATTCGTTACAGTCACCGTACCTGCCGCATAGCCGCTGGCAGTGGGCTTGAATTCGGCGTAGATAAAGCAAGTGCCATTAATCGCCACGACCTTGTTGTTGGTGCAGGTGGTGGCGGCGGTGGTCAGAAACGGACCGCTGGCGGATACGGCATGCGCGCCCAGAGTAACCGCTGCGCCGGTCTTGTTGGTGAGCGTGATCTTGGTGGCGCTGCTGGTAGTGCCCACGGTTTGCGCGGCAAAGGTCACGGACGCGGGACTAAAGGTAACGGTGCTGGTGCCGGTCCCGCTCATGCCTACCAGTTGCGGACTGGTGGGATCGCTGTCGTTGATCAGCAAAACGCCTTTCTTCGCCCCGGTGCTTTGCGGCTTAAAGGTCAGGCCGACGATGCAACTTGCGGTGGGCGCCAAGGTGCTACCCGACGGCGGGCAGGCATTCGAGAAAATGGCGAAGTCCGTGGTCTCGCTTAAAGTAATCGCGCCCATGGTGACACTGGTCGTGCCCTTGTTGGTGATGGTTACGTTCTTGGCGGCGCTGGCGACCTTCACCGGCTGATTGCCGAAAACCCGGAGCGGATCGCAGCCGCGCTTGCGCGTTGCGAACAAAAACTCAGATAGGCCGTGCTAGTCTAGAAGCCCTGGCAGGCTGAATGCCCAATGTCACTTAGCTTAGCTTTCCTAACACTGGGAATGCTGCAGAATTTGTGGGGCAGGCCCTCGGCCTGCGGCGGCCTCTCAGGCCGCCCGGACGGGCTTTCAATAACTTACCGTGGGTTTTCGACCGTGCGCGGGTCCTCGATGACCCGCCCTTCGCGCAGGGAATCAGCCATATCGAAGCCCGCGCAGGCCGACGTGGACGTCGGCCGCAGGACTGAATGCCTGCCCCACCTGCGTTCCTGACCAGCGCGGCTACGGCGCCAAACGCACTACGGCATCCTTCTTCACACCCGCGCCCACACGATACGGAACCTTAGCTCCACCCAAATCGTTCCCAATCAGCCGAATGCCCCGGCTTTTACCCCCCGCGATATCCAGAAACAACTCCGTGCCCGTAGCGGCGTTCGAATTTCGCACCGTCGCGCCATCCACATTCGTGAATGCGACGGCAGCCGCGCCGGTCCCCTCCGGCTTCCCCCTGAAGCCATCCAGTTCCAAATCCTGCGCATCATCGACCCGCAGCGCGCTCTGCCACTTCGCCGACGCCGGCTTGTCCCAGATCACTTCCACGTCCTTCAGCTTCAAATTGCGCGCCCAGCGGACCTGCATGGCATCCACCGTCTTCTGCAACGGCGAGTCCGGATCGTTCGAAACGAACAGCTTGATGTTATCGAGGCTGACGCCGTCGAGCCAGCTATCCGGATGCCCGTGGATCATCGAAGTTCCCTGCCCGTGCGCCACCACATTCTGGATCAGCACATTGCGAATCGACCCCGCCGGCGGCTCATTGGCGCGCGCCGTGCCGTCCACCTCGCTGCGCCGCTTGATGTTGAAGTGAATGGGGTCCCCGTCGCCCCACCAGAACCAATCGTGGCGGCGGCACTCGATGGTCAGGTTCGAGAGCACCACGTCGCTCACATATCCGCCGTCGAAGACCATGAAAGCGATGCCACGGTTCGATCCGGTGATCACCGTGTTATCCACCGTCACATGCCGGATGCAATTCATGTTTCCATCGCAGAACTTCACGGCGCTCGAGGCCGACGAAAGCCGGCAGTTCGTGACGGTGATGTTTTCGCACGGTAGCGCCGGACCCCAGATATTGGACGAATAAAACACGATGGCGTCGTCGCCGGTCTCGATGGTGCTGTTGGAGATGCGCACGTCTTTGCATCCGTCGGGATCGATGCCATCGGCCCACACCGCGTCCTTCAGGCTCGATTGGATGTAGACGCCGTCAATCGTCAGGCGCTCGCAGGCGTACGGGTTGATCGTCCAGCTTCGCGAACGCACGAATGACAACCCGGCGATGCGCACATCTTTACAGCGCAGCAGCAAGATCAGGTGCGGGTACATCTGCTCCGTCGGAAAGCCCGCCGGAAAGGACCGCATCAACGGCTTGCCCAGGGCCTTGGCCAGCAACATGTTCTCGCGGATGTAGGCGTCGTCGAAGTTCCCGTTGCTCTGCCATATGTAACTCGCCTGGCCGTCCACCGTGCCGCGCCCCTCAATGGTGATGTTGTCCACGCCTTCGCCGTAGAGCAGCGCGGCTTTGTCGAAGGCTTTGCTATCGAGCGAGGCGAACAGGGTGGCGCCCGAATCGATCAACACCCGCACATGGCTCCGAAGCTGCAGCGTGCCCGACGTGTATTCGCCGGGAGGCAGATACACGGTGCCGCCGCCCGCCGCGCCCGCCGTGTCAATGGCCTTCTGAATGGCGGGGCGCGCATCGTCGGATTTGCGCCCGGAGGCGCCATAATCTTTGATGTTCAAGACAGCCTCGGCGGCCGTAGCGGGACAGGCCACGGCCACGAGGAGGCATGCCATCGTTGGCATGGCCGCGCGAAACACTCTAGGGATACGCATGTTCAAGCCGGTAGATCGTCCGTGGGCGCGCTCTGGACAAGCTCGGGCTCCTGCACGGGCGGGGCGGGTTCGCCCGGCATGGGCGTAGGATCCTGTACGGGCGGCTCGGGCTCGCCGGGCATGGGCGTAGGCTCCTGTACGGGCAGCGGAGGCTCGTGCACTGGGTCTGGCTCCTGCACAGGATCGGGCTCATGCACGCGCTCGGGTTCATGCACCGGCGCCGCCGCGTGCACCGGTTCCAGCGGCACTTCGCACTCGCAACAATCGCTGCACCGCCCGCATTTCGCGCATAAATGGTTGGCGCAAGTGTCCTTGGTGCACCACACGCAAATCCGCGTGGATTCCTCTCCACAGATCGTGCAGTTGAACGGCATGCTACTTTTTCTCCGTCTTGGGAGCGGCGTTGGGCTGCTTGGCCAGCATGCCGCGGCAGCGCTGCGCTTCATGATCCATCACGGCGCATTCCTGTTCATGCGTGGCTGCCAGGTCCAGAATATAGCGCTGGAAGCGCTCGCGGTTCGCGCCGTTCTCGGCCATCTGGCTGTTCAGCAGGTCCGCCACCGCCGGATTCCAGTATTTGCGAATGCCCTCTTCGATGGAGAACAGGGTCTTTTCGAGCGACAACATGCGGAAGAAAGTGGCCAGATCGGCCGAAAGCTTGTCGGGCGAATTCGCCAGCGCCAGCGCTTCGGTGGCCAGCGCCTTGGCCTGCACCTTACTCCCATTGAGCTGCGTGATGTAGGTATCCGGCGCGCCGTTCTTCGCCATTTCCTTGGCGTCGATCTGTTCGAGCACCGGAACCATGCGCTGCGCGTGCGCGGCGATTTCCTTCAGCACCGGCCGGATGTCCCAATCCGGCTCGATCCCTTTCTCCTGGGCGCGAATGCCCATCGACAACGCGACCGCCAACAACAGCGCTCGAAAGCAGCAAGCTCGCATATCTCATTTCAATCTAGCATCGTGCGGCTCCAGCCTGTTTTCAGCCTGTCACTAGACTGGCCATTTTAGTGGGGCAGACCCCTGGTCTGCGCGGGTCCCTTGGACCCGCTCTTCGGCGCGCAAAGCGCGCCACCGCCGAACCCTAATCGTGCGTGCGCGCCGGCGCGTCTGGAAGATGTCAAAGGCCGACTGCATGCCCATCAGAGTTTCCATCTTCGGACATCTTCGGACCAAAAGCCTTTTCAATCCGCAGCGCCATGTCTCCGGTCAGGTCGGCCTGTCCGTTTAGAAGGCCGGAAAGAGCCTGACGCGACACGCCCAGCGCTTTGGCTGCGGCGGTCACGGTCAGCTTGTGCGCCTCCATGATCTCGGTGCGTACGACTTCGCCGGGGTGCGGCGGGTTAAACATCGGCATGGTTTTCTCCTTCGTCAGCGGATGCTGCGTGCGCCCGGCTCAAGGCGCCAGCCTTACGCCCATCATCGAGCCCAGCACCTGGCGGAACGTGATGGCCTCTGGGGTTGTAGGATCGGCGATTCGATCCAGGAAAAAGAATCGTGTCGTGCTAGGCGATTGGGCCCTCGCCTTCTTGTGAATTGCCGGGTCGGTCGCGAGGTCTACCCGGGCGACGGTCCAAAGCTCGTTGTAGCCCTTCCCCTTGGCCTTGAGGTGGCTCTTCTCCGCTTCGCCGATTCGGTTCCAGATGTTGGAAACGTCAGTTCCGCCCTTGAGTTCGATCGCGACCAACTTCCGTTCCTCGGCGTCTAACTGTTGTGTGATGCTCACGTCGGGATCCGAGCCAAACCGGACCACCACGGGGAGCTTTGAGTCGTTCACAAATGTCAGCCGGCGACCCTTTATCTTGGGATTGTAAGGCGACAGAAGCGCCTTGAACAGACTGAAGAAGCTATCCACAGCGTCCTGGCCAACCTTGACGTTGCGACTGCCTCCGAATTGCGCGCCTAAGGTCAGGATTTGAAGCTCGTTTACGACCGCTAGCGACACATGCTCAATCAGTTCGGCCAAGAGCCCGCCAGTGGCGCATAAGCTGCGGCAGAGCGCCGCTATTTCGGACTCAATTCGTGGTTCCACTCGTCCATCGTTTTCGAGCCGCTGGAAGCGTTTGAAAGGTCCCTGCTCATAAAAGGCTTTGCAGGAAAATCCGTACAGAAGCCGGTAGTACCCGAGGAGGTGCGGATTACGAATCAGCAAATAGGGGACGGGAAAGAACGCTTCACCTCTCAGATGAAAGGAAGCCAGCCGTTTCAGGTGCGCAGCGTCTACAAAGGACGCAAGTTCGTCATCCAGAGCGCGCAAATCGAATGCGCTGTCTTCCATCGTCTCTTTCATCGCATCGTGCAGATAGCGCTTCCTCACCGCGTGAAGACGAGAGTAGAAGTCGATCTGGCCAGTGGGCCTGAGTATCGGAAGCGTTGTCTGGCCAGCGGCTTCGGTTCTGCTCGGCGGTCTTTTCATAACGGATGCTCGGGCCCCGCGCTACTCGCACTTTAACGACTTCCGAAACACCAGCCAGTAGCTATGCTGCCTGCGAGTGTGGTGCGCGATCTTCCATTTCGGGTCGATAATCGGACCGCTCCGGATCTTGATGATGCAGTCGCACGCACGGAAGCCCGCCTTTCGCGCAGCTTCGATGAAGTCCACGTGCGCCCAATTATAGCGGTGATGATGAACGTAGTCGGTGATCTTGCAGAACAGGATGCCTTCCGGCTTCAGGACCCGGTGCGCTTCGCGGACGAAAGGTGGGTATGTGTGCGTGAAAGTGTACTGGTTTTCCTTCGAGGAGCGCAGCACCAATCCGAACCGCACGTTGAAATCCTTCTCGTTGTCTTTTCCCTGATTAGGAATGTGAGGCGGGTCGTACACGACGACATCCAATGCCTCATTCCGGAAGGGCATCGCCGTGTTGTCGGCGACCACATCCGGGCGATGAAGAATCTCGATATCCAAGCCCAAAACCGGTCTTTTGCTGCCTCGCCAGAACCTGCCGCCATTGATTGTCGCATCCAGAATCCGCTTAGGAGGCTTGCGCGGATAGAACGCCAGCATATTTTCCAGGAGTTCTGAGTCCCCACCGTCCCAGACGGAACTCAACGGGCTGTAACCAGCTTCTTGAACTTCGGCTTTGGCGCTTTGTTTGGCCATGAAGGGCAATTCGATTTGGTTCATTGTACCAAGGCGCTTCCCGAAGCGGTCCTTAAATCAAACATCGGCGTTGAGCGCGCCGTCGATTAGCGCCCCGTAGAATCTCGGCCGCCACCTGTGCTATCAATTTGATTCGTGCCTCGACTTGCGATTCCCTTCCTAATCGCCGCCGTAACCCTGCCCGCCGCCGCGCTGGATCTGACCAACGCTACCGTCGTATCTCCGCCCGCGCTCTCCGCACCGGAAGCTAAGGCCGTGACGCTACTCATCGAAGAAGTCGAGAAGCGCTCCGGCATCCGCTGGGAAACCTCGCCCGCCCCAGCCCCGGCCACCATCGAAATCGCGCACGCCACCGGCCCACCCGAAGGCTACACCATTCACACCGCCGCACACGCCGTAACCATCTCCGGCAACGACGCGCGCGGCGTCTTGTTCGGCATCGGCCGCTTCCTGCGCGAATTGCGCATCGCCCGCGGCTCCATCCAACTTCGCGACGGCTTCGCGGAAGTGAGCACGCCGCGCTACCCCCTGCGCGGCCACCAACTAGGCTACCGCCCGAAATCCAACACGTATGACGCCTGGTCGGTCCCGGTCTTCGAGCAGTACATCCGCGACCTCGCCGTCTTCGGCAGCAATGCCGTCGAGCTGATCCCGCCGCGCTCCGACGATG
>ODAK010001814.1_pt1 | contig 22864 bp, 19 predicted proteins | sample 1539591 | NCBI WGS metagenome assembly ODAK01 (sample SAMEA3539303, study PRJEB22396) | soil metagenome | biome: tundra; feature: field; material: soil | place: USA | collected 2010-05 | depth 0.15 m | reverse complement strand
GGCGATCGCCTCGGGGCTCGGCCTGGGTGCGGTCGCCACCGCCCGGGCCGCCGGGACGCCGAGCGGTTACCTGCTCGCCGCCCAGAACTCCGACGGTGGCTTCGGCGAGGCGTCCGGTCAGCCTTCCTCGCAGCTCTATGCCGGCTGGGCCGCGCTGGGGCTGGCGGCCGCCGGGCAGCCCCTGGACAACGTGGCGCGTGGCGGGGCGAGCCTGCTCGACTACATCCGCAGCGGTGCCGGCTCGATCTCCGACCCCGGCTCGCTGGAGCGCACGATCCTCGTCGTCCGCGCGGCGGGCCTGCCGGCGACGAGCTTTGCGGGCCATGATCTGCTCGCGGCGCTGCAACGCGACGTCGAACGTAACGGGTCCGTCTCTGACCAGGTCAACCTGACTGCGTTTGCGATCCTCGCCTTCCGCGCGGTGGGGCTGGCGCCGCCGGCGCGAACGCTCGGGTGGTTGGGGCGCCAGCAGGACCGAGACGGGGGCTTCAGCTTCGCCACCGCCGGCGGCAGCAGCGACGTCGACGACACCGGGGCCGCCGTGCAGGCGCTGGCCGGGGCCGGCGGCTCCGCGGCGACGGTGCGCCACCGGGCGGTCACATTCATCGTCGGCCAGCAGGATCGAGACGGCGGCTTCCCCTCCCAGGCGGGCACCGGCTCCAACGCCCAATCGACGGCCTGGGCGGTGCAGGGCCTGATCAGCGCGGGCCACGATCCGGGTGGGGTGCATCGCGACGGATCTCCCTCTCCGTTGGCCTATCTGCACGCATTGACGGCGTCCGACGGTCACGTCGACTACTCCCGCGGGGTCAGCCAGACGCCCGTCTGGGTGACCGCGCAGGCGCTGATGGCGCTGGCCGGTAAGACGCTCCCGCTGGCCGCTGAAGTGGTGCCGGCCGCGCCCCGTTCGACCTCCGCGCACAGACGGACCTCTGGCTCGGTCTCGCACTCCGCTCGGCCGCACCGGCGGACGGTTGATCGCGCCGCCGCAGCGCCCCATCGCCCCGCCGGGCGCCGGCACGCTGACTCGCCGTCCCGCGCCGCCGCGGTGGCGATGCCGGGGCTGGCGGATGTCGGCGCCCTGGCCAGCGCGCTGGTGCTGGCCCCGCTGGGCCTGGGCTGACCGCCGCGCCGGCGGGTCAGGGCTGACCGCCGCGCCAGCGAGTCAGGGGCTGACCGCCCCCGTCGCCTGGGCCAGGCCGAGCACCCCGTCAGGGACACGGGCGACACCGGTGGGTGGCAAGCGGTACGCTCCCGCGCCGCATGCGGATTGGTGTCCCGAAGGAGACGGCGGAGCTCGAGCGGCGCGTCGCGCTCGTACCGGAGGTCGTTGGCAAGCTCACCGGCGAGGGGCTGGAGGTGCTGGTGCAGCGCGGCGCCGGAGCCGGTGCGCTGATCCCCGACTCGCAGTTCGAGGAGGCCGGCGCCAAGCTGGTGGACGATCCCGCCGACGTGTTCGGCTGCGAGCTGGTGGTAAAGGTGGCACCGCCGGATTCCGGCGAGACGGCGCGGCTGGGGTCAGACAGCGTGCTGATCTCGTTCCTGGCGCCGCTGACCAACGGTGAGGGCGTCCGCGCGCTGGCGCAGGCCGGCGTGACCAGCTTCGCGCTCGAGGCGATCCCGCGGATCAGCCGCGCGCAGTCGATGGACGCGCTCTCCTCGCAGGCAAACATCTCCGGCTACCGCTCGGCGCTGATCGCCGCCCAGGAGCTGGGCCGCTACTTCCCGATGCTGATGACCGCGGCCGGGACGATCCGCCCCGCGACGGTTCTGGTACTGGGGGCGGGTGTGGCCGGCCTGCAGGCGATCGCGACCGCGCGGCGACTGGGCGCCGTGGTGCAGGGATTCGACGTGCGTGCCGCGGTCAAGGAGCAGGTCGAATCGCTGGGAGCGCGTTTCCTGGAGTTCGATCTCGGCGCCGATCTGGAGGGAGCCGGTGGCTACGCCAAGGAGCTCACGCCCGAGCAGCAGGCGCGCCAGCAGGAGCTGATGGCCGAGGCGATCGGCAAGTGCGACGTCGTGATCACGACCGCACTGGTCCCGGGCCGCCGGGCCCCGATCCTGGTCACCGAGGCGGCGGTCAAGAAGATGAAGCCCGGATCGGTGATCGTCGACCTGGCCGGCGAGGCCGGCGGCAACTGCGAGCTGTCTGAGCCTGGAAAGTCGGTGCTGCGTCACGACGTCAAGATCCTGGCGCCGCTCAACGTGCCGAGCACGCTGGCCGAGCATGCCTCCCAGCTCTACGCGCGCAACATCCAGGCGCTGCTCGGTCTGATGATCGAGGACGGCGCGTTGAAGCTCGATTTCGACGACGAGGTGATCGCCGGGGCGTGCATCACCCGCGGAGGCGAGATCGTCCACGAAGGCGCAAAGCAAGCGGCCGGTCAATCGGAGGGCGAACCGAAATGAGCATCGTCACCGAGATCGCCATCCTCGTACTGGCCGGCTTCATCGGCTTCGCCGTCATCTCCAAGGTCCCCAATACGCTCCACACGCCGCTGATGTCGGGCACCAACGCGATCCACGGGATCGTGCTGCTGGGCGGCCTGCTGCTGATCGCCGGCTCCAGCGGTGTGCTCGAGAAGGTGCTGCTGGTGATCGCGATCGCGTTCGGCACGATCAACATCATCGGCGGCTTCCTGGTCACTGACCGGATGCTGGGGATGTTCAAGGGCAAAGTGAAATCCGCCGGCGCGGATTCCATTGGGACTTCCGCTGAAGCGGAACTACCGGTTGCATCGGCTAAAGCCGATGCAAGTGTGGAATCGGCGGGCGCCGATGTGAAATCCGCTGGCGCGGATTCCATTGTGGAATCGGCCGGCGCCGATTCCACGGAGGGTGATCAGAAGTAATGCTGGTCCCCGCGATCTTCTTGCAGAGCGCGAACTTCGTCGACATCCTCTACATCGTCGCGTTCGCGCTGTTCATCTACGGGCTGAGCGGGCTGACGGGCCCGCGGACTGCGGTTCGCGGCAACCAGATCGCGGCCGTCGGGATGTCGATTGCGTTTATCGCCACGCTGCTTCAGAAGGGGGCGCTGCACGGCTCGAGCACCCCGTGGTTGATCCTCCTCGGCCTCGTGATCGGGGTCGCAATCGGCGTTCCGGCGGCGCTGCGGGTGCGGATGACTCAGATGCCGCAGATGGTCGCGCTGTTCAACGGCGTCGGCGGTGGGGCGGTAGCGCTGATCGCCTGGGTCGAGTACCGCCATCGCTTCGGCGGCGACTTCACGCTGAAGGTCGAGATCCCGTCGCTGTTCGCGGCGATCGTGGGGTCGATCTCCTTCTGGGGCTCGAACATCGCCTTCGGCAAGCTGCAGGAGTTGCTTCCCGGCAAGCCGATCAAGCTGCCCGGCCAGGCGATCATCAACGCCACGCTGTTCCTGATCGCGGTGATCAGCGCGGTCCTGCTGGCCGCCGGCACCCACTCCCAGGCGCTGTTCATCCTCGGCATCCTGGTCACCGCGGGCGTGCTGGGCAACATGGTCGTGCTGCCGATCGGTGGGGCCGACATGCCGGTGGTGATCTCGCTGCTGAACGCGTTCACCGGCCTGTCCGCGGCGGCGACCGGGATCGCGCTCAACAACAGCGCGCTGATCGTGGCGGGCATGATCGTCGGGGCCTCGGGCTCGATCCTCACCAACCTGATGGCCAAGGCGATGAACCGCTCGGTCCCGGCGATCATCGCCGGCGGGTTCGGGGGTGCGGTGGCGGCGCCGGCGGGCGGCGCCGAGCACGGCGGGACGGTCCGCTCGACGTCGGCTCAAGACGTGGCGATCCAGCTGTCCTACGCGCGCCAGGTGGTGATCGCGCCCGGCTACGGCCTGGCCGTCGCCCAGGCCCAGCACGCCGTCCGTGAGCTCGAACGCGCGCTGGAGGCCAAGGGGGTCGTGGTCAAGTACGCGATCCATCCGGTGGCGGGGCGGATGCCCGGCCACATGAACGTGCTGCTGGCCGAGGCCGACGTCCCATATGACCTGCTGCGCGAGATGGACGACATCAACCCGGAGTTCAGCCGCACCGACGTGACGCTGGTGATTGGGGCCAACGACGTCACCAACCCGGCGGCCAAGAACGAGCCCGGGAGCCCGATCTATGGCATGCCGATCCTGGAGGTCGACCGATCGCAGTCGGTGGTCGTCCTCAAGCGCTCGATGGCCTCAGGCTTTGCCGGCATCGACAACCCACTCTTCTACGAGCCGAAGACGACGATGCTGTTCGGTGACGCCAAGGCCTCGGTGAGCGAGGTCACGGCCGAGGTGCAGGCGCTTTAGGCTGACTGCCCCGGCCGTTTAGCCGTTAGATTTTCGGCTTCGTCCCGCCGCGTCCGTGGCGGTCATCAACGAGCAAGCGAGGATCGAGCATGGACCCCAATCGTCTGACCGCGATTCCCATCTTCTCGGAGCTCTCGTCCGAGGAGTCCAAGCGCTTGGCTGCGTTTGCCACCGAGACGAGCGCGGCCGACGGCCAGATCCTGATGAAGGAAGGCGACTACTCGATCGAGTTGATCGCGGTCGAGGAGGGCACTGCCGACGTGATCCAGGGCGGTAAGAAGATCGCCTCGCTCAAGCCGGGCGACCTGATCGGCGAGATGGGCCTGCTGGAGCGCGAGCCGCGCAACGCCGACGTGATCGCCACCTCCCCGATGCGGTTGATCAAGCTGACGCACTGGGAGATCCGCCGGATGTCTGACGATACCGTCGGGCGGATCAAGCAGACGATCGCCGAGCGCCGTCAGGCGGGCGTCGCCGACCCCGCTCACTGACCGCGGGGCCACCTGGCCCGACTGGGCACAGCTTCTACGGGCATCGGTGCTTTCTGATACGGTCCGGATCGCCTAATCCCCGGAACAGCCGCCCCGGGGAGCGGGGAACCCAATTCGTTGGGGCGAGTCCCGCGGTGATCCGCGGGAAGCGCTCGAGTATCGAGCGCGAGCCCGTCAGCTAACCCCGTAGGCGAACAGGCACCGTCTTGCAACGCCGCACCCGTCGGTGACGACTCGCGTGTCCGCTTTGAGCAGCATTGCCAACCAGATCGTGTGCAACCGCGCTCAGCGCGGCGGTATCGACCCGGCCCGCGTCGAACTTGGCCGTGTCATGCCCCGCCTGCGCCTGCTGATCGGATTGCTCGCCGCCGCGCTGCTGTGGCCGGCGGCGGGGGCGTCGGCATTCTCCGGCGGCACCGGGCTCGTCGCGCCTAAGAATCCGAGCGGGATCGTCAGCGCGGATTCCTCCGCTACGGTCTTCACCCGCACGCTGCGCAAGGGCCAGCGGGGCGCGGACGTCAAGACGCTTCAGACCTGGCTGACCGACGTCGGCTACGGCGTCCCGGAGACGGGCTACTTCGGCTCGATGACCGAGCAGGCGGTGGCACGATTCCAGCGCTCCAGCCAGCTCTCGCCGGCCAGCGGCTCCGTCGGCCGCAGGACGGCAACATCGCTGCTAGCGGCGGTCAAGAGTGCCGCCAAGGGTTCCCGAGTGCTGCCGACCACCGGCGGCAGCGCGTTCTCAGGCTCTTCATCCGGTGGCCTGGTGTTCCCACTGCGCCCGCTCTCACGGGTGCTCGGCCCCAGCGACTGGTCGCTGGATCAGGGCATCGACATCGGCACCGTCAACAACGCCTGCGGTCCCCGGCTGACCGAAGTGGCGATGACCTCGGGCACGATCGTCCAGGAGGGAATCGACGGCTTCGGCCCCTACGCGCCGGTGCTCAAGGTCGACAACGGGACCTACCAGGGGCGCTACATCTACTATGGCCACGCCGCGCCCGCCCTGGTCCCCGTCGGCACCCACGTGACGGCCGGAGAGCCGATCGCCGAGCTCGGCTGCGGCGACGTCGGGATCTCGTCAGGGCCCCACATCGAGATCGGGATCAGCGCCGTCGGCGGCCCGGTGTGCTGCCCCGGCTACCAGGAGACATCACCGGCCTGGTATGACGTGGTGCTCAAGCTCTACCACCAGGCCCAGCACTAAGGGCTCGCGAGCCTTAACCGCTGACCGGAGGCGCCCGCGCTCCCGGGGGGTACGCTGCCCGGGATGCTCACTCGCGACCGCGCGATCGACACCCTGGCCGCCGAGCAGTTCGACCTCGTGGTGATCGGCGGTGGGATCACCGGCGCCGGGGTGGCGCTGGACGCCGCCTCGCGCGGCTTCAGCGTGGCGCTGGTCGAGAAGGCCGACTTCGCCTCGGGCACCAGCAGCCGATCGTCCAAGCTCGTTCACGGTGGTTTGCGCTACCTGCAGCGCTTCGACCTCGGCCTGGTGCGCGAGGCGCTGCGCGAACGTCAGCTGATGGTCAAGCTCGCCCCGCACCTCGTGCGGCCGCTGCCGATGGTCGTGCCCACGTTTGACGGCGCGCGGCCTGACCGGCTGGTGGGGATCGGCCTGAACATGTACGACGTGATGGCCGCGCCGTCGCTGCGCGCCCGCCGTCAGGCCCGCCGGGCGACGCCGGAGGCGCCCGACTCTGACTGGAGTCCCGCGCGACACCGTGTGATCTCCGGCGAGGAGGTGCTGGAGCTGGTGCCCTCGTTGGCCGATCGCCATCCGACCGGCGGCTACCTGTTCTATGACTGCCAGACCGATGACGCCCGGCTGGTGCTGACGGTGCTCTCTGAGGCCGAGCGGTTCGGCGCCATCTGCGCCAACCGGCTGCTGGTCACCGAGCTGGCGCGCGGCGAGGACGGGCGCGCCGCCGGCGTTAAGGTGCTCGACCGCGAGCGCGGAACCGAGTTCACCGTCCGGGCCGACAACGTGGTCAACGCCACCGGGGTGTGGGCGGACCGGATCCGGCCGGACGAGCTCCATACCGAGGCGGAGCTGCCGACCATCGCCCCCAGCCGCGGCACCCACCTGGTGCTCAGCCATGGCGATCTGCCGCTGCGGGCCGGAGCGATCGTGCCGGCCGGAGAGGGAAGGTCGATCTTCGCCCTGCCGTGGCTGGGACACAGCCTGATCGGCACCACCGACAACAACTACGAGGGCGACATCGATCACGTGCGGCCGGCGGACGCCGACATCGAGTATCTCCTGAGTGCCGTGAATCGGTTCTTCGCCACCAAACTCGACGCCTCGGACGTGACCGGCGCCTACGCCGGCGTGCGTCCGCTGATCTCCAGCGGGGACTCGCGCAAGTCGGTGGACATCTCGCGCAAGGCGGAACTGTATGAGACCTCCAGCGGCCTGATCACGATCACCGGCGGCAAGCTGACCACCTGGCGTCGCATGGCCAAGCTCGCCGTCGATCGAGTGGTCGAGCGAGACGGCCGCCAGGCCCCCTGCCGAACGCACGAGATCCCTCTCGGCCAGGCGGTCGACCCGGCCGAGCTGGCGAAGGTGGCCGGGGTCTCCGAGCGATCCCACCAGGCCCTCGCCCGCCGCTACGGTCACGCGGCGGCGCAGCTGCTCGACGCCGCGCGCGCGCACCGCGAGCTGTCTGAGCCGATCCTGGACGGGCCGCCGGATCTGCTGGCCGAGGCCCCGTTCGCCGCCCGTCACGAGCAGGCCCGCAGCGTCGGCGACGTGCTCCTGCGCCGCACCCGGCTGGGGCTGGTGGAGGGGGTGCGCCTGTGCGCCCATGACGGCGATGCGCCGCAGCGGGTGGCCCGGGCGATGGCCCCGGTGCTCGGATGGGACGCGCGGCGGATCGCCCTTGAGGTGAGCCGGTTCGACGAGGAGGCCAGCGCCGAGGGGATCGCGCTGGGCCCCGTGCCCGTGCCCGCCCCCGTGCCCGCGCCGGACTGCGGCTCAAGACCGCTTGGCCTCAGCGTCTGATGGACGAGCAGTCGGGGCAGCCCCTGATCGACGAGCTGGCGGAGTTCTGCGCGCGCGTGCTGGGCCGCGGCGATGCCGCAATGCAGGCTGCCGAGGAGGCGCGCGGCCGGGCCGCGGGCGATGACCGCGTGCAACTGCTGGCGGCGGCGGCCGCTGCCTGTCGCGCGCGTGAAGTCGAACCCCGACCGCCCAAACCCCTCCCGCCCCGGGTCCCAGCGCCGGCCGCCGGCGCCGAGCCGCATGGACTGGCGCAGGCGGTGGCCGGCGAGCTTGCGTCGGCCACCGCCAGGCTCCCGCAGCGCCAGCGCGAGGCGCTCGCCCTGCGTGAGCTGCTGGGCCTCTCCCACGATCAGATCGCGCGGGTGATCGGCATCGACGCGGTGGCGGTGGCGCCGCTGCTGGCTCGGGCCCGCCTGCGTCTGCGCAGCCAGCTGCGCGGGGATGTCCCGGTCCACCCGGGCTGCGCCGAGCGCGAGCGATCGCTGCGGGTGATCGCCCGGCGACAGGACACGGAGCCGGTGGCCGCCGACGACACCACGTGGCTGATGGACCACCTGGGCCACTGCTCGGCCTGCAATCAGGCCCACGCCGCGATGCTCGAAGCATCGGTGTGCTATCGCGCCTGGCGTGAACCGGCCGGCGAACGCTCGGGCGTTGACGGCGGCGAGCCGGGGACCGGGTCGGCGGCCGACTAGTGGCCAGTCCGGCGCTGGAGCTCCGCACCAGCAGCGCAACGCTCCAGCTCGGCGGCCGGCCCTGGCTGATGGGCGTGGTCAACGCCACGCCTGACTCGTTCTCTGACTCCGGCCTGCACCGGACACTGCAGCAGCGAGTGGCGCTGGCGCAATCGATGCTGGCCGCCGGCGCACGGCTGATCGACATCGGCGGCGAGTCAGGGGTGACCAACCGGCCGGCCGTCGATCCGGACGAAGAGGTGGCCCGCGTCGTGCCGCTGATCGAGCGGGTCAGCGGAGAGCTGGGGGCGGTGGTCGCAGTCGACACCTACAAGCCGGCCGTGGCGCGCGCGGCGATCGCCGCCGGCGCATCGATCGTCAACGACGTCAGCGGTCTGCGCGACCCTGAGCTCGCCGACGTGTGCGCGCAGACCGGCGCCGCGCTCGTGATCATGCACACCCGCGTCGCCCCCAAACAGAAGCGGCTGGACCCGTCGTTCGACGGGCGGATCGTGGCCGACGTGCGGCAGTTCCTGGAGCAGCGCATCGAGCTGGCGCTGGCTCGAGGGGTGGCCTTTGAGCAGCTGGCGCTGGACCCGGGCCCGGACTTCGCCAAGACTCCCGCCCAGACGATCGAGGTGCTGCGCTCACTCGGTTCCCTGCACGAGCTCGGGCGTCCGCTGCTGCTGGCCGTGTCGCGCAAGGACTTCATCGGGGCGCTGACCGGCCGCCCGCCGCGCGAGCGGCTCGCCGGCACGCTCGCCGCGATCGGGCATGGCGTCGATGCGGGCGCCCACCTGCTGCGCGTGCACGACGTCGCGCAGGCCGCCGACTTCCTGACTGTTCACGCCGCGCTGGCCACCCAGACGGCGATCGCCTCAGAGCTGCGCGTGGCCGACGCCGTGCGCTGGGATCAGGGCGACGGTTGAAGATCCGCGCTAGATTCGACGTGCACAGAATCGCCGGTCGCTGGCTCAACGCGACCGGAGCCCACCGATCAATAACCGAAGGAGTCCCTATGTCCGTGCTCGATCGCGCCGCGCTGGAAGACAGCCCGCTCGCCGACCTCCATACCATCGCCTCGGAGCTGTCGATCGACGGCTACCGCCGGCTGCGGCGCCCCGCCCTGATCGACGCGATCCTCGACAAGCAGGACGGAGGCGACGGACGCCCCGCCGAGGTCGAGACCGCCGACGCCGAAGCACCAGCCGAGCCCGAGGCCGAGAAGCCCCGATCCTCCCGGCGCCGGTCGGCCAAGCCCGCCGCCTCAAATGATGAGGCTGCCGCCGCCGAGCCGGAGACCGCCGAACCGGAGACGGCCGAACCGGAAGGCGCGGAACCGCCGGACGCTGAATCGGGCGCCGACGCTGAATCGGACGCCGACGCCGACGAGGACGCCCCGGCTCCACGCCGGCGGCGAGGCCGCCGCGGCGGGCGCGCGCGGTCGACCGCACGTGAGGAGACTGCCTCCGCCGAAGAGGAGGAGCCCGAGGAGACGCCGGCGCCTGACCAGGGCGCGGAGGTGATCGCCGAGGGCGTGGTGGAGCTGCTCGCCAACGGCTCGGGCTTCTTGCGTGTCGACCCCCCGGAGCCCTCTGACGACGACGTCTACGTCTCGGCCGCGCAGGTCAAGCGCTGCGAGTTGGTATCGGGCGATCGGGTCGCCGGACCCAAGCGCGCCCCCCGGCGTTCGGAGCGATTCGCGTCGCTGATCCGGATCGACACGGTCAACGACCGTCCCGCCGCGGAGCTGGCCGACGGCGTTCGCTTCGACGACCTACCCGCTGCACTGCCGGCGGATCGGTTCCGCCTGGGCTCCGAGGATCCAACGGTCAAGGCGATCGAGTGGCTGACGCCGTTCGGGAAGGGTTCGCGGGTGACGATCGCCGGGCCGGCCAGGGCCGGCAAGAGCGAGGCCGTGCGCCGGCTGGCCGACGCGCTCGGCGTCCATGAGGACCTGACGCTGATGGTGGTGCTCGTCGGGGTCAGGCCTGAGGAGATCTCCGAATGGGACCGCGGGCCGCTCACGCCGGCGGCCGGAATCAGCTTTGCCGCCTCAGCCGAGGCTCAGGCCAACACAATCGAACCGGTGATCGATCAGGCCCGCCGGCTGGCCGCCCGCGGTGCCGACGTGGTCGTGCTGGTCGACACGCTCGACGGCCTGAGCGAGCATGTGGCGCGCAAGGCGATGGCCGCGGCGCGCAACATCGTCGACGGAGGCTCGCTGACCGTGATCGCCACCGCGTCGGCGCCGATCGGCGGTGAGACGACGGTGATCGCGCTGGACGCCGAGCTCGCCAGCACGGGTCGCTTCCCGGCCGTCGATCTCGTCGCGAGCGGCACGATCCGGCCCGAGCTGCTCGTCGGCGAAGCGGGCGCCGAAGCGATCGCCAGGGCGCGGAGCGAGGCGGGCGACGACTAGCCTGATCGCCCCTGAGCGACGGATTGGATTGCGACTCGCGGGGGGGTAGAGTGCCCGCGGGATGACCAGGCGAGCGCGTGGCAAAACCGCCCTGATCCCGCCGCGTCGGGGGTGCTGTTGCTGCTGGCGATTCTGGCGCCAGCGATCTTCAATGCCGGGCTGCCTCAACTTTCTCTGCCAGCGAGGCTGAGCGGTCAGTACGCCGTGCAGCGCGAGCGATGGCGGGGGGATGCCTTGTAGACGGACTGCTGGCCACGGTGCCACAGCAGCTGATCGACCTCCGCGGCGCACGTGTCAGCTCGCGCGGCGACGATCAGCTCGACCGCGTGCAGCGCGCAGGCACGGATCTCCACCTCCTCGGAGGACCCGTGCTCGATCAGCTCGCCGCGCTCGATCCGCGCCACCAGCTCCGGCGTAAAGGTCAGGATCCCGTCGAGGCGCAGCACGTGGGGGACGAGGTTGTCGGCGAACAGCGTCAACTGGCGGAGGTCGTCAAAGCCGACGACGCCGGCCCTGGCCAGGTCGGCCGCGGCGATCTGCGCGCGCTTGAGGAATCCCACCGTTAGTTCCTCATAGCCCGAGCTATCGGCATAGGCCGCCCAGCCGCCGAGCATCAGCGCCAGCGCGACCGCGGATCCGCCGGCGCTGTCGGCGACGGAGGCAAATCGTCCGCCGTGCTCCTGAGCCACGTGGCGACCCAGATCCCGCAGCGAGACGGCAAACAGGCCCATCAGCTCGTGGGCGGGATCCTGGCCGGTCATGGCGGCGACCGAGTCGACGTCGATCTGCGACAGCTCGGCCGCGCTGAACGGCCCTCGCGCCGCAAAGCGCTCGCGCAGGCCGGTGGCGATCGTGAAATAACCTGAGCGCCCGCCTCGCTTGGCCAGCGTGGGAAACCAGCCGGAGCCGAAGTTGATCGCGTCGAGCGTCAGCCAGAACGCGGTCAGGGTCTCACGCGAGCCGGTCAGCAGGTGCGCCGTGGGGTCCGGAGGCGCGGCAGCGCCCCGGGGCAGGCTGGCGGCGTAGACGTCCACGCGCGCACGCTCGATGGCCACGCTGCGCGCCCGCCGTGCCACTGCGGCGCATTCCGTTCTGAGTGCCAGCATCGAGGAGAGAATGGCGCGGATCGCCCGCCCGGAGCCCTCCGCCACTGCCGCTAACGTTGAGATCGCCACCATGACCGAGCTAAGGGCCCACGACGAAATTACTGACGGCTTGTCCGGCCGTCCAATTCCGCCACCAATTTTGTCGCGAACCCTCACCGCAGACCTGCAGTCGCTGCTCTCCGGCCTCAACGAGCCCCAGCGCGAGGCCGTCACCTATGGCGACGGGCCGCTGCTGATCCTCGCCGGCGCCGGCTCGGGCAAGACCCGCGTGCTGACCCACCGGATCGCTTACCTGGTGGCCACCGACGCGGCCAGGCCGAACGAGATCCTGGCCATCACCTTCACCAACAAGGCGGCGGGGGAGATGCGCGAGCGCGCCGAGCTGCTGGTCGGTCGTCGAGTGCGCGCGATGTGGGTGATGACCTTCCACTCGGCCTGCGCCCGGATGCTGCGCGCCGAGGCCCACCGGCTGGGCTACACGCGCCAGTTCACGATCTATGACCAAGCCGATCAGCGCCGGCTGGTCAAACGCTGCCTGGACGAGCTGGGGATCGACCCCAAGCGCTTTACGCCGGGCTCGATCCAGTCCCAGATCTCCGACGCCAAGAACAAGCTGCGCGACGCCGACGCCTACGGGCAGATGGTCGGCTCTTTCTTCGAGCAGACGGTCGCCGACGTATACCGCAGCTACGAACGCGAGCTGCACCGCATGAACGCGATGGACTTCGACGATCTGCTGGTCCGCGCCGTCAACGTGCTGGAGCTGTTCCCGGAGGTGCGCGAGCGCTACGCCAGCGGCTTCCGGCACGTGATGGTCGACGAGTACCAGGACACCAACCGCGCCCAGTACCGCTGGCTGCAGCTGCTGGCCGGCGAGCATCGCAACCTGATGGTGGTCGGTGACGATGCCCAGTCGATCTATGGCTTTCGGGGTGCCGACATCACGAACATCCTCGAATTCGAGGACACGTTTCCCGATGCCCACGTGGTCAAGCTCGAGCAGAACTACCGCTCGACCCAGACGATCCTCGACGCCGCCAACGCGGTGATCCGCAACAACCGCGGGCAGAAGCCGAAGTCGCTGTGGACCGAGCTCGGCCAGGGCGATCCGATCAAGATCCGCGAGCTGGATGACGAGCACGCCGAAGCGCGGTTCGTCACCGGCGAGCTGCAGCGCCTAGTCGACGAGGGCGTCTCGCGTTCGGAGATCGCGATCTTCTATCGCACCAACGCGCAGTCGCGCGTCCTGGAGGACACGCTCGTGCGCGCCGAGATCGCCTATCAGGTGATCGGCGGCACCAAGTTCTACGAACGCGCGGAGATCAAGGATGCAATCGCCTACTTGACCGTGTTCGTCAATCCCCAGGACGTCGGCGCGTTCACACGGATCGTCAACTCGCCGCGGCGCGGGATCGGGCAGACATCGATCTCCCGCCTGCTGGCCTACGCCAACACCACCGGCGAGACGGTCTGGGAGCTGGCGGCGGCGCCCGAGGACGTGCCCGGGCTGGGGCCGGCGGCGGTCAAGGCGCTGCGCCGGTTCATGGGCACGATGGAGGTCCTGCAGGAGCGCGCCACGGCGGGCGCGGCCGTCGCCACGCTGCTGAAGGAGACCCTGCAGGAAACGGGCTACCTGGACGCGCTGCAGGCGGAGCGGACGATCGAGGCCCAGGGGCGGATCGAGAACCTGGAGGAACTGGTCAACGTCGCCGTCGAGTACGAGGCCGCCGCCGGCGAGGAGGCGACGCTCGGCGAGTTCCTCCAGCAGGTGGCGCTGGTCGCCGACGCCGACGGAAGGACCGACGACGAGGGTCTGATCACGCTGATGACGCTCCACAACGCCAAGGGGCTGGAGTATCCGATCGTGTTCATGATCGGCTGCGAGGAGGGCGTCTTCCCGCATTCGCGTGCGCTTGACGAGGGCGGCCTCGAGGAAGAGCGGCGCTTGTGCTACGTGGGCATCACGCGGGCCGAGCGAGACCTGTACCTGACCTACGCTCGCACCCGCACGGTGTTCGGCGCCCGCTCCTACGGCGCGCCAAGTCGCTTCGTCGGCGAGATCCCGGCCGAGCTGACCGACCGTGAAAAGCAGGCGCCAAGCTCGGTGGGCGGCTTTCGCGTCCGGGCCACCTCCTGGAGCGCACCCACGGGCGACGAACCGGCTCCCTCGGCCTACCGCCTCGGCGACGATGTGCGCCACGCGGCCTTCGGCGAGGGCGTCGTCACCGGTCTCGAGCCCGGCGGGATCGTGGTGATCCGCTTCCGCCAGGATCACTCCGAGCGCAAGCTGGTGGCCGACCTCGCACCGATCTCCAAGCTCGCGTGAGCGCCACAGAGCAGACCGCGCGCGTCACCCAGGTGCGACGCGGTGAGCTGCTCAGCGCCACGATGGCGCTGCTGCTGGCGATCGACATGTTCGCGCTGAAGTGGTACGGCGTGGCCGGTGTCCCGGATCCGTCGGCGGCTAGGCCGGCCGTGTCCACCGCCGAGAACGCGTGGGATGGGCTGACGATCGTGCGCTGGGTGATGCTGGCGACGGTACTGGCGACGCTGGGATCGGTGGTGTTGCACGCGTCCCAGCGTGCCCATGGCACCAAGACCGACACCAGCGTCACGGTGACCGTGCTGGGCGTGCTGATCTCCGTACTGCTGACCTACCGCGTCCTGATCAGCCTTCCGGCCCCCGACGAGGTGATCGATCAGAAGCTCGGTGCCGCGCTCGGCCTGGTCTGTGCGCTGGGGATCGCGCTGGGCGGTCTGGAGTCGATCCGCGAGCAGCGCGCCCGTGAAACCCGGGTCATACAAAAGTCCAGACCCCGGTTGGCGCCGCGCCGGAGGGCGCGCTAGGGTTCGGCCACGACGCGGCCGGGGCTGGGGCAGCGCAGGAGGCGGGCGAGATTCCTCGAATCACGCCTCAATAACTGAGACCTAATGAGGAGGGCGTAGTGAACCTGGAAAAAGTCTCGCGAGACGACTGGATCGTCGGTGGACTGGCGCTGCTGTTGGTGATCGCGCTGCTGTTCTTCCCGTGGATCTCGGTGTCGATCGGCCCGTTCTCGGCGACCAGCGCCGGCACCGGCGCACCCGACGGGATCCTGGGCGTGCTGGCGCTGCTGCTGGCGATCGCGCTCCTGGCCGATCTCGCGATCGAGCGTTTGTCGCCTCAGACCCATCTGCCCGAGCTCGGTGGAAGCCGCGTCTTTACGCGCATGGTGCTCGCGATCGCGGCACTCGTGTTCGTGGCTCTGAAGTTCGTGCTGCATACCAGCAATCTCGGCTGGGGGTTCTGGATCATCGCGATCGTCGCGATCGCGCTGGTCGTGGTCACGGTCCGCGCGCGCCAGGGCCAGCCGTTGGTGCCGACGCGCCCGGCGGGACCGCCGCCCGCGGTCTAGCCGGCTGGTAAGGTCAAGCCTGGGCGGCTTGATCCTAGAATGAGCGCGAGATGCTCGATCGCGCACAGGTTCTGCATGTCGCTCGCCTAGCCCGCCTCGAGCTGGGCGAGGCCGAGGTGCAGCGCATGGCGACCGAGCTCTCCAAGGTCCTGGAGCACGTGGAGAAGATCCGTGAGCTCGACCTGGAGGGCGTGGCGCCGACATCGCACGTCGTCGATGTTGTAAATGTGCTCAGACCGGATCGGCCGCAGCCGTCGTTGCCGGCCGACGTGGCGTTGGCCGCCGCCCCCGAACCGGTCGACGGAGGGTTCGGCGTTCCCAGTCCAGGCGCCGGCGGCGAATGAGCCGCTCCACGGCCAGCGAGCTGATTGAGCTGACCGCGGCGCAGGCCGCCAGCCGGGTGCGTTCGGGCGAGATCGACGCGCGAGAGCTGTTTGAGGCCTACCGGGAGCGCGCCGCGGCCGACGAGCTCAACGCGTTCACCTGGGTGGCGCCGCAGGCGCCTGAGCCGGCGGCGTCTGAGTCGGCGCCCCTGGCCGGCGTCCCGGTCGCGGTCAAGGATCTGTTCTGCACCGAGGGGGTACCCAGCCAGGCCGGCTCACGGATCCTGGAGGGCTACCGGCCCCCGTACAGCGCGACGGTGGTGGAAAAGCTGCGCCAGGCCGGCGCCCCGCTGCTGGGCAAGACCAACCAGGACGAGTTCGCGATGGGCTCCTCCAACGAGAACTCCGCCTATGGCCCCGTCTTGAACCCCTGGGATCGCGGCCGCGTTCCGGGAGGCTCCTCAGGCGGGAGCGCCGCGGCGGTCGCGGCGGGACTGGCTCCGTGGGCGATCGGCACCGATACCGGCGGATCGATCCGCCAGCCGGCGGCCCTGTGCGGGATCGTCGGCCTGAAGCCGACCTACGGCGCGTGCTCGCGCTACGGCATGATCGCGTTCGCGTCCTCGCTTGACCAGGCCGGCCCACTCACTCGCGACGTCACCGACGCGTCGCTGCTGTTTGGGAAGATGATCGGCCAGGATCCCTGCGACAGCACCTCGCTGGCGTTTCCCGGGTCGATCGAGCTGCCCACGGCCGACCACCTGCGCGGGATCCGCCTGGGGGTGCCCGAGGAGCTGCTGGCCGGCGGCGACGACGGCGCCGGCGTGGAGGCCGGGGTGCGCGCCAATTTCGAGGCGACGCTGAAGCTCGCCGAGCAGCTGGGCGCAACGGTGGTGCCCTGCCGGCTGCCGCACGCGCCCCACGCGCTGTCGGCCTACTACCTGATCGCACCCGCCGAGGCGTCGGCGAACCTGGCCCGCTTCGACGGCGTGCGCTACGGGCTGCGCGTCGACGGCGCCGGCGACCTGGAGCAGATGTACAGCCGCACCCGCGCCGCGGGATTCGGGCCCGAGGTCAAGCGGCGGATCATGCTGGGTACCTACGCATTGTCCAGCGGCTATTACGACGCCTATTACGGCACCGCCCAGAAGGTCAGAACCAAGATCTCCGAGGATTTCGCCGCGGCCTTCGCTCAACTGGACTTCGTCGTCACACCAACCAGCCCGTGGACCGCGTTCGAGCTGGGCGCCAAGACCGACGACCCGCTGGCCATGTACCTCAACGACTTCTGCACAGTGCCGATGCCGCTGGCCGGCATCCCCGCGATCTCCATCCCTTCGGGGCTGAGCGAAGGATTGCCGGTCGGCTTCCAGCTGGCCGGACCGGCGTTCAGCGAGGGCCGGATGCTCGACGTGGCGTTCGCGCTCGAGCAGGCGATCGGATTCGACGGCGCCAGTGCACGCCTATGAGCACGACCTCGGCCACCTACGAGCCGGGGAATCGGCGGCCAATGACTGGCGCTGACGCGCGGGGGGCGGCATGACCGACTACGAGCCAGTCATTGGCTTGGAGATCCACGTTCAGCTGCGTACTGCGACGAAGATGTTCTGCGGCTGCCAGCTGTCCTTTGGCGACCCGCCCAACGTCCACACGTGCCCGGTCTGTCTCGGGCTGCCGGGAAGCCTGCCGGTGCTCAACGCCGCCGCGGTCCACTTCGGGTTGATGATCGGCCTGGCGCTGGGTTGCGTGATCGCTCCACGGTCGCTGTTCCATCGCAAGAACTACTTCTATCCCGACCTGCCCAAGGGCTACCAGATCTCCCAGTACGACGTGCCCCTGTGCAGTGGGGGCCGGCTCGGAGAGGTGCGGATCCACCGCGTACACCTGGAGGAGGACGCCGCCAAGCTCGTGCATGTGGGGGAGAGCGGCCGGATCCATGGCTCGGACCGCAGCGTGGTGGACTTCAACCGGGGCGGCACGCCGCTGGTGGAGATCGTGACCGAGCCTGACCTGCGCTCGCCTGAGCAGGCCCGTGAATGGCTCACGCTGCTGCGGGCCACGCTGAGGCAGCTGGGGGTCTCTGACGTCAACATGGAGGAGGGTTCGCTGCGCTGTGACGCCAACGTGTCGATCAGGCCGGCGGGGGCTACGGAGCTCGGCACCAAGACCGAGCTGAAGAACATGAACTCCTTTCGCTTCCTGGAGCGGGGGGTCCGCGCGGAGATCGAGCGCCAGACGCAGCTGGTCGCCGGCGGCGAGCCGGTAGAGCAGGAGACGTTGCACTTCGATCCTCGCTCGGGAAAGCTGACGCCGCTGCGCTCCAAGGAGGAGGCGCACGACTACCGCTACTTCCCCGAGCCGGACCTGGTGCCGCTCCACGCCACCGCCGAGATGCTGCAGGCGGCCCGCGGCGAACTGCCGGAGCTGCCGGCGGCGCGCGCGCAGCGACTGCAGGCCGATTACGGCCTAACCGCCGACCGAGCTCAGGAGCTGGCCTTCCGCCGCGAGCTCGGAGACTACTTCGAGCGCGCGTTGGCCGCGATTCCGGGCGCTGGCGTGGCCAACGGTGGCTCTGGGGCGAGCGGGGTCCCGGCTCCTGCCGGCGGCCCTGGCGCGACGGCCGCGGAGCTCGCTAACTGGATCGAGAAGCTCGTTGAGCGGACCGGCTCTGACCAGGATCCCGCCCAGAGCAAGGTCGCACCCGAGCGCCTGGCCGAGCTCGCGTCGCTGGTGCTGGCCAAGGCGGTCAGCCGGGACGCCGCGCGTGAGGTGCTGAGCAGGATGGTCTCCGACGGAGGCTCTCCGGCGGAGATCGTCGAGCGTGAGGGTCTGGGCGTCCTGGGCGGTGACGACGGCGATGAGCTGCGCTCGATCGTGGAGCGGGCGATCGCCGCCGACCCCGACGCGGCCGCGAAGGTCCGCGCGGGGAATATGAAGGCGGTGGGACCACTCGTCGGATTTGTGATGCGCGAGACGAAGGGACGCGCCGACGGGGGAGAGGTAACCAGCTTGATCCGCGAGCTGGTGGGCGTTTAGCCAGCCGCGTGGACAACAAGGCCGGCCGTGTCGGACGCTGTCATCAAACGAACCGCGCCGATCAAGCCCGCGCCAGGTCGAACGACGCTCCGCACTGGAGATAAAGCCGATCCACCGGACCGAGGGCCGGTGGATCGAAGTATCAGTTGGTGTTGCGCGACAGGCGACGGACGACGAGCCCGGCGCCGAGGAGCGAGCCGCCCCCGACCGCAAGCAGAACCACATCAAGTCCAGTGAAGGGAAGCGTGCTCTGCGTCGTGGTGCCGGTTGTCGTGGTGGCGGTTGTCTTGGTGGCGGTCGCAGAGTTGCTGGCCACCGAGCACAGCTGAGGGCTGTAGCTCTGACAGGTTGAACTAGCCGCGAGCGCCGAGCCCGGCAGCATCAGGGCCAACCCAACGATTAGCGTGGCAATAACTTTCATAACCCCTTGGATAACCCCTTGTCGGATCCTTTTGGCAGATCCTCGTAATTTACTGCTCTCTACGAGCAGCATATAGCATGCACGTTCCCTAAGAACCATTCTAACTGAACGCTACTCAAAAGTGCAAGTCCTCATAATTGGCGTTTACTGTATTACGACAAGCAGACGGAACGCTTCGGCGGATGTCAGCGGGTGCTTGCTCCGCACCCGGGCGAGAGCTTGACGAACTGCGGGCTGGACCGAGTTGATCGCCTCGGCGACCCTAAAGTCGTGGCGGGCGGCGCCGCGGTGGCCCATCTCCGACTCGGCCAGCCCGGCTCCCAGCCAGGCGAACCACCCGCCCGGCTCACGCGCGATCGACTGCGTGAAGCGTCCCCGCGCGATCGACAGCCGCCCGGTCTGAAGCGCAATCGTGCCCGCCAGACGGCCGGGATCGGCGCTCAGCGGATTGAGCCTGGCCGCCGTCGCCAGCTCGCGCAGCGCGGCCGTGGGATTGCCCGCACGAGCGTCGCTGGCGATTGAGACCTCGCGGACACTCAGATATGGGAACGCCAGCACCACGGCCGCAGCCACCAGCGCCGCTCCGCCGGCCGCGATCCCGGCCGGCCTGGCGATTGCCGGAAGCGAGCGGCGGATGCCTGCCGCGCTCACCTCGTCCGTGCTGAACTCGGTCGGGCCGTGCGCCGGGGCGCCGCCGAGCGCGACCGCAAGGCCCAGGAAGCCCAGCGCCGGTCCACTGAGCGCCGGCATCTCCCAGAACCAGTCGATCGAGCCGTGGATCAGCCACACGACCAGCGGCAGGAGCGCGGCGCTGGCGACGGCCCGAGCGAGCGGCGGTCCGCGGCGCCGGCCACGAGCCGCGGCGAGGAGCGCCAGAACCATGAAGGCGGTGAACAGAGCGAAGCCGACGAAGCCGGTGTGGGCCAGCAGGCGGAGCTCCAGGCTGTGCGTCCACATCAGCTCTTCGGTGATGTGGCGGCGGGTCACGAAGTAATCGGCGAAGTTGTCCTGGCCCAATCCCCCGATCGGATGCGCGATCACCGCGTCCAGCGCGACGCGCCAGACGTCGTAGCGGCCACTGCCGACATCGGTGAAGTGCGACGAGGAGGACAGCGTCACCTGATGGGTGAAGCCGTGCCACTCGCGGGCGATGAACGACAACGGGTGGCCGCGCGTGACCACCAGCGCCCCGCCGCATCCACCCGCTACGGCCACTGCGGCGACGAGCGCGCCGATCAGGCGCCTGGCAGCGCGGCTCAGGGTGGGGGGGCGGACGAGCTGATCGCCCCACGCCAGCAGAGTCGCAAACACGAACACCCCCGCGCACAGCAGCAGCGACGCCTGCCCGGCGCGCGCCGACGCGTGATTGAGCGACACGCCGGGTGAGGTGTAGGCGTCATAGACGTGCAGCAGCCGCTTGACCGGGATCAGCGTCGCGACCACCGGGATCACCGCGGCGGCCGTGAAGCGCAGCCGGTCGGCCACGACCACGATCACCACGATTGCCACCAGCGGCAGGGTGAACAGCCAGCCGCGGCTCTGATCCACGACCGCCAACTGCAGCCCCGCGGTGGCCAGCGCGAGCAGCAATCCACGCAGAGGGCCGGGGAGCTCACGCCTGGTGGCGAGCGCAATCGAGACCAGCGCCTGGATCGTGAACAGCCCCGGGGTGGCGTTCTCATATCCGGTCGGCGCGGCGAGCCGGCCGTAGACGAACAGCACTCCGACATGGTCGGCCGAACCGAGACGGACCAGCAGCACGATGGCGATTGCCCCCACGCCGACGGCGAACACGAGCAGCGCGAACACGGCCGCCTGCGGGGTCCACGGCAGCCGGGCGAGCAGCGCGAAGACGATCAGGTAGAGCAGCGCGCGGTTGCTGCCCTGCAGCGCGTCTCCCGGCGACTGGGCCCACGTGATCGACAGGTAGGACCAGGCCACATACAGAGCCAGACACGCGATCGCCGCCCGGCTCAGCCTCGTGTACCGGGACTCGCGGCCCGGCCAGATCATGACCAGCGCCAGTAGCGCCAGCGACAGCAGAGCGCCCCAATACCACGTGTCGGCGTCGTAGCCTCCGTCGTGGACCGCCCAGACGAGCATCAGCCCAACGACCAGGAGTCCCGGCGCAAGCGCCGCCGCGTGCGGCCTCAGCCGCGCCTGGATTTCGTGGAACCGCGCCAATCAGACCCCAAGCTGAGATAATCGCAAGTCTTGAGGGACACTGCTAACACCAGCGCGGGACTGACTGCACGAAGGCGGCGCGCGCTCGCGCGGCCCGGCTACGCGTGAGCATCGACGCGGGCTCGGTAATATGCGTGCATACGCTGGGCCGGACGCTTCGACGGCGCTCCCATCAGCGCATGCGAGATCTGCTCGGCAGGCGCCACCGCGCTCCCCGGCTGTTGCGGGCTCAGCTGTACGCAGTCGCGTGTGTGGGCTTCACGCAGATGGCCCGCGGGCCAGCCGATCGGCTCCGCCTGCTGCTCGTCGGCGCGGGTCTGATCGGTCGGGAGGTCACGGGGCGTAAACACGGAGCTCCGCGCCCGGTGGCCATCGACTACCGCGGCCAGCGACTGATCGTCTGGGTCGACCGCCTCAACGATCTCGACGTCCTGTGGGAGGTGTTCGCCGACAAGCAGTACGACGAGCTCAGACTGCCCCAGCCTCCGTCGACGATCCTCGATCTCGGTGCCCATATCGGTACCACCCTGCTGGCTCTGCATGTCCGCTATCCCGAGGCGCGGCTGGCCGCGGTCGAGCCGGATCCGGCGACCTTCCGCCGGCTCGAGCGCAACCTGGCCGGGTTGCAGCAGACGAGCCTGCTCCAGGCGGCCGTGACCGCTCGGGATGACGATCAGGTCGACTTCTTCCCCTCCGATGACGCCTGGGTAAGCGGATCCACGCCGAGCGGCGAGCGCGGCGAGCCGGTGACCGTGCCCGGCCGGTGCTTAGCGACCCTGATGCGCGACCTGGGGCTCGATTACGTCGACCTGCTGAAGGTCGACATCGAGGGAGCCGAATGGGCGCTGGTGTCCAATCTAGACGAGCGGCAGTTCGGCACGTTGGTGATGGAATGGCACGCCGACATGCACGGGCACACGATCGAGGAGCTGCGCCCCATGTTGCCGGCCCATGACGTGATCGCCGAGCCGCTGCGCACCCCCGGTCGCTACATGGTCATCGCGCGGCCGGTTTAGGGCCCACGACTCAATTACTCACGGTTTGTCCGGCCACAAATTTCGTCGCGAGCCCTTAGAGCGGCAGCTCGGAGGGAGTCGAGATCCCATCGCCCGCTCCCGGGCCCTTGCCGATCACCCGCAGCAGCTGGGCGAGGGCATCGCCGAGCATCCGGCGCTCGAGCACCACGAGCGCGACCGCGTAGGTGCCCAGGCCCGCGGCTACCGAGACCACGAGCGACAGCCCGGCCGGATGTGAGACCAGATCGTGGCCGGCGAAGTACGTGGCCGCCCACGCCGCCGGGGAGGCCAGCACGATCGGTTCGATCGCCAGCCAGATGTCGCGCAGGCGCACACCGACATGGCGCCGGACGAAGGTTCCGAGCAGCACCACCGAGATCAGCGTGTCGATCACGACCACGATCGCGATCGCGGTCAGATGTCCGACCGACGCGGCGATGATGAAGCCCGGGACGAGCGGAATCAGGATCCCGACCGAGAACCAGGCCACGAGATCCGCTCGCTGCACCGAGTTCA
>ODAK010001813.1_pt1 | contig 22867 bp, 18 predicted proteins | sample 1539591 | NCBI WGS metagenome assembly ODAK01 (sample SAMEA3539303, study PRJEB22396) | soil metagenome | biome: tundra; feature: field; material: soil | place: USA | collected 2010-05 | depth 0.15 m | reverse complement strand
ATGACGGCGGCGGCGAGCACGGCCACCAGGATCTGGCTAAGGATTGGCGAGTGGAATTCTTTGGCGTCGGGTGGAGGAGGAGCGACGTACATTGCTTTGAGCACGCGCAGGTAGTAGTAGAGCGACACGGCGCTCATGGCGATCGCGAGGACGACCAGCCAGAGCAGGTCAACTGTTCTCGGAGTTGAAGCGAGCACGGTTACGAATAGATAGAACTTGGCGAAGAAGCCGGCGAGGGGCGGGATTCCGGCCAGCGACAGGATGAAGATCGCGAGCGAGAACGAGAGCACGGGGGCCTGCCGGCTGAGTCCGTCGAAGTGAGAGAGTTCGTCGCTGCCCTTTTGCGCTTCAACCACCGCGATCACGGCGAAGGCGCCCAGGGTAGCGAGCGCGTAGGTGAAGACGTAGTAGAGAAGTGCGGCGAGGCCCTGCTGGGTGTGGGCCACCATTGCGAGCAGCATGTAGCCGGCATGCGCGATTGCCGAATAGGCAAGCAAACGGCGCAAGCTGGTCTGGCGGATGGCGACAAGGTTGCCGAGCAGCATGGAGGCAGCGGCCATCAAGGCCAGCACGGGAATCCAGCCGCGAATGAGGTGCGGAATGGTGGCGGTGCCTCCCGCACCGGCAAAGCCGATCGCCACGATCTGGAAGAAGATGAAGAAGCCGGCGACCTTGGAGGCGGACGCGATAAAAGCGGCGCTGGGCGCGGGCGCTCCCTGGTAGACGTCCGGCGCCCAGAAATGGAATGGGGCGGCTGCGATCTTGAAGCCAAGGCCGATCGCGGTGGTGACGATGGCGACGGCCAGGAAGGGGTTGAGCGCGGAGCCGTGGATGGCGGCAGCGATATCCGGGAGGCTGGTGGAGTTGGAGAATCCGTAGAGCAGGCTGAAGCCAAAGAGCAGGAAGGCCGCGGACATTCCACCAAAGAGGTAGTACTTTATCGCGGCTTCCCAGGATTGCAGGCTGCGCTTGCTGAAGGCGGCAAGAGTGTAGAGCGAGAGGCTGAGGAGCTCCAGCGAGATGAAGATGACCAGGAGGTCCTGCGATGCGACGAGGAACATCATGCCGGCGGTGGCCATGAGGATGAGCAGAACGAACTCGCCGACGTGCTCGGTGAAGGTTGAGTCGACGGAGATCAGCAGAGCGAGAATAGTGAGAGCGAGTAGCGCGATCTGGACCAGATGGGTGAGCGGATTCGCGATGAGGGTCCCGTCGAGGATGTTCGCTTGCGCGGGCGCGAGCAGGATGCGGGCAATTGCTGTGGCACAGCCGAGGGATGCGAGGCTGGCAGCGACGATGAATCGGAGGCGGGCGGGACGTTTGCGCAGGACCACCAGATCGAGGGCCATCACGATGAGTGCAGTGGCGACGACGATGACTTCGGGCAGTGCGAGTTGAAGGAGTTGCGCGTAGTCGATTGGGTTCATTGCCAACTCCCTTTGCGCAAGCCTTCAAAGAGAGGCGAATTCAGGGCGGGAACGATGATATTCAGAAGCACTTGTGGGTAGATGCCCACGAGGACGCTGGCACAGATCAAGATGATTGCGCCAAGGCGCTCGGGGAATGAGATGGGAGGAAGCGGCGGCGGGGGCGGGGTGGATTCGGCGCGTGCCTCCGGGAAGAAGGCCTTCTGCATGGCGCGCCAGATGTAGACGACGCCGACGACGATTCCGACGCCCACGCAGATGGCGAGCAGGGGATAGGCGCGCCAGACGCCGATGAGGACCATCAGTTCGGCGACAAAGCCGCTGAATCCGGGCAGGCCCATGGCGGCCATACCGGCTATGACGAAAGTGACCGCGGCAAACGGCAGGGCCCGGTTGAGATTCATCGGGCCAAGGGCCACGAGTTCGCGGGTGTGGGTGCGTGCGTACACCATGCGACCGACGACGGCGAAGAGCAGCCCGGCAAGAATGCCATGCGAGTACATCTGCAGGACAGCGCCGGCGAGGCCAATCTGATTCAAGGTCATGAGGCCGAGCAGGATGAAGCCCATGTGGCTGACGCTGGAGTAGCCGATGACGAACTTGAAGTCGCGCTGGACGAGGGCGACCATGGCACCGTAGACGATGCCGATGACTGCGAGCAGGGCAAAAACGTCGCGCCAGGAGCCGAGGCCGAGGATATGGTGGCCCCATGGACCGAGGCCAAGCGGGAACAGCGTCATAGCGACGCGCAGGCAACCGTAAGCGCCGAGCTTCATCACCACGCCGGCGAGCAGCATGGAAGCGGCTGTGGGCGCGGCCACGTGGCCGGTGGGCGCCCAGGTGTGGAAGGGCCAGAGGCCGGCAAGGATCGCGAAGCCAACGAAGACAAGCGGGAAGGCGAGCATCTGGAAGTGAGCGGTGAATGGGAACTGGGCGAGATCGCCGAGCGCCATGGTCTTCGATCCGGCCACGACGTAGGCAGCGATGAGGCCAACGAGGACCATCGCAGAGCCGACGAAGGAATAGAGGGCGAGCTTCATGGCGCCGTATTCGCGGCGGGTCGAGCCCCAGATGGCGATGAGGAAATACTTGGGGATGATGACGATTTCGTAAAAGACGAAGAGGAGGAAGACGTCGTAGCTGAGAAAGACGCCGTAGACGGCACCGATAAGGAGCAAGTAGAAGGCGAAGAATTCCCTGGTGCGCTCGGCTATGTCCCAAGAGAAGAGAACGCCGGTGACCGCGATGATTCCGGTGAGCAGGACCAGGGTGAGCGAGATGCCGTCGGCCGCGAGACGATACTCGATGCCGAGGGAGGGCACCCATGGGACGCGGGTGATGGTGAGCATCTCTCCGGTTCGGTGGTCCACGAAAGCCGTGAGCGCAATGGCGAAGCCGGCGACGGCAGTCAGCAGCGCGACGGCACGCGCCAGGGCGACGCTGCGTTTGGGCAGCAGGAGCATTGCAGCCGCGCCGAGAAACGAGATGTAGATCGTCCAAGCAAGCATATTCAAGAAAACCACGTGAGCCGGTGAGTCAAAATTTTAGTTGCTGCACCATCTGTATGACCGTACTGTTGACGACCCCGAGCACGAGTTGCGGATAGAGGCCAAGCGCGAACATCAGGGTAATTGCGGGCGCGAGAGCCAGCCGCTCGCCGGTGGTGAGGTCGGGGAACGAAGCCCACTTTGGATTGAGCGGCCCGGAGAAGACGCGTTGAAGAATGCCCAGGATAAAGAGAGCGGTGACGAGGAGTCCCAGGACTGAGATCGACGTTGCCCAAGCGACAAGGGGAAAGGAGCCCTTGAAGATGAGGAACTCGCCGATGAAGCCGTTGAGGCCAGGCAGGCCGAGCGACGAGAAGAGAGCGATGCCCATGAGGCCGGTGAATACAGGGGCGACTTTACGCAGGCCGCCGAAATCATCGAGACCGCGGAGGCCGCCGCTGCGTTTTTCCAGCAGGGCGATGAACCAGAAGATGGTGGCGGCAGTGAGCGCGTGGTTGAACATTTGCAGGAAGACGCCGTTCATCGCGGCATACTTTTCGGCGGTGAGAGCGGCGTCGCCGCCGGTGAACTTGGCGACGGCAAAGATGGCGAGCATGCAATAGCCGAGATGATTGACGGAGGAATAGGCGAAGATGCGCTTGAGGTCCTTCTGAGCAAGCGCGGCGTAGGCGGAGAGGACAATGGTGGCGACGGCGAGCCAGAGGAGCGGCGTGAGGACCGTCTGCATCTGCGCTCCGAAGATGGGAAGCAGGATGCGGAGAAAGCCGTAAACGCCCATCTTGGACATGGCGCCGGTGAGGAGAATGGTGGTCCCGGTGGGCGCCTCAGAGTAGGCCGCGGGAAGCCAGGTGTGGAAGGGAACGAGGGGGACTTTGACCGCGAAGCCGAGGAACGCTCCGGCGAAGATGAGGAGCGCCATGTGCTGGGGGGTGAAGCGGTGCCAGGCAAGCTTGTCGACGACCGCGGGCATGAGCTGGCCGCTTTGGGCGAGCGAGGTGAGGTCGATGAGATCGAACTTGTGGGTGGCCAGGAAGATGGCGAGGAAGGACAGCAACATGGCAATGCTGCCGACCATGGTGTAGACCAGGAATTGCGTGGCGGCCTTGGTGCGCCGAGGCCCGCCCCAGAGCCGGATGAGGAAGAATGCCGGGATCAGGCTGAGTTCCCAGAAGATAAACCAGTGAAAGAAATTCAGGGCGGTGAAAGTTCCGAAAAGACACGCCTGGAGAAGGAGGACGAGACTGAAGTAGAGCGGCGCTCGGGCTGGATCTTGTTGGGGAATCTGCCACGAGGCAGCTATTCCGATGGGCACCACGATGGAACTGAGCAGCAACATCAGGATGCCGAGGCCGTCGATGCCGACGTGATATTGCACATTGAGGGCGGGAATCCAGTTGTAGCGCTCCTGAAACTGAAGAGCGCCGGAAGTGCGGTCGAAATGGAACCATAGAATCAGGGTCAGCGCGAGCGCGGCAAAGCTGAAGGCGAGCGCGGTCCAACGCACGAGGGTTTTGTTCCGCTGGCCAAGTGCGAGGACGACCAGGGCGCCGGCGACGGGCAGGGCGGTGAGGACGGTGATGGCCGGGAAGGAGGTCATGCTTTCGCTCCCCAGAGCAGGAAGATGACGAGCGCGATGAGCGCGACGCCGATCACTCTTAGATAACCCTGTACTCGACCGCTCTGCAGCAGGGAGAGAAGCTGGCCGCCGCGCGAGACGCTTTCGCAGCCGCCATCAAAGCCGGTGTTGATGACACCGGCGTCGAGGAAGTTGTCCACCCAGGCGGTGCCGACGACAAGGAACGACACGGTTTGAACCGCACCATTCCAGACGAAGCGGTCGAACCAGTCGCAGACTTTGGACCACCAGGTGTTGAGGCGGACCAGAGTTGCGCCGTAGAGTGCATCGACGTAGAAGGCGTGGCCGAGAACGGAAAAGATTTGCGGCTGGAGACTTCCGAGAGAGTCAGGCGCCTCAGCGGTCTCGATCGGCTTGCGGCCGTAGAAGTACCAGCCCAGGCCGAGGCCGAGGAGGACGATCAGCGACGAGGTGAGCATGACTGGGAGGATGCCGGGTTCGGAGAAGGCGGCGAAGCTGACCGGGGCGGAGGTGCTCCCGAGGAAGGATTGGAACCACGGCCATGCGGGCGTTCCGAGGAAGCCGAGGAGGATGGCGAAGGCGGCGAGGATGACGAGCGGGATGGTCATGACCGCGGGGCTTTCGTGTGGATGGGCTGAAGCGTGATGCGCGGGGTCCTCAAAGTGCGCGCTGAGTTGAGGGTCGTCGTGGCTGGATGCGGCCAGGCGATTGCTGCCGGCGAAGACGTAGTAGACCTGGCGCGTCATATAGAAGGCGGTCAGTAGAGCGCCGAATGCACCCATGTAGAAGGGGGCTTGCGAGATGCTCCAGTTGTGGGCGGCGTGGAGGATGGCGTCCTTCGACCAGAAGCCGGAGAAGAAGAAGGGGAATCCGCAGAGAGCGAGCATGCCCGCGGCGTAGGTGAGGAAGGTGATGGGCATGAATCTGCGCAGACCGCCCATGCGGCGGATGTCCTGCTCGCCGGAGCAGCCGTGGATAACGGAGCCGGCGCCGAGGAAGAGCAGGGCCTTGAAGAAGGCGTGAGTGATGAGGTGGAACATGCCTACGGCGACGCCGCCAACGCCGAGGCCCATCATCATGTAGCCAAGCTGCGAGACGGTGGAGTAGGCGAGGATGCGCTTGATGTCATATTGCCCGACGGCGATGAGCGCGGCGAAGACGGCGGTGATCGCGCCGACCCAGGTGACGACTTGCAACGCGACGGTGGGGGTGAGCAGGCCGGCGGCGTGGGCGCTCGGCTGGACGCTCATTAGCGGATAGATGCGCGCGATGAGGAAGACGCCGGCGGCAACCATGGTCGCGGCGTGGATAAGGGCGCTGACCGGGGTCGGGCCTTCCATCGCGTCGGGCAGCCAGACGTGCAGGGGAACCTGGCCGGATTTACCGGCTGCGCCGCAGAAGATGAGAATGCCGATGGCGGAGGAGGCGGCAAGTCCGAGGATGGTGGTTTGCGCAACGAGATGGGTGAGCGCTGACTGCTCGAGGCAGCCGGCGCCGGCGTCGTAGAAAAGGAGCGTGTGCGTCTGCGCGTAGAGCCAGACCATGCCGATGAGGAAGCCGAGGTCGCCGATGCGGGTGACGATGAAGGCCTTCTTGGCAGCGGCGGCAGCTTCCGGCTTGGCATACCAGAAGCCGATGAGCAGATAGGAGGTTAGGCCGACGATTTCCCAGCACATGAAGAGCAGCAGCAGGCTGTTGGCGATGACGACGCCGAGCATGGCCCCGGCAAAAAGGGCCAGGAAGCAGAAGAAGCGCGTGAAGTTTTCGTCGTGCTCCATGTAGCCGACGGAGTAGATAAAGATGAGCAGGCCGACCAAGGTGACCATGACCAGCATGACCGCGGTCAGCGGATCGAGCATCCAGCCGAGCTGAAGCCATTGGTCGCCGAACTGGAACCAGTTGAAGTTGAAGGTTTGGATTGCCGGATGGGCGAGCGCGTGGGCGAAGGCGCAGAGCGCGAGCAGAAACGAAATTGCCATGGAGCCGATGGCGAGGGAAGCGGCGGGGATGCGGCTGCGCTGTTTCAGGAGAGAGCCGATTCCGGCGGCGAGTATCGGCAGGGTGGGAATCAGCCAAAGGTTTTGAACGATCCAGGTCATTGAGTCTCAGCGAGCGGTGAAATCAGTTAGGGTTCCGGAAGTACGAAATCGAGAGATTCTGGACATGCGCTGCGCACAATCCAGAATGACGGCCGTAATTGATTGCGGAAATAGCACCGGGATTCTTGCGCTAGCCTTTCAGTGAGTTCATCTGGTCTAAGTCCGTTGTTTTGGAGTGCCGGTAAGCGGCAAGGATAATGCCCAGGCCGACGGCCGCCTCCGCTGCCGCGACGCTGATGGAGAAAATTGCGAACATGATGCCGGTCAGCTTCGAGGGGTTGGGGCCGTAGCGCCAGAAGGCGATGAAGTTCAGGTTCGCGGCGTTGAGCATGAGTTCAATGCCGATAAGCACCAGGATTGCGTTGCGCCGGGTCAGTGCCCCAGCGAGCCCGATGGAAAAGAGAAGCGAGGAGAGGAGCAGGTAGCTTTGGAGCGAGCTCACTTTGGCTCCTCCTTGCGGTCCATTGCGATCACGACGGCGCCGATGAGCGCAGCGGTCAGCAGCAGGCCCATGATCTCCAGGGGCAGGACAAACCGGTGCATCAGCGCCTCGCCGATTTGTTGCACGTCGATGTCAGGCTGCGGCGGCAATACCTGGGAGGATGCCGTGCCGGAACGGATGGCCCATGCAAGGACTGAGAACACGGCAGCGGCGACTACGATACCCCATGCCCAGCGGGAAGAGTAGGCAGGTGGCTGCACCGGCGTGGGGCTGTGCGTCATCATGATGGCGAAGACGGCGAGGATGGCCACGGCGCCCACATAAACCATGATTTGCGTAAACCCTACGAACTGCGCGCCCAACTGAAGATACAGTGCCGCTACTCCGGCAAAGCCCACCGTGAGCGCCAACACGCAGTGGACTGCGTTGCGCAGACCCATGGCGGCCGCCATGCCGGCAACGGTGAGGATAGCGAGGATAAGGAACGATACGGTCATCTCAAGAACTCGATAGGTGTTGCAGTCAAACTGGCGTTACACATCTAAAAACAGGCCAAAGCCGCGTGGTCACTCGGCAAAACGGTAAGTCCGCACTTGAAATCTCTGCTTTCGTTTGAGGGCAAGGCTCAACAGGATGCACGGGGCGGCGAGCAGGGCAGTGCACACCAGCCAGCGCGCCGGTCCGGTGGGCATGAAATGCCAGATGCCGGCGACCAGCATGTTAATCAACGCCATGGGGAGGACGTATTGCCATGCGAGATTCATCAGTTGGTCCATGCGCAGACGCGGAAGGGTTCCGCGGATCCAGATGAAGGCTGCGATCAACACCAGCAGTTTCGCAAAGAACCAGACGTAGGAAGGAATCCAGGCGAGAAAGGAAAACGGCGCCGACCATCCGCCGAGAAACAGAGTGATCGCCAGGCCGCTGGTGGCGAACATGCCGAGGTATTCGCCGAGGAAGAAGAGCGCGAACTTGAAGCCGGAGTACTCGATGTAGTAGCCGGCGATGATCTCGGATTCGCCCTCGGGAAGATCGAACGGGGAGCGGTTGGATTCAGCAGTCGCCGCGATCATGAAGAGCGCAAACCCAACCAGTCCCCAGGGAGTAAACACGAACCAGTGCGGCCAGATTCCGGTGTAGCCGGCCTGCTTGTCCACGATGGACACGGTGGAGAGCGATCCGGCCTGCATGATGATCACGATGGTGGCCAGGACCATCGGAATCTCATAACTGATCATCTGCGCAACGGCGCGCATTGCGCCCAACAGGGAGTACTTGCTGCGGCTGGACCAGCCGGCCATGAATACCGACAGTTCCACGGTAGAGCCGATCGCGAAGAAAAACAGCACTCCGGCGTTCATATTGACGATCACCATGTTTCGGCCGATGGGCAGAACGGCATAGGCCAGGAAAGCCGCGGTCACCAGAACCAACGGCGCCAGAAAATGCACAACATGGTCCGCGGTGATGGGAACAATATCTTCCTTGGTGAGCGACTTGACGGCGTCGGCGATGGGTTGAAGCAGGCCGAAAGGGCCAGTGCGATTGGGGCCGAGGCGGTTCTGCATTCTGCCCAGACCCTTGCGCTCGAGCCAGGTGGTGATGGCAAAGAGGAGCGGGAAGGCGATGAGAACGGGAACGACGGAGAGGATGGCCGAAGCCAGCGGTTGCGCGCCGGCCGGGACGAACCCCAGCAGCCAGTGCTTGGCGATCGGGAAGATCTGGTCGAACGTTTGCGGCGTCAGAATCATCGCGATTCCCCGTCGGCCGGTTGCGCTTGCGGCGCGGGGGCCGGCTTGGCCTCGGCAGCCGCTCTGGCTTCGGCGGCCACTTTTGCTTTTGCCTCCACCTTATTGCGCGCCTCGGCGAGCGCGGCGTCCACGGCGGCTGCTTCCGTGGGATGAATCTGGTGGTAGTACTGGTTGGACTTGGCCAGGCGATGCTTATCGAACAGGAGGCCGCCAAAGCGATCGTCGGTCGGCAGATCGTAGTCTACGTCCATTTTGATGGCGTCGAACGGACAGACTTCGACGCAGATCTGACAGCTCATGCAGACCGAGATATCGATGGCGAAGACTGCCGGGTAGAACTGCGCCTTGCCGACGGCGTCGGGTTTCTTGTCCGCGCTCTTCTTGATGAGGATGCATTTGGGCGGGCATTCCTTTTCGCAGATCTGGCAGGCGACACAGCGCATTCCCTGGTGCCAGTCGGAGCCGTCGAAGACGAGGAAGGGAAAGCTGCGCGCCGCCTCAATCTGCGGCAGGCGCTCTTCGGGATACTGGAGCGTGGTCAGCCGTTCTTTGCTGACGTAGCTGCCGAAGAAGTTCCGGGCCGTCTCCGCCAATCCCTTCAGGATGCCTTCACCGACCACTGCCGCTCCTCTGTAGACGGGTCATTATCGATCCACCTCGCCGAGCACGATGTCGACGCTGCCCAGAATTGCCACGACGTCCGCTACGTTCACCCCGAGGCACAGGTCCTCGAGCACCGTGAGGTTGATGAGGCTGGGCGGGCGCACCCGATAGCGATAGGGATTGGTTGACCCATCGCTGATGAGGTAGAAGCCAAGCTCGCCCTTGGGCGATTCAATTCTTCCGTAGGCCTCGCCGGGTTTCGGGCGGAAGCCGCGAATCCGCATCTTGGGGTCAACGATCGGGCCCTCAGGAATGGCGCGCATGGCCTCGTTCAGTATCTTGAGCGACTCGCGCATCTCCAGGAAGCGCATCATGTAGCGGTCATAGACGTCGCCGTGCGCGCCCAGGGGCACCCGGAAGGAGAAGCGGTCGTAGATGCTGTACTTGTCCACCTTGCGAATGTCATAGTTCACGCCGCTGGCGCGCGCCATGGGGCCGCTGATGCCGGCATTGATGGCGAGTTCGCGCGAAAGCACTCCTATGCCTTGTGTGCGCTCCATCAGGATCTCATTGCCGACGAGGAGCTGCTCATACTCGTCCAGGAAGCGGGGAAACTCCCGCACAACTTTCTTTGTGCGATCCAGCCAGCCGGCGGGCATGTCGACGCGACAGCCGCCGAAGCGCATGTAGTTGCACATCATGCGCGCGCCGGTGAGCTCTTCGAAGAGGTCGAGGATTTTCTCACGCTCGCGGAACGCATACATCAGGGGGGTCCCGCTGGACCCCATATCCTGCAACAGGAAGCCGATGAGAGAGGCGTGGTTCTGAAGGCGGGTGAGCTCGCCGGTGATGACGCGGAGGTATTCTGCGCGTTCGGGCACCTGGATGCCTGCGAGCTTTTCAACCGCCAGTGCGTATCCCCAGTTGTTGGTGATGGAGCAGATGTAGTCCAGCCGGTCGGTGTAGGGCATTGAGCCAAGATAGGTCTCGTTCTCGGCGATTTTCTCGTGGTTGCGGTGCAGATAACCGAAGACCGGCTTTAGCCTGACGACCACCGCTCCGTCGAGCACGACATTCATGCGAAAGACGCCGTGGGTGGAGGGGTGCTGGGGCCCCATCGATATTTCCAGCAACTGCTCTTCGCCGCGATCGATCGCCGGTTCAAGCTGGGACTGCGCGGTGGGGTAGGTAACGGTGCTCATCTCCCTCCCGCTTCGCTACGATGTTGGCTGGCCCGTTGCAACACCTGGTCGTGCGCGGTCGGCTCATACTCGAAGTCGTCCGGGTCCACATAATCCTTGCGCATGGGATGGTCCTGGAATGCGTTCCACATCAGGATGCGGCGCAGGTCGGGATGCCCGTCGAAGATGACGCCGAAGAGATCGAATACCTCGCGCTCCTGAAACTCGGCGCTGCGCCAGATCGGCGTCAACGAGGGCAGATGGACGCCGCGGTCGCGGTCCTCGGTGCGCATGCGCAGGGGAAGCGGGCCGTACTTCAGTTCCTGCGAGAAGAGGTGATAGACGACTTCGAGATATCCCTGGGTCTTGGTCTTCTGGACCTCCTCGACTTCGCTCTCCACTCCATCCACCATCTTTTTGACCTTGACCTTCGCGGAGATCTCCCTGGAGGGCCAATCGACGCCGGTTACGTTGGAGCAGAAGTCGAAGCGCAGGTCTGGAGCGTCCTTTAGATAGGCGGCAATGGCGAAGCCATGCTCCGCGTCGACCAGCAGGGAATGCTGGGCCGAAGGGCTGCCGTTGAACACGATCTCCAGGCGGCAGCCGGGGACGTTGGCTTCGAGCGAGGATTCAATCGTTTCGAGATTCATCCGTCCCTGCCTTTGAGATTTGGACCAGTGGGGCGTGCCATACCGCCGGGTTCTGCGGTGGTTCGAGGTCGTGCGCGCCGAACCGGGGAACGACGAACTCGCTGGGTTGGCCTGCGGTGAGATGGCGCGGCCTGTCTTCGCCGGTGAGTTGCTGCGCGTCGATCTTCTTCTGCAGCATGATGAACGCGTCGATCAGGGCCTCCGGGCGCGGCGGGCAGCCGGGGATGTAGACGTCGACGGGAATGTAGCGGTCGATGCCTTTGAGCACGTTGTAGCCCTGCTTGAAGGGGCCGCCGGAGATGGCACAGGCGCCCATGGAGATGACATACTTCGGCTCCGGCATCTGGTTATAGAGCCGGACCACCTGCGGGGCCATTTTCTTGGTGACGGTGCCGGCGACGATCATCAGGTCGGCCTGGCGCGGAGACGGCCGGAAGACCTCGGCGCCGAAGCGGGCGAGGTCGTAGCGCGCCATGGTGGTGGCAATCATCTCGATGGCGCAGCAGGCCAGGCCGAAGTTCAACGGCCAAAGGGAGCTTCTGCGACCCCAGTTGTAGAGCTCCTGGAGGCTGGTGGCAAAGATCCCCTGTTTACTCAACTCGGTCTTTAGCTTCTCATCCACCCCTAAAATCCTCAGTTCCGAATTGGCGATCGCGTTGGCGCCAAGAGTTCGTAATTCAAACAGTTGCTTATGTCCAGACCAGGACTTGCTTTTGATAGGCCCAGACCAGGCCTTCCACCAGCAGGAGCAGGAAAATCAGCATGGCGATGGATTCGCCCATCGAGAATCCCGTAAATGCCACAGCGAACGGCAGAAGGAAGATCGCTTCCACGTCGAAAATCAGAAAAATGATTCCGTAGAGGTAATAGCCCGGCTTGAACTGAATCCAGGCATCCCCTTTGGATTCGAGCCCGCACTCGTAAACGGCATTCTTGCTGGGACCGGGTTTGTGGGGGGAAAAGCACTTTGCCCACAACCAGGCCAGCAACAGTGGCGTCAGAGCGAACGCAACGGCCGCGAGCAGGAGCACAATGACGGGCAGATAAAGGCCGTTAGTCATAGCTGGCTCTACTGTAGCAGACCTCCGGGGGTGGTCTTGTGACCAAGCTCACAGCTTTCCTCTGAGCCCCGACCTCAGAATGGATGAGGGTTTCCGAAGGGGACAAATGACAGAACAGCAAACAGTGATTCTGGACGGGAACGAAGCGTGTGCTTCGGTCGCGTACCGGCTGGCGCAGGTGATCACGATTTATCCGATTACCCCGTCTTCCACGATGGCGGAGTGGGCCGATCAGTGGAAGGAAGAGGGGCGCAAGAATGTGTGGGGCACCATCCCGGTGGTGGCCGAGATGCAGAGCGAGGGTGGAGCCGCGGGGGCCATGCACGGTGCGCTGCAGGCGGGGGCGTCCGGCACTACATTTACGGCGTCGCAAGGCCTGCTGCTGATGATTCCAAACATGTACAAGATCGCTGGAGAGCTGACCGCCAACGTCATCCATGTGACGGCGCGCGCCCTGGCCACGCATGCGCTCTCTATCTTCGGCGACCAGTCTGACGTAATGGCCTGCCGTTCGACCGGTTATGCCATGCTTTCGTCGAACTCCGTGCAGGAAGCCGGAGATATGGCATTGATCGCGCACATCTCCACGCTGAAGGCGCGGGTCCCGTTCCTCCATTTCTTTGACGGCTTTCGCACCTCGCATGAGATCAACAAGGCGCTGGCGATCTCCGACGAGACGATTCAAGCCATGCTCGATGAAGAATCCGTTCTGGGCCATCGCTCGCGGGCGATGAGCCCGGACCAACCCGTCCTGCGCGGCACGGCGCAGAATCCCGATGTTTATTTCCAGGCGCGGGAGGCCGTCAATCCGTTTTACCTGGCTTGTCCGACGATTGTGCAGGACACGATGGACCGCTTCGCCGCGCTGACCGGGCGGGCCTACCATCTGTTCGATTATGTTGGGGCCCCCGACGCGGAACGGGTGATTATCCTGATGGGCTCGGGTGCGGGCGCGGTCGAGGAGACGATCAAGCACCTGAGCGCGCAGGGCGAAAAGCTTGGCCTGCTGAAGGTCCGCATGTACCGGCCGTTTGCCGCCGACGCCTTCCTGGCCGCACTGCCGGCCACGGTCAAGTCCATTGCGGTACTGGACCGCACCAAGGAGCCGGGCGCACTGGGCGAACCGCTTTACCAGGATGTGGTCACGGCATTCAGCGAGGCATTCTCCAGCGGCACAGCGCCGTTTGCGAAGCAACCCCGCATTATCGGCGGGCGCTACGGTCTTTCCTCGAAGGAGTTCACCCCGGCCATGGCCAAGGGTGTCTTCGATGAATTGAAGAAGCCGCAACTGAAGAACCGCTTCACCATCGGCATCAACGACGATGTGACCCATACCAGCCTCGCGTACGATCCGGAGTTCTCCACCGAGGACCCGCGCACCGTGCGCGCGCTGTTCTACGGGCTGGGTTCCGATGGAACGGTGGGGGCGAACAAGAATTCCATCAAGATCATCGGCTCGGAGACGCCGTTTTACGCGCAGGGTTACTTTGTCTACGATTCGAAGAAGTCCGGTTCGGTTACGACTTCGCATCTGCGCTTTGGGCCGGACCCGATTCTGTCGACCTATCTCATCAGCAGAGCCAACTTTGTGGCGTGCCACCAGTTCTCCTTCCTGGAGCGGATCGATATCCTTGCGGCGGCTGCGCCGGGCGCGGTTTTTCTGCTGAACTCTCCCTTTGGGCCGGATGAGATCTGGAGCCAGATCCCGCGCACGACCCAGGAGACGATTCTCAAGAAGAAGATCAAGCTCTACGTGATCGATGGCTATACCGTGGCGCGCGAGGCGGGCATGGGCAACCGCATCAACACCATCATGCAGACCTGCTTCTTCGCGATCAGCGGGGTGCTGCCGCGCGAGGAGGCCATCGAGCAGATCAAGAAGGCGATCAAGAAGACCTACGGCAAACGCGGCGACGCGGTGGTGCAGCAGAACTTTGCCGCGGTGGATGCGGCGCTCGCGCATTTGCACGAGGTGAAGGTGCCGGAGCAGGTCTCCGCGTCCTTTGACATCCTACCCATCATGCCCCGGGAGGCGCCGGCCTTCGTTCACGATGTGCTGGGTGCGATGGCTGCCGGCCACGGCGACTCGCTGCCGGTGAGCGCGCTGCCGCCCGGGGGAACGTTCCCGACCGCGACCGCAAAGTGGGAGAAGCGGAATATTGCCCAGATGATCCCGGTGTGGGACGAGCAGCTTTGCATCCAGTGCGGCAAGTGCGTGCTGGTTTGCCCGCACGCGGTGATCCGCGCCAAGGTTTACGACCAGGCGCTGCTGGCCAAGGCTCCGGCGACCTTCAAAAGCGCCAAGCCGAAGTGGAAGAACATGGACCAGGAACTCTACACGCTGCAGGTGGCGCCGGAGGACTGCACCGGGTGCACGCTGTGCGTCGAGATCTGCCCGGTGAAGAGCAAGAGCGAAGCCAAGCACAAGGCCATCAACATGGAGATGCAGGCCCCGCTGCGCGAGCCGGAAGCAAAGAACTGGAGCTTCTTCGAGTCGCTGCCTGAGATCGATCGCGACCGTCTCTCGCACACGCAGGTGAAGGACATTCAACTGCTCGAGCCGCTGTTTGAGTTCTCGGGAGCGTGCGCGGGCTGCGGCGAGACCCCTTACCTGAAGCTGCTGACTCAGCTCTTCGGCGACCGGCTGCTGATTGCCAATGCCACGGGCTGCTCATCGATTTATGGCGGCAACCTGCCCACCACGCCCTACTCCGTGAACAAGAGCGGGCGCGGCCCTACGTGGTCGAACTCGCTGTTTGAAGACAACGCGGAGTTTGGCATGGGCATGCGGCTCGCCGTGGATCAACAAAAGGGCTATGCCGAGAACCTGCTGGGGCGGCTCGCGCCGGTGCTTGGCGACGAACTGGTGACCGCGATCGTGGGCGCCGATCAGTCGAAGGAAAGCGGCATCAATGCCCAACGCGAGCGGGTGCGGCTGGTCCGGGAAAAACTGGCAGGGGTTGACTCTCGCGAAGCGCGTGCCTTGCTGGCCGTGTCCGATTCACTGGTGCGCAAGAGCGTCTGGATCATAGGCGGCGACGGCTGGGCCTATGACATCGGCTTCGGCGGGCTGGACCACGTGCTGGGCTCGGGCCAGAACGTGAAGGTGCTGGTGCTCGACACCGAGACGTACTCGAATACCGGCGGACAGATGTCCAAGGCGACACCACGCGGCGCCGTGGCGAAGTTCGCAGAGGGCGGCAAGCCGAACAGCAAGAAAGACCTGGCCATGGAGGCCGTCGCCTATGGTTCGGTCTACGTTGCGCGGGTTGCCATGGGCGGCAGCGACATGCAGACAGTCAAGGCGTTCCAGGAGGCGGAGGCCTACAACGGGCCGGCGATCATCATCGCCTACAGCCACTGCATCGCCCATGGGTATGAACTTGCCTATGGCATGGAGCAGCAGAAGAATGCGGTCCTCTCCGGTTACTGGCCGCTGATGCGCTACAACCCTGCGCTCCGGGCGGAGGGCAAGAACCCGTTCATCCTGGACTCGAAGGCGCCTACAATGTCGCTGAAGCAGTATAGCTATCACGAAGCGCGCTACACCATGCTGGCACGCAGCCGTCCGGAGGTTGCAGCGAAGCTGCTGGTGGAAGCGCAGGACGATGTAGAGCGCGCGTGGAGAGTCTACTCCGGCCGCGCCGCCATGCCCGGCCGCGGGGCATCTCCGCATATCGCACCTCCGGAACCGGAGGGGAACATTGCACCGCTCGGATCGGGGAGGAGCTAAATGGTTGATCTAAGCACGGAGTATCTGGGCCTGAGTCTGAAGAGTCCGCTGGTGGCTTCTTCTTCACCTTTGACTGAAGCGCTGGAGAACATTCAACGTCTGGAAGAAGCCGGAGCGGCTGCGGTAGTGCTGCCATCGATCTTCGAGGAGCAATTGGCCCTGGAGAGCGATGCGCTGGACCGAGACCTCTCCCGCGGCACCGAGTCGTTCGCGGAGTCGCTGAGCTATCTGCCTGCGTATGAAGATTACCGGCAGGGACAGGATGTCTACCTTGGCCAGATTCGCCGGGCCAAGAGCGCCTGCAGCATTCCCATTCTGGCCAGCTTGAACGGGGCCACAGCCAGAGGTTGGGTGCGCTTCGCCAGAGAAATCGAGCAGGCGGGAGCGGACGCGCTGGAGCTGAACACCTATTCGCTGGCAACCGGATCCGGCGATACCAGCGCCGCGATTGAAAAGGAACTTGTGACTCTGGTGCGGCAGGTGAAGGAAGCCACGCGCATTCCGGTTGCGGTCAAGCTCTCCCCGCAGTACACCAGCATTCCGCATCTGGCCATGGAACTCGATCGAGCCGGAGCCGATGCGCTGGTGCTGTTCAATCGCTTCTATCAGCCGGACTTCAATATCGAGGACCTCGACGTCAGCCCCAGGCTCACATTGAGCCGCCCGGAGGAGTTGCTGCTGCGACTGCACTGGGTTGCGATCCTTTATGGAGAAGTGCGTGCAGATCTCGCCGTTACCGGGGGCGTCCACAGCGCAGAGGGCGTTCTGAAATCGATTATGGCCGGAGCGCAGGTGGCCATGACGACTTCTGCGCTGCTGGCCAAAGGGATCGCGCATCTGACCACCATCCAAACCGATCTGATCCGCTGGATGGAAGAACATGAGTACGAATCGATACGGCAGATGCGCGGCAGCCTCAGTCGCCGCGCTGTGCCCGACCCATCTGCGTTTGAACGGGGCAACTACATCAAGACACTGAGCAGCTACACCCTGCGTCATACAGCATCACAAATATGAGTAAGGGAGGCGCTCTACGTCGCGGGGAATGAGGTCCGCGATTGCATCACACGCTTCGCGGATGAGGATCGCGAGATCAGCCGGCAGCGGGAGAATGGAGAAATAAAACATTACTGCGTTCTTTGTGGGCAGTGGCGTGGCGTTCCGTCACGAAGCATGAGTGCGATGCAAACGCAACTTACGTGGCATGGGCACATCCTGGTTCGACTCCTTATATCTTGTTTGGGGTCAACGAGTTATAAGGCTGGAGAGATTCAGCAGAGTGGGCTGGAGCTGAATGCGGCGCCAATTCAAAAGACTTAGCTGGAATACAATTAAAACCGGTGGTAGGCGGCGCAGAACTTGTGAGCACGACTCGCGACCATAACGCTGGATGCGAGACCCGGGCGGCTTTGTGTGCGACGATCCAATCCCGCTGGAGTCGGCGATTTGAAGGGAACTATACATGAAGGGAAGCACTCTTAAATGACTACTAGTCAGCTTGTGGCAGAGGGCCAGACAGCGCCGGGCCTTGTGGGTGGTGTCAAGCAAGTCGTCAACGATTTTTCAATTCAGATTGCAACGGTCAACGGCTCCGGTTCGCAGTCCGCCAACAGTGTTCTTCTGCGCAGCATCTTCAGCATGGGTGTGCCGGTCTCGGGGAAGAATCTCTTTCCGTCGAATATTGCGGGACTGCCTACGTGGTACACGATCCGGGTCAGCAAGCACGGCTGGGTCGCGCGCAAGACCGACATCGATATCCTGATCGCGATGAACGCTGAGACCGCGCGCGAAGACGTGCTTTCTCTGGAGCCGGGCGCAGCGGTGATCTACGACGAATCGCTCAAGCTCAACGAGCTGCGTTCCGACGTGACCTATTATGCGGTGCCCTTCGACCAACTTGCCGCCACCACAGGGGCCGACGCGAAATTGCGCAAGCTGGTGAAGAACATGGTGTATGTGGGCGTGGCGGCACAACTTCTTTCGATCGACATGGAGCGGCTGGAGAAGACCGTGCGCAAGCAATTTGCGAAGAAGGTGAAGGCCGCGGAACTGAACCTGAGCGCTGTCCGCGTCGGGTTCGACTATGCGGCGAGCACGCTGACCAAGCAGGACCCTTTTGTGGTGGAGGCGATGCGGGCCACCGAGGGAAAGATCATCATCGACGGCAATGCCGCCGCCGCGATGGGAGCCATGTTTGCCGGGGTAACGGTGGTGGGGTGGTATCCCATCACGCCCTCGTCTTCGGTCATCGAGAACCTGATCGACTACATGAAGAAGTACCGGGTCGAGAAGGATGGCAAGGCGAGCTTCGCGATCGTGCAGGCAGAGGATGAGCTGGCCGCGATCGGCATGGTGCTGGGCGCAGGCTGGGCGGGCGCGCGCTCGATGACGGCGTCGTCGGGCCCGGGAATCTCGCTGATGGCGGAGTTTACCGGACTTGGCTATTACGCGGAGCTTCCCGGCGTTATCTTCGACATACAGCGCACCGGACCTTCCACCGGGCTGCCAACCCGCACGTCGCAGGCGGACCTCACCTTTGTCGCGGGGCTTTCCCATGGCGATACCAAGCACGTCATCCTGCTTCCGGGCTCGGTGAAGGAGTGCTTCGAGTTCGGCATGGAGGCTTTTGATCTTGCGGAGCAGTTGCAGACACCGGTTTTTGTTCTCTCGGATCTCGATCTGGGTATGAACAACTGGATGTCGGAGCCCTTCGAGTATCCGGAGAAGCCAATTGCGCGCGGCAAGGTGCTGAACGCGAAGCAGCTGGAGGAGCTTGGCGGGTTTGCCCGTTACAAGGACGTCGACGGAGACGGGATCCCGTATCGCACGCTGCCCGGGACCGACCATCCTGCGGCCTCCTACTTCACTCGCGGCTCCGGCCACAACGAGAAGGCACTTTATTCGGAGCGTCCTGAGGATTACGAGAACAACATGCTGCGGCTGGCGCGGAAGTTCGAGACAGCGGCGACGCTGGTTCCCAAACCGATCGTCGAAGGCACGGGCAAGGAGAAGGCCGGAATCATCGCGTATGGCACCAGCCACTGGGCGGTGGTGGAGAGCCGCGATCAGCTTGCGCGGGAATCCGAGCTTGCAACCGACTATCTTCGCGTTCGCGCCTATCCCTTTGCGCAGGAGATACGCGACTTTGTCGCCCAGCATGACCGGGTCTACGTGGTGGAGCAGAATCGCGACGCGCAGATGCTGAACCTTCTGAAGATCGATCTGGACGCGGCCGAAGTGGTGAAGCTGCATTCGGTCCTGCACTTCAATGGATTGCCCATCGACGCCCGCACCGTGACCTCCGCCATCGCCGCTCAAGAAGGAGCCCGCAAGTAATCATGTCGACCACACCAGTTACACCCAAGCCAATCAAGACCAATCGCATCGGACTCCAGATTCTGGATTACCGGGGCGGCAAGACCACGCTTTGCGCCGGCTGCGGACACAATGCCATTTCGGAGCGCATCACCGAAGCCTTCTATGAGATGGGCATTCAGCCGGAGCGCGTGATGAAGATGAGCGGCATCGGCTGCTCGTCCAAGTCGCCGGCGTATTTCATGTCCCGCTCCTTCAGCTTCAACTCGGTGCATGGGCGCATGCCCTCGGTTGCCACCGGCGCGCTGCTTGCCAACAAGACCATGCGGTCCATCGGCGTCAGCGGCGACGGCGATACTGCATCGATTGGAATCGGCCAGTTCATCCACCTGATGCGCCGCAATGTCCCCATGATTTACATCATCGAAGACAATGGCGTGTACGGACTCACCAAGGGCCAGTTTTCCGCGACTGCCGATCTTGGATCGAAGTTGAAGACGGGCGTTGTGAACGATCTGCCGGCGATCGACATCTGCGCGCTGGCCATCCAGATGGGCGCGACGTTTGTCGGCCGCTCCTTCTCCGGCGACAAGAAGCAGCTCTCCACCATGCTGAAGGCCGCTCTCTCGCACCAGGGAACGGTTCTTCTGGATGTGATCTCTCCTTGCGTCACGTTCAACGACCACGAGGGATCGACCAAGAGCTATAAGTACATGCAGGAGCATGAAGAGGCCGTCAGCGAAGCCGGCTTCGTGCCTTATTTTGAGGACATCGCGGTTGAGTACGATCCGGACTCGACCATTGAGGTCCGCATGCACGATGGGTCGCACTTGCGCCTACGCAAGCTGCATGAAGGCTATGATCCCACCGACAAGGCGGGCGCCGTCAAGATGCTGACCGAGGTCCACGACAAGGGAGAGGTGCTGACCGGCGTGTTTTATGTCGATACGCAAAAGCCGGACTTCACCGTGCTCCTGAACCTGGTGGATGAGCCTTTGGCCACCTTGCCGCAGGAGCGCACCCGTCCCGGCCGCGAAGTTCTGGCTGAGATCATGGAAGCGCATATCTAGGCGCGTTGGCCATCGATGAGTTGCAGTGAGCTATGACTCTGTGCGCCTGGAAGCGGCGCCAAAACTCGCCGCTCATCTGGTAGACTCAATTGGTAGCGCGTTGGAGTGCCGCAGTGCCAAAGTGGGCAACGAGTCCAACGCAACGACAAGATAGAACGAGGCGAAAGTAGCAATCTGCGAAACCGCTCGTTCTATGCGATGCAGCTCAAGTTGTTGAGAAACAACCTGGGGACGTAGCTCAGTTGGTTAGAGCGCTGCCCTGTCACGGCAGAGGTCGCGGGTTCGAGCCCCGTCGTCCCCGCCACACATCCTAAAGAACTTAGGGGATGTTTGGGACCTGAGTGACATCGAAATCTGGGTTCGATATGGGTGCAATAAGATTCCGACCGCCCATTTTGAGGCCACGGCCGGCAATGCGCGCAACTACTACACCCAGAGCGCAGGCTTCACGTTGAGGTTTCTGTTCAACCCAATCCCGACCAGCACAGGCTTGCACGTGAACTCAATTCCAGACTGGACCGGGAAGCAGCCATTTGCCATCAGGTGAGGCCCACAAACTAGAGGAAGGCTGTCTGTGACTCGCGCTAACGGTCGCGAGTGGTGACGAAGCCGGGGACCCAGAGAAGGGCGCGCCTGGCCTCGGTTTCGGGCAGGTCGGCGATGGAGAGGCGAGCGGCCTCGGCATAGGCGCAGGCGGTGTCCATGGCATAGGCGAGGGAGCCGTGGCGTTCGAGGATTTCCAGAATCTGAGCATGGGAGATGGTGGCGAAGCTGCGCTGGTTGAGGACGGTGCGGATGGCCTCTCGATCTGCACCGGTCCCGCGCTCGAGGGCGTGGATGACGGCCAGTGTGGCTTTGCCTTCGCGCAGGTCGCTGGCGACGGGCTTGCCGAGGATGCCTTCGGCGGCGGTGAGGTCGAGGACGTCGTCCACGATCTGGAAGGCAAGGCCGAGGTTGCGGCCGTACTCTCCGAGTTGGGACTCGACCTCAGGGGTCGCGTGGGTGATGGCGGCGCCGAGTTGCATGGAGACCGAGAAGAGACACGCGGTCTTGCGGTAGATGAGGTCGAAATACTCCTCTTCGTTGATGAGGTGGCCGAGCTTCTGCATCTGGAGCAGCTCGCCCTCGACCATCTGCTGGGTGAGCGAGATGAGCAGCTCGAGCACGCGGAAGTTGCGCTCCTCGAGGGCGAATGAGAAGGACTGCATGTAGAGCCAGTCGCCGGCGAGGACGCACTTGGCGTTGCCCCAGGTGGTGTTGGAGGAAGGGCGGCCGCGGCGCAGTTCGGCCTCGTCGATGATGTCGTCATGGACCAGGGTTGCGGTGTGGAGCATCTCGACGACGGCGCCCAGGCGGATGCGCGAGTGGGTGGTGCAGCCGAGAGACTTGGCCGAGAGCAGCAGCAGCAGCGGGCGGATGCGCTTGCCGCCGCCGGACATCAGGTACTGTGCGATGTCGGTGATGACGTCGACGTTGGAGGCGGACTGGCGGGTAAATTCCTGCTCGATGGCGGCGAGGTCGTCGCGGAGGAGGTCAAAGACCTCTTTGGCAGTCGCGATGGAGAGGGTGCTCACGCAACTTTAGAGTAGCAGGTCGGGGGGGCCGGCTTTACGCAGATTTTGTGATGGAGGTCACGCAAGTGCTGTCTGTCCAGTCACCGACGGAGGCCCTGCTTTTCCAGGCTGAAGGCCGGAGGTTAGCTGCGGTAGTTGGTGAACTGGAGGTCGACGCCGAAGTCGCCGGCGCGGAGCTTGGCGATGATCTGCTGCAGGACGTCGCGGTCCTTGGAGACGACGCGTACGGTGTCGCCCTGGATGGAGGCCTGGACTTTGAGCTTGGACTCTTTGATGAGGGCGACGATCTTGCGGGCGGCGTCGGAGTCGATGCCCTGCTTGAGCTTGATCTTCTGGCGGACGGATGAGTTGGCGGCGGGCTCGATGGTTTCGTACTCGAGGTTCTTGAGGGAGACGCCGCGCTTGACCAGCTTCTGCCGGAGGATCTCGATGACGGCTTTGAGGGTGTACTCGCTGGCGCTGGCCAGCAGAAGGGTGTCGGTGCCTTCGAGTTCGATTTTGGACTTGGAGTCCTTGAGGTCGAAGCGGGTGTGGATCTCCTTCGAAGCCTGGTCGAGCGCGTTCTTCACTTCCTGAAGGTCAACTTTGCTGACTACGTCGAAGCTGTTGTCGGATGCCATGGGTGAAGTATAAAGCTAGTTGCTAGTTGCTAGTTGTCAGTTGGCTGAGGTTCGTTTTGAGAGGTACAGCTTTCAGCTTTCAGCGGTCAGCTATCAGCTTGTGGGAAGAGGGTTTGGAAGTTGGCTGTCGTTTGGGCGGCGAGGGCGGAAGGGGTGAGGTTGCGCAGCCCGGCCAGGGCGGCGGCGGTGTGGGCGACGAGGGCGGGCTCGTTGCGCTGGCCGCGGAAGGGAATGGG
>ODAK010001811.1_pt1 | contig 22876 bp, 21 predicted proteins | sample 1539591 | NCBI WGS metagenome assembly ODAK01 (sample SAMEA3539303, study PRJEB22396) | soil metagenome | biome: tundra; feature: field; material: soil | place: USA | collected 2010-05 | depth 0.15 m | reverse complement strand
GGCGGCCCGGGCCGTGCAGCGGCGCAGGCCGAGGATCGCCGTCGGCTCAGCCCTGCTCGCAGCCGGATCGGTAGCCCGGCTGCGAGCGGCGGCGGCTGAACCCCTCCGGTAACGGCAGGCCCCTCCATGCCAGCCAACGCCCCCGCCAGGTGCCGGTCCCCAGTGGCAGACCACCACCGCAGCGCCCAGGTCATTGCACCCGATCCCGCCCTGCCACCGCACGAACCCCGACGCCGCCGGGGCCTGGATGCCGAGGGTCGCCACGACGAGAGGATCCCCAGCCCATGCGACGGCTTCCTCATGCAGTTCCTCGAAGATCGCGGCACCAGACCGTACAGCCGCCTCGGTGCTATCGGGGTCGAGGTCGTACAGCCGCGCGCGGGCAAGCCGGCTGGCCTCGCGCCGCGCATGGACCTGGTACCGCTCACGTTCTGGCAGCGCCGCGATGTCAGGCGGCAGCGTGATCTGCAGCTCTCCGTCCTCAGCCTGGAACTGCCAGGCGGGCCGGGCTGGGCCGCGCATGAACAGGTACGCTGCGCGGCGCTTCTGCTGATCGCCGCTCATCCCGCCGCTTCGTAGGCGCCACGCGAGCCCGAATCCAGGCCAGTTGCGTTGTGCATGCGGCCTGAGCCAGAATGCGCGCCCGCGCCGGACGGCCTCGGAGAGGCAGAGCCAGCCCGGTCACGCTCTTGCTCAGGCGGCAGACCAGGGCGAGGCGGCGCATCCAGTCAGGAACAGGCGTGTCGCGGTGCCACGGAAGTTCATCCTGCTTGGGCGTATAACGGCGCGGCGGACTGTCACCAGGCTTCTATCAGGTCAGCGGGCGTGAAGACGGCATCCGCATGGGTGGTGGACGCGCCGGAGCGGGAGACGGCGATGAGCGGGATCGGGTCGGGGGTGATCCGGTCGCGGTGGCGCTGGAGCGCTACGAGGTCGTGGTCGTCGAATTGGCCTGTCTCCAGCCACTTGACCGAGCCGAGGAACAGCAGTTGCCTGGCGACGGGTTCCCGGTCGGCCCCCACGATGTCGATCTCGACGTCGTTGCTGCGCGTCCAGTAGCCGCCGATCACCGGTGCGGCGGGTATGCCCTGGGCCGGAAGCAGGCGCGCGAGTGCTTCGCGGACCAGCGGCTCGACGGCGCGGCCGCGCCAGTCGGTCCAGCTCCGCTCGATCCGGGCCAGCGTCAGGTCCGAGCGCATCCGGTCAACCTCGGCCAGGTGCGGGCCGAGGAACGCGAGCCAGAACCGCAGGTAGGAATCGGTGATGCGGTACCGGCGCTCCTTAGACGGGGACAGGCTGACCGGCAGGTCCCCTGCCACGACGCCCTTGCTGATCAGCAGCCCGGCGGCACGGGTCAGCGTCGAGTGGGCGATGCCCCCGGCAGCACGGGCGATATTGGTGAAGGTTCGTTCCCCGCTGCCGATCGCCGCCAGGACCATCCGGGCCTGCGCCTGGTCAGGGAACTCCGCCGCGAGCGAAAGCTGCGCGGAGACCACCAGCGGGCTCACCGGGTTACCCAGCTCACGGGCAAGGAACGACCGCGTGTCCTCACCGCGCCGCCACCGGGCGCAGATGATCGGCAGGCCGCCGGTGACCAGGGCGGCGTCGAAGGCCTCGGCGGCGTGCAGACCGGCCATCGCCGCGACGTCCGCCGGGTTCAGCGGCCCCACCGCCAGCTGCGTACCACGCTGGTGGAAAGGACGACCATAAGAGGTGAGCGCATCCATCATCGACAGGTCAGACCCGACCAGGATCAGCAGCACCGGCTTGCGGGACAGCTCCCGGTCCCACGAGCGCTGCAGCACACTCTCGAAGGCACCGGCGGCGTCCATCAGGTAAGGCAGCTCATCCAGGACGACGGTGCTCGGCCCGTCCTCCGGCAGCACCCCTGCCAGCTGGCGGAGCGCCGCAGCCCAGTTCCCCGGCACGGCCTCCCCGAACACATCCGCCTCACGCAGCCCCGATAGACGGACCGCCTCGCCGAACTCACGGAGTGGCTCACCGCCGAACCCGATCTCGGCGGTATAGAACACACTCGGCACCCCCTGCTGCTCGATGAACTCCTCAACGAGCGCGGACTTGCCGATCCGCCGACGCCCCCGGACGATCACGCACTTCCCCGGCCGGGCCGCGCCAACCTGCTCCCGGACCTCATCGAGCAACCCGCCAAGCAAGACCAGCTCGCGCCGCCGTCCCACGAAACCCGCCACGACCACCCCAAAGACTATCTTTGAAGATACTTCTCCTGGAGAGAGTATCTCAATTGGAAGTATCATCGGCCATCTGGTCATCGCCAGCGGGCAGCGCTTACAAGCACGGACCCGGCCCATCGCGGTGTCACGGAGAAACTCCAGTGCTGGATACGCGGATCGCCCGCCAGCCCGCCGTGACCGACCGTTGGCGCATCTGTAGAGGCCGAACGAGATTCGGGTCGTCAAACGATGCGTGCGTCCGGGCCAGGCTATGCGGCCCTACTTGCAGAACGCCACCCCAACGGGAAGCCGACCGGCCTTCGGCATCTATCTTCCCTACCGGCGGGGCATCGATCCGCCGGTGCCGAACACTGCGCCGATGTGTGAATACCTACCCGATATGTGAATACCAACTGGGCGGGAAGGCGAACTTCAGGGTGGACCGGGAGGCCGCCGAGCGCGCTTACGCTGCCTGGCCGGGCGGGCTGGATGGCGTACGGGGTGATGCGCGTGCCCACCGGGCGCTCCTCGGCCGCGTCGTCCGTTACCTCGTGCGTGACGCCGGCATCAGGCAGTTCCTCGACATCGGCACCGGCATTCCCAAAGAAGACAATGTGCACGAGGTCGCGCAGCGGCAAGCACCGGAGTCCCGGATCGTGTACGTCGACCGGGACCCGATCGTGCTGGCCCATGCGCACCAGCTGCTGCGCGGCACTCCTGAAGGCGTCACCAGCTACATTTATGGGGACCTGCACGACCCCGGCGCGATCATCCGGAGCGCCGCGGAAACGCTGGACCTCTCTCGGCCGGCCGCTGTCGTCATCTTCGGCGTGCTGCATTTCTTCAGCGACCAAGACGACCCCCGCGGCGTGGTCGGACAACTCGCCGCAGCGCTAGCACCCGGCAGCTACGTTGCATTGAGCCACCTCGCACGCGACGTACACGGCGACGAGCTAACGGAGACCTTCAGCCGGCTCAACGCCGTCATGGCCGAGTCGGTGGTGCTGCGCAGCCATGACGAAGTCACCGCGCTGTTCGGTGAACTGGAACTCGTGGAACCTGGAGTGGTGCAGCTCCCCCAGTGGCGGCCAGAGACAGGAACCGCGCCAGCAGGCCCGTTGCCGATGTGGTGCGGAGTCGCGCGTAAGAGCGGCTGAGGTTCCATCCTGGCTGACGGGATACCTAGCAGTCCTAGCCTCCCCGGGGCCAACGGTCGCCGGACAGATTCCTCCGGCTACGGGAGCTTGCCTGAAGCGTCGATGTCAAACTCGCCGTCCCTGACGCCGAGGATAAACGCCTCCCACTCAGCCTCCGTAAAGTACAACACCGGGCCGTCATCCTTGATGAGCTAGGACTTTCGGGGGACTCTGCATTCTGAGGGCGCATCCGCATGAGCTGGAGGTTCAGTCGCCGGTCGCCTGGTGGAGCAGGTAGCGCAGAAGCACGACATCGCCGATCTGGCGGACCTCGGCCAGTTCCATCCGGTTGCCCGGATGGTAGGGGAAGGCGCCGTCGCCGGGGAACCGGGGCGCGGCCGGGTCGCCGACGAAGAATGGTGCGATCACCAGGTGGATCTCATCGGCGAGCCCGGCGGTGAGGAACTGGCGGTGGATCATGGCACCGCCTTCGACCATCAGCCGCCGCACGCCACGGGCCGCGAGGTCGGCCAGGACGCCCGGCAGGCTGGGCGGGTCACCGGCATCGACGACGGTGGCCACGTCGGCGAGCTGTTCGCGGGTCTTGGCCACGGCCGGGCTTGAGGCGTACACGATCTTGCTGGCCTGCCCGGCGGCGAAGAAGCTGGCGGCGGGGTCGAGATCCCCGCTGCTGGTGAGCGTGACCTTGATGGGATTTTCCGGCAGCCCGCGGGCGGCGCGGCCGGCGCGCCGCGCCACTGAGCGGACGAGCAGCCGGGGGTTGTCGCGGCGGATGGTGTTCGCGCCGACCAGGATGGCGTCGGCGCTGGCGCGGACTTCGTCGACTCGGTCGAAGTCGGCGTCGTTGGACAGCAGCAGCCGGGTGCTGGTGGTGTCGTCGATGTAGCCGTCGACGGATGCGGCGACAGACAGCAGGACGTAGGGGCGTTCAGGCACTCGGTCCTCCGTGATCGCTGGTGAGCAGGTCTTCCAGAACGCTGGCGAATTCCTCGCCAGGTCGATGGTTTTCCCCGGTGCCGGTGGCGAGCTTGCGGGGATCCGTGCAGGCGTCTAGTGCGGCGAATGCTTCCGGTGGCATCCACGCCCACAGCCGCGGGTCGCGACGGGCCCGGTCGTGGAAACTCCGGGCCGTGCCCCCGCTGGCTGGCAGGGCGATGACCCTCTTGCCCATCAGCAATGCAAGGTCGATCTCGTCCTGGGTGCCCGCGCCGCCGCCGACAACCAGGACGTAATCGGCTGAGTGGACGACATTGCGGTGGCCGAACACCCCGACTGCCACGGTGATGTCCGAGGGGTGGTAATGGTCGGCGATGTAGGTCATGATTTCGATCCCGACCCCGACTGGGCCGTGACTGACCAGGCAGTGCCGCGCGAGTACCAGCCGCGCCAGGGACGGGATGGCGTCATCGATCACCTGGTTGTCGGTGCCGGCTGCCCGGCTGCCGCAGATCGCGACGTGGACCGGCCTGATCGCGGGATCATCTGCCGCAGACCCGCCTGCCGCGCCTGACGGCCCGGTCACTGGGGCCTCCGCCGTGGGCGGGGAGTTGCGGATTGCCATGATGAGTGCGTCGGCGGGAGCGATCCCGAGCAGGACGCGGGCTTCGTCGGGCATGCGCAGGCCATCGGCGATCCGGGTGAGTACCTCGATGTCGGAGACGCGGCCTTGCCGCACGCCGCGCACCCAGTTGGAGATGTCGGATCGGTCATGCTCGGTCAGCAGCGCGAGCTGGGTCTGGGTGCAGCCGGGGAAGGACTGCAGGTAGATCTGGAACAGGCGGCCTGCCTCGCGGCGGGCGAGGGCAACCTGCACGTCACCCCGGCGCCAGAAAGAAACCGGCACGGCTGCCGGATCGAACACCTTGCGTCGGGTCACGTGGCGTTGTCCTGTCGGGGGATCAGTGCCCTTGAGCGTAGCGGCCTGACGCCAGAGCGCAACGCCGCTCCCGTGGACCTGGTCCGTGGACTTGTTCCACCCCCTCCGTCCACGGGCCGCATCCATTTCGCTTGTGCTCCGTCCTTTAGGAGACTGACGGGCATCAGCGGTCCCCGGCAACTGACCGGGGCACTGACGATCCGAGGAGGAGGGCGTGATGGCCACCAGCCAGACTGGCAGCGGCCGGGCCGCTAGGCTGCCCGGCCAGACCCCGGCCATGGGGCTGGCCGACGGGATCCTTGCCGAAGCCGCCGTCTGGCAGGTGATGCCGACATGACCGGGCAGCAGGCCACTGAGCACCGCGTCATGTGCCTGCTCGGCCCCGTTACCGTCGAGCTCAGCACCGACCAGCCAGCGGTGGTCGACTACCTCGCCGAGTTCTACCCGATCACCACCACGGTAAGCGGCAAGCCAGACTGGATCGTCGACGCCCGGGTCGGCCCCGGTGGCGGGATGCGCCGCAATGCCTACGGCGTCGCCTACGCCGCCGATCCAGGCGTGCGGACGGTTGTCGTTCGCGCCGACGACCCGCTCAACCTGGCGATGACCACCCGCAAGACCGTGCGGGACACCCTCGTCGGTTTCTGCGAGTACCGCCGGCATACCATGCTGCACGCCTCCGCGATCACCGACGACCAGCGCGTGATCATCGTGGCCGGGGATAAGGGCAGCGGCAAGACCACCCTGGCCCTGCGCGGCGTGCTGATGCACGGGATGCGCTACATCTCCAACGACCACCTGATCATTTATCCCGGCGGCGGGGCCGATACCGCCTTGCCCGGCCAGCTCATGCTGACCTCCCTGCCCACTCCGATCCCGGTCAAGGTCGGGACTTACCTTGACCTAGAGCAGCTTCTGCCCGAACCGTGGGATACCGAAGGCATCGACATCGCCCCGTACCGTGCGATGCCCCCGGCTGAACGGTACCGCCACGACGCGCGTGTCCTATACACCTACCGGCGGCTCGGCCAGGACAATCCCGTCACCGTGCCGCTGGGCTCGCAGCCAGACGGGCCGCAGGTGATGGTCGTGCTCGCCCGATACGCTGCCAGCGCAGAGCCGGTTCGTGACCCGGAACCGGTGCCCGATCCGGCCAGCGCCCTCCAGGAGCACGTGCGGTTCGACTGGACCTTCAACCCGGTGCTCAACTACCACTACCTGCCCCGTCGCGAACGTGACCAGGCCGCCTACGCCGCTGACGCACGCCGCCTGGCCGAAGCCCTCGCCGCCCGCGCCGACGTCTTCTCCTGGGCACACGACGGCGACCCCGCCCCGTTGCTCGATCTGCTTGGCGGGCGATCATGAGCGCCCCGCTGGTCAGCGTGGTCATCGCCACCCGCAACCGGCCCCGCCTGCTCCGGCTGGCCCTGGCCAGCGTCGCCGCCCAGAAAGACATGCCCGCAGGCGCGGTGGAAGCGGTGGTGGTCAACGACGGCGGCACCGACCTGACCGCCGAACTCGCCAACGCCGCGACGGCAGGGCTGCGGGTCCAGCCGGTGATCCTCCAAGCGCGGCGCGGGCTGCCCGCCGCGCGCAACGCCGGCATCGACGTCGCCCGCGGAGAGTTCCTGGCATTCCTCGACGACGATGACGTGTTCCTGCCCGGCCACCTGCACGCCGCCCTGCAGGTGCTCGGCAGCGGTGACGCCGATGCTGCCTACACCACATGCCTGATCAGCCCCGTGCGCATCGACCCGGCCCAGCCCGCACCCGAGGTCGGCGTGTCCAGCGGCTACCCGTTCGACCCCGGCCTGCTGTCGGTCGCCAACTACATCCCCGTGCACAGCGCCGTGCTGCGCCGCCCCGCCAGCGCCAGCGCGCGCTTCGACCAGGAACTCGCTGCGCTGGAGGACTGGGATTTCTGGCTGCGGCTATCGCGCGACTATGGCTACCGGTTCGTTCACGTCGCCGAGCCGACCGTCGTCTACCACCGCATCCCAGGCCAGGCCAGCATGTGCGGCTCCACCGTCAGCGACGCCGCGGCGCTGGGCGGATTCGGTACCCTGGTCCAGCAGCTGTGGCGGCGCTGGCCGGCCGCCAGCCCCAGGGCCGACCGGTTCCGGGCCTACATCGGTGTCATGTACTGGCACGCGTTCAGCCTGCTGGCTACGGGTCGGCCCCTCGCCGACCTGTACTTCCAGCACTGCCTGCGCCTGCTGGCCGACGCCTGGACTGGTGCCGGGGCCGAGGACGGGCTCATCGACCGCATCCGCCACGCTGTGCAAGGAGATCCTGATGCCGCCGACGCCGCCTGACAGCCTGGCCCCCGACGTGGCGGCCGCCGCAGCCCGGCTCGGCCTCCGCGATGTGACCGTCCTGCGGCGCAGCGGCAAGACGCTGCTGTCCGCCGGTAACCTGGCGGGCCGGCCCGTCGTGGTCAAGCTGCTCCTGGACAGCGGCGAATTCTGGCAGGCCAGGTGGCGGCACGAGATCGACGTCTACCGGGCCTTCGCGCAGGAACCGCCCCCGGTGCGGGTGCCAGCGCTGATCCACACCGACGGCATGAGACTCCTGGTGCTCGAACGCCTCGACGCCGAGCCGCTGGACACCGAACGCTACCCCGGCCGCCTCCTCACCGCAGCAGAGATCGGGCCCTGCCTCGGCACCATACGCAGGCTCAACGCCTGGCGGCCCCCATCCGGCCAGTTCGCACCGGTCTGGGACTATCCCGATCGCGTCAGCCGTTACCACGCGGCCGGGTACCTCACCGACGCCGATCGTGACGCCCTGCAGCGGCTCCTGGCCATGTGTGATCAGGCAGGGGAGATCGGCCACGGGGATCCGCTGCCCAGCAACCTGCTGCTCACTGGCGACGGCGGCTGCGCCCTGGTCGACTGGGAGCACGCCGGCACGTTCCTGCCCGGCTTCGATCTCGCGATGCTGCACACCCTGCTCGGCGCCAGCACCCCGGCCGCCCGCACCCGGATTGACCAGATCGTCGCCGACGCCGGAACCGAGGAGCCGTTCGCGGTGAACCTCGCCATGGTGCTCACCCGTGAGCTGCGCATCCATCGCGAACTGCCGGATAGCCCGATGCGGACCCGCCGGCTCGCGCTGCTGGGCACCGCCTGGGCGGGGGCCCGTGACCGGCTCCACGCAGCAGCCTGGAAGAGGAGGGCGTGATGCGCGTCTGCCTGGTCCACCGCGACATCCACCAGATCACCCGCGGCGGCATCTGCACTCTCTACCGGGCGCTCGCAAAGCGGCTGGACGGGCGCGGCCACGAGGTCACCGTCATCACCCAGGACACCCCCGATCCGGTCCGCGCTCCTGACGCGAAGCTGATCGTCTTGCGCCGCACCGACGACATGACCGCCTACCGGCGCGCTGTCACCGCAGCGCTCATCAGGATCCGCCCGGACGTGATCGACTGCTCCACCTGGGAAGCCGAAACCCTCGATTACCTCCAGCTCCCGCCGCAGCAGCGGGCACCGGTCGTCGTCCGCGGCGACCTGTCCGCCCGCACCATGGGCGCACCCGCCCTCGCCGTCGCAGAGTCGGATCTCGTCCGCCGCGCCGACCGGGTCCTTGCCGTCTCCGCGTTCGCCTCGCGCGACCTAGCCGCCGCCTACGGGGTCCCCGCACCTCAGGTCATCTGCAACGGCGTCGAACGGGACCGCTTCCACCCTGGCCCGGTGCTCCCGCCCCGCAGCGGATACCAGGTCACCCTCGACGGCGGCGGGCAGGTCATCGAGCGGAATCCGCTCGCCGGCATGTTCGCCGGCGACTTCCAGCTGCCCCCCTGGGTGCCGCACCCGGCCGGCAGGCCACAGCTCGCCTGGGTCGGCAAGATCACCCCGATGAAGGGCTGGGACCGGCTCGAAACCCTCGCCCGCCAGCTCCGCGGCGCCGCCCGCATCACCGTCCTGCTCGGCCACTCCCGCGCCTGGTGCCCCGTCACCACCGACGGCCGCAAGGGCCCGGTCATCCTGCAAGACCTCGACGACGCCGATCTGCCGGGCTTCTACCGTGCCGCCGACTGGCTGCTGTGCACCTCCCGCTGGGAGGGCTTCGGCCTGGCCATCGCGGAAGCCCTCGCGTGCGGCACCCCCGTCCTGCTTCCCGAGAACCTTGGCACCGCGCCCGAACTGCTCGCTGCCGGCGGCGGATGCACCTACACCGGCAGCGACCACCTGACCCGGATCCTCGCCACCCGGCCCCGGCCCGCCGGGCGGCTGCCCATGGCGTTCGACTGGGACGCCAACGCCGAGGCCACCCTGGCGGTCTACCGGGACCTCATCACGGCCGCGGCCAGGTGAGGTGGCATGCGGATCCTGCTCATCGGGCCCTGCCACCCCGGCGGCAGCATTCCCCCGTACCTGGACGTCCTCGCCGCAGCGCTGCGCCGCTGCGGCGCCCGCGTCCACCGCATCGGCTCTGCCGGCGTCCCCTACGAGCCCGCAGCCCGCGCGTTCTGGCCCGCCGACCGCATCCTCGAACACGCAAGCGGGCTGCTCCGCGACACCGACATCGGAGCCTATGACGTAATCTCCCTGCACTTCGGCAACCTGGAGATCGAACAGCTCCTGCCTGTCCTGTGGGCCGGGCGCCGGCGGGCACCCGTGGTGTGCCACGTGCACAGCCTCGAACCGGCCCTGTTCCGCTCCCACGTCCCCGACGCGGCGCTGCGGGACGCCGTCGATAAGGCAACTGCGGCCATGGACGGGTATGTGTTCTTCGGCGAGCATGCCCGCAGGCGGCTCATCGGCCGCACCGGCGCAGCCGTCCCCGCGACCGTGGCGTGGCTGCCAGCCACCATCCCGCCCGGCACACGGCCGGCCGCCTCCCCACGGCTGGCGCGCGCCCTTGCCGCGGCGGGCGGAGCGCCGGCAGGGAGCCTCTGCGGGTACGCCGCCCCGTGGAAGGACCCCGCCACCCTGCTGACCGCCTGCCAGCAGGCCACCGCCCCAGCCCGGATCGTGCTCGCCGGGCCGTTCTGGGACGATCCCGCCCAGGCTGGCGCCGACCTGACCCGCGAGAGCACCGCGTTCGTACCGCACGGCCCGGTCGAGGTCACCGTCGTCGCGGAGTACCTCAGCCATGGCGCGCGCCGGGCGCTTGCCGCCGCCAGCCACTTCGCAGTCTTCCCCTACCGGCCCCAGCCCGCCTTCCAGGGCAGCGGCGCCATCGCCGACTACCTTGCCCACGGCGTGCCAGTCCTGGCCACCGACGTAGCCAACATGGCCGAAATCACCGGCGACGCCGGCCTGATCACCCCACCAGGCGACCCGGCCGCCTTCGCCGGCAGCCTGGACCGCTTCGCCGCGGATCACGCTTTCCGTGCCCGGATGCGCACGGCAGCCAGCCAGCGCGCTCACCTGTTCACCGCCGGCCACCACGCCCGCGCCTGCCTTCGCCTCTACGAGCAAGTCACCGCCACACGAAAAGCGCGGTCATGAACGGCGCCCAGCCTGCGACGTTGATCATCGCCCGGCACGGCGAAGCCCACTGCAACCACGACCAGACCATCGGCGGACCCCGTGGCTGCCACGGCCTCACCGATCGCGGCCAGGACCAGGTCCAGCACCTCGCAACCAGGCTGCGCGACCAGTACCCCGGCCTGCACGCGATCTACGCTTCACCCCTCCGGCGCGCCGCCGAAAGCGCCGCCATCATCGGCAGCATGCTCGGCATGCCAGTCACTATCGGCGAAGACCTGAGGGAACAGGATTCCGGTGAGGCCGACGGCCGCACCTGGGCCGACACCGTCACCGCCTTCGGAGCCATCCCCGCCCTCGAACCCGACCGGCCACTCGCACCCGGCGGCGAAACCTGGCGCGCCTACCTGCAGCGCGCCACCACCGCCCTCATACGCATCCTCGACCGCCACCCCGGGCAACGGATCCTCGTCATCGGCCACGGCGAAACCGCCGACGCAGCATTCCACCTCTTCCTGCGCCTCCCAGCCGCCAGCCGCGCCCACGCCGCCTTCGCGCTGCACCACGCTGCCGTGTCGGTCTGGGAACAGCAACCGCTGGCCTGGACCCGGCCCACCGCTGGCTGGCGGTGGACCCTCCTCACGCACAACGCGTTCGCGAACTCGACCAAGGAATGACTCCCGTCGGGTCCCAGTAGACCGGCGAGCCGGTGCTGCGCCGAGAAAGTCAGATCATGCGGCCCCGGACCGGCCGGCCGGCCGCAGCGCACCATGACCCGCTCAAGCCGCCCGGCGACGGCCGTGGGCAGGTTCGCGCGGCACCAGGCCTCCAGGTGCAACGCCACCTGCACGTTGCCAGCCAGTCCCGTGCCGAGCACGTCATCGAGGTCACGGTGATCGAAGGTCCGATCCAGGTAGTCCTTGAGGGGAGCGAGCTCGCCGAAGTCGACGACGAAGCCAGGGCCGGTGAGCACGCTGGCGGCAAGGATGACCTCCACGAGAAAGCCGCTGCCATCCGGTGCGCCATCACGGGTACGCGTGGTGGGTGACACCCAGTCCATCACCGTCTGGACGAACGTACGCGCATGATCGAGTACCGCGATCCGCTCCAGGACGCCGATCAGGAGGATATCCACGGGCCGGTCCTCATCCCGGAGCAGCTCCTTTATGACCGCGCTGCCCGTGATCAGGTGAGCGTCGCGGGGATCACCACCGACGGACACGAGGCCCGGCCGCGGTGCCGGATGCGGCTGGCGGCCGACGTACGCAACCCGGTACCAGTCGCTGCCGAAGTCGTGCAGTACCTCATTTACCAGCGGACAGTCGGTATCGCTGACCGCCAGGAACCGCCAGACCCCCTGACGTGCTATCACCCGCACTGCGCGTCGCGTGAACCGCTGCTCAATTGCAGATGATAAGCGGCGTATATGACGGCCATCTGCCCGGCTATCTCCCCGGTCGCGGCCATGAGCGGGAAGGACCCGTCGTCGTCCTGGAAGTACTCGAACGAGTAGGCAGTGATGTTCCTGGCCAGCAGCTCGGCGACGACGTCTGGCGTGCCTTCGGCGTGGAACAGCGCCGCGATCGCTGCGCCTGACCTGATCCGCTGCACCTCAGCGACGGTGGGAGCCTTGAGCTTGAGCAGCAGATCGGCGCTCTCCCACACCTCCGCGGACCGGGTGATCCGTGCTCCCGCGTGGGCGTAGGCGTCGTCAGCGATGTCCCGGCCGAGGCCTGCCCCAGTCTCTACTTGCAGGTCGCAGATCACGGAAAGCGGGGCGGCTGGCGGCGTCCTGAGGCAGGAGCAGCACGCGCCGCTCACCGGGTCGCTGCTCGCGCAGCAAGGAAACGATCATGGGCCACCTCCGTGGGCCGGCCGGCAGCGGCAGGCGTCACATGGTCAGCGCCCGGCGCACTAGGCGGTTACTCTCCGCTCCGCGTAGTAGCGGATACCGCTACCATCACCCGGCGGCGGGCTGGCGGCCAGCGCACCGGATTGCGGAGGATTGCCGGCTGTTTGCTGCCCGGCTGCGGCAGCAGGCAGCCGGTCAGGCGGTGTGCAGCAAGGTGAGCAGCGCCTAGTGGTAAACGGCCTGCACGACGGGGATCGTATTGAGGCGGATGCGCTCGTCTGTGCCGTGCAATCCCTCGTAGCCGACACCGAATCCGGCGGTGGCGGGGATGCCCAGCCCGGCCAGGTAGTAGCGGCCATCACGGGACCGCGACCCGGCCGCCACCAGGCACTCGCGCGCGCCGGTCACCGTGTCCAGCAGTGCCTGCTGCAGCTCAGGGAACCCCGCCACCAGCCGCAGCGCGGCACCAGCGGCTAGCCCTTGATCCTGGCGGGCGAACAGCACATCCGGCGGCTGCTCATAGATCTCACACAGCGTCTTGCGATGCCCGATGCTCGTGGTGTGCCGGCCAAGCTCCCACCCTGACACCATGCTCGGCGTCACACCCGAATGACCGCCAGGCGTGCGCAGGTCGATCTCCTCAACCGCATTCTCCAGCGTCCAGTTACGGGCCAGCCGTGCCCGCCGCAGCGGTGAGGACTCATCGGCCGGGCCAGACGGACGGCGCGGCATCTGGTCACCTCCAGGCATCGCCGCAACAGTGTCCGCGGGCCGCCGAAGAGGCGCGTGCGCAGGTAGGCTTCGCAGGCCACCGCGGATACTCCGCGAACCTGGCCGGAGGAGAGTCACATGCCACTTTTCGGCGGCAAGCAGGCCGACGATTCGGCCACCTGGGAGCCGCAGGCCGCGGCGAGCAGGCTGGCACAGACCGCGGGGGCCGCTCCGGCGGGCGTTTTCACCTCCGACTTGTCGGTCTCGGAGTACGTGCTGCTCGGCGAGGCCGGGTTCGAGCCACTTGGCTTCGTGGTCGGATCGTCCATCTATCACATTGGCCTGCAGGTCGGAAGATGGTCGCAGAACCAGGAACTGCAGGTCCTGACGCAGGCGATGTACAACGCCAGGGAACTGGCCATGACCAGGATGCAGGCCGAGGCCGATCACCTCGGCGCGGACGGTATCGTCGGCGTTCAGCTGCGCATGCAGAGTTACGTGTGGGGCCAGGGCGTCCTGGAGTTCATCGCTACCGGGACGGCAGTGCGCGCGCTGGGCAGCACCGGCGGCGGCACAGAAGGCGCCCATCGAACCCCGGACGGCCGGGCGTTCACCTCGGACCTGTCGGCTCAGGACTTCTTCCGGCTGCTGGCGGCCGGCGCGGTGCCGGTGGCGTTCGTGCTCGGAGTTTGCGTGTATCACATCGCCCATCAGTCGGTGATGCAGTCACTGCGCCAGGCAGGCCAGAACCAGGAAATGGTGATCTTCACCCAGGGCATCTACGAGGCCCGCGAGCTTGCGCTGGCCAGAATGCAGGCGGAGGCGACGCAGGCGAGATCCTCGGGCATCGTCGGGGTGAGCGTCGAGGTCAACAACCATGTCTGGGGCGAGCACGCGACCGAATTCCTCGCCACAGGAACCGCCATCCGGCGGCTCGGCGATGAGCACCGCCTGCCCCAGACCTCGCCGAAGCCCACCTTTACCTTGGGGCTCGACAGCTAGGCCGCGTCCATGTCGTCACGCTAGGGGTTTTCCCCCTAGGTAACGCAGCACGGCGAGCACGCGGCGGTTGTCGCTCTCGCCGGGAGGCAGGCCCAGCTTGGTGAAGATGCTGGCCACGTGCTTCTCCACCGCGCCGCCCGAGACCACGAGCTCGGCGGCGATCCCGGCGTTCGAGCGGCCCTCGGCCATCAGCGCGAGCACCTGGCGCTCCCGCGGGGTCAGCGTGGCCAGGCCGCCGCGCTGCCTGCTGGCCCGGAACAGCTGGCTGACCACCTCGGGGTCAAGCGCGGTCCCGCCTTCGGCTACCCGCTGCAGCGCCGCGGCGAACTCGGCCACGTTGGCGACCCGGTCCTTGAGCAGGTAGCCGACCCCGGCCGCGCCGCCCTCGAGCAGCTGCGCGCTGTAGGAGGTCTCGATGTACTGGGAGAACATGAGCACGCCGGTACCGGGAAAGTCCTGCCGCAGCACCAGCGCGGCGCGCAGGCCCTCGTCGGTGTGCGTCGGCGGCATCCGGATATCCACCACCGCGACGTCCGGCTGGTGTTCGGCCACCGCGGCCAGCAGCCCGCCGCCGTCGGTCACCGCCGCGCAGACCGTGTGCCCGCGGTCTTCGAGCAGCCGGGTCAGCCCCTCCCGCAGCAGCGCGGCATCTTCCGCGATCACCACCCGCATCACAATCCCCTTAAGCTCGCAGCGGCAGTTCGACGGTCACCATGGTCGGGCCGCCCGGCGGGCTCGAGACGTCGATGCGCCCGTCCACCGTGGACACCCGCTGCGCCAAACCGGACAGGCCGCTGCCCCGTCCCTGTTCGGCTCCCCCGACGCCGTCGTCGGAGACTTCCAGATGAAGCACGCCGGTCCGTTCGGTATAAATCTTGATGTTGATGCGATTGGCGTAGCTGTGCTTGGTCGCGTTCGCGATCAGCTCGGCCGCGCAGAAGTAGGCGATCGTCTCGATGGCGGGCGCCGGCCGGGTGCCGACGTCGGCGCTGACCGTCGCCGGGATCGCGCTGCTGGTGGCCAGGGTGGCCAGCGCGCTGGCCAGGCCGCTGTCGAGCACCGGCGGGTGGATTCCGCGGGCCAGGTCGCGCAGGTCGGCGAGCGCGTCCACCGCGTTGCGGTGCGCGGCGTCGAGCAGCTCCCTGACCGTGGCATTGTCCGGCTGCCCGTCGTCGGTGCCCAGCTTCTCCCGGGCCATGCCGAGGTTCATGGCCAGCGCGGCCAGCCGCATCTGCGCCCCGTCGTGCAGGTCCCGCTCGACCCGCCGCAGCGCCGCGGCGGAGTCGTCCACCGCCAGCGCGCGGGTCCGCTCGAGCTCGCTGACCCGCTCGGTCAGGCTGCTCGGCCCGAGCAGGCCGCGGACCAGCCGGCGATCGCCCGCGTTGATCCCGCGCGCCAGCCACGCCGCGAGGACCACGCACACCGCGCCGGCCAGGGCCGCCGGGAAGGTGCCCGGCCAGCTGCTGATCTGGAAACTTCCTCCGAACGGCACCGGTATCACCGCCACCAGCGGAGACAGATTGTCGCCCGAGTGGTTGCGGAACAGCAGCCAGATCGCCGGGTAGGCCATGTTGACCAGGCCGAAGGCCGTGAGCGTGACCGCGTAGAGCTGCACGGCCGAGACCGGCAGCTTGATCAGGCTGTACCAGACCACCCGCCAGGCCGCCCGGTCCCGCAGCCGCCGGTCGACGCGGTTGAGGATGCCGGTGCCCGGCTGGAACGGCGGCGGGGCCTCGACCTGGTGGCCGAGGAGCCGGCTGAGCAGGCGGCGGTGCAGCGAGCCGAGCCGCCGGGAGAACCGCAGCGCCAGGGTGATGATCACCAGGCCGAAGACGGTGCCGATGACCGAGGCGGAAATCGTCAGGCCGGACAGCAGCAGGATGGCCGTGACCCAGAACCCGGCCACCCCGGCCAGGCCGCCGACGCCGCAGTACAGCAGCTCGCGGTAGTTCCGGCGGGTCAGCGGGGCACGCAGGATAGTCTCCGTTATCCGCTGGAACGCCTCCTCCATGAGCCTTATTGTCCTCGCCGATCGGGCCTGCGCCGCCCTCAGGCGTCCCGGCGGGCCAGGGCCCACCCGCCCGCGACGAGGGCGGCCACGGCGTACAGGCACAACATGCCGAACCCCAGGCCAGGTGACAGGGTGTGTGACTGCGCCTTGACCGCGGTTATCGAGTTCTCCGCGATCAGCATGGGCATGAACTGGCCGACCGAGTTCTGGATCGAAAAGCCCAGCGGCAGCAGGATGAGCGGGAGCACGAACAAGATCCCGACCACGGCGCAGATCGCGCCCGCGGTGTGCCGGATGACGGCGCCGAGCCCGAGGCCGATGAGCGCGATCAGGCCCGGGTAGGCGCCGGCCATCAAGATCGCGCGCAGCACGCCCGGCTGGCCGAGCGTGGCGTGCGGGGCCGGGGACCTCAGCACGGCCTCGCCGACGGCGAACGCGGCGAAGGCCATGATCTCCCCCACGGCCAGAACGACCGCGCCGAGCACGGCCGCCTTGGCCGCCAGCAGCAGCGGGCGGCTGGGCACCGCGGCGAGCGTGGCGCGGATCAGGCCGGAGGAGAACTCGCTGGTGATCATGAGCACGCCAAGGACGCCGAACGCCAGCTGGCCGATGGTCAGCCCGGTGAAGCCCTGGTTGACCGGATCGAAGCTGGCGCGGTCCGCCGCGGACATCGTGGCCCAGTGCTGGTGCGCCAGGACCAGGATGGCCAGGCCGATCAGGCCGGCCGCGAAGACGAGCATGACCCAGGCCGTGGAGCGGACGCTGCGCAGCTTCAGCCATTCCATCCGGGCGGCGGAACGGAACCCGTAGTGCCCTGCGGCCTGGGCGGGGCGGCTGATCGTGGCGGTGGTCACGACACGCTCCTGAGGGAGTAGCTGGACGGGTAGTCGGTGCTGCCTTCGGTGAGGGCGAAGAACGCCTCTTCCAGGGAGCCGCGGGAGGACAGCTCGGCCACCGTGGTCTGGGCCAGCAGCCGGCCCTGGCCGATCACGATGAGCTGGTCGGCGGTCTGCGCGATCTCGCTGATCAGGTGGCTGGAGATCAGCACCGTGCGGCCGCGGGAGGCCAGGTCCTTCAGCAGGTTGCGGATCCAGCGGATGCCCTCGGGGTCCAAGCCGTTGACCGGCTCGTCGAGCAGCAGCACCGCCGGGTCGCCGAGCAGCGCGGCGGCGATTCCGAGCCGCTGGGACATACCCAGGGAGAACTTGCCCGCGCGGCGCCCGGCGGCCTGGCCCATGCCGGTGATCTCAAGCACGTCGTTGACCCGCTGCCGCGGGATGTCGTTGCTGGCCGCCAGCGCGGTCAGGTGAGCGCGGGCGGTCCGGCCGGGATGAAAGGCCTTGGCCTCGAGCAGCGCACCGACTTCGCGCAGCGGCCAGCGCAGGTCGTGGTAGTGCTGGCCGTTGATCCTGACCGCCCCCGCGTCGGGCCGGTCCAGGCCGAGCATCATCCGCATCGTGGTGGACTTGCCCGCGCCGTTCGGGCCGAGGAACCCCGTCACCGTGCCCGGACGGACATCGAAGCTGAGGTCGTCCACGGCGGTGGTGGAGCCGTAGCGCTTGACCAGGCCGCGTGCCTCGATCATGTGAACCCTCCAATGGTTTCGTTAAGCCGCGCGGATCCGCGTGCCCGGCCCCCGTGGCGGGCACGCTCATCCGCTTGCGCAGTTCACGCTACGGATCGCGCCGCCGGCCGGGAACACAGCCAACACCCCTCTTGGTGGTGGGGTTTCCCCCCGCAGGCACCGGCGCGGGGCGCGGCCGTGGCAGGAGTCGGCCGTCAGCACCATTCGGAACACGGGACGCGCGGACGATTCGCAAGGTGACATAAACCTATGATCATGGCCGCCCCGGCGTCGGGCCGGTCCAGGCCGAGCATCATGCGCATCGTGGTGGACTTCCCGTCTAACGGTTTGGGGCATTCATATCGCCTATCATGGGTACTACCAGGATGCAGCGGACATGAAGGGACAGGCCGGTGCCGATCGACGCAGAATACGCCAGGATCTCCCGGGACAAGCGCGGCGCGGCTGAGGGCGTGGAGACCCAGCGGGCCGAGAACGCCGACGCCGCCAGCGAACTGGGCCTGACCATCGGCGCGAGCTACGTGGACAACGACCTGTCGGCCTACACCGGGGTGGAGCGGCCGGACTATGAGCGGCTGCTGGCCGACATCACGGCGGGCAAGATCGGCACGCTGATCATCTGGCACGCCAACCGGCTGCACCGCTCGACGGAGGAGGTCAACGCGTTCATCAAGCTGGCCCGCGGGCACAAGGTCCGGCTGTACTCCACGACCAAGGGCGCGTTCTACAACCTGGACAAAGCGTCTGGCCGCAAGGAACTGCGCGATGACACCAGCGAAGCGGAGTACGAGTCCGAGCACCGGGGCGAGCGGGTCGCGATCGCCCGCAAGCGGCAGGCCCGGCATGGTGTCTACGGCGGCGGGGTGCGCCCGTACGGGTGGGGCACAGACACCGGGCGGGTCCGGTCGGTGTGCGTGAACCCGAAGGCCCCGGCGCTGGAGCGGGTCTGGGAGGACCGGCCGGTGCTGGACATGACCCGCCACAACGAGACCGAGGCGGCCGAGATCCGCCGCTGGGCCGATGACCTGCTGTCGGGCGTGTCGATGAACCATGTGCTGCGCGATCTTGCCGGGCGGGGCGTGCCCACCGTCGCGATGACCGATGAGCGGCAGGTGCGCCGCAACGGCAAGGCAGCCTCGCACGGCGGGTGGAACTCCCGCACCGTGCAGCAGATCCTCACCCACCCGCGCACGTCGGGGCACGCGGAGTACCAGGGGGATATCGTGCTCCGCAACGCCTATGAGCCGATCCTGCCCGAGGACGTGCGGCAGGCGCTGATCACGCTGTTCAGCGACCCCGCGCGCAAGACCTCACCGGGGAACACCCCGAAGTGGCTGGGGTCGCTGATCTACCGGTGCGGCAGGTGCGATGACGGCACCACGATGACGGTGCGGCGCAACACCTCCGGCACCCCGGTCTACCGGTGCCGCAAGGCCGGGCACTGCTGCTGGCCGGCCGAGCGGACTGACCGGTACGTGGAGAACGTGATCGTGGCCCGGCTGTCGCGGGAGGATGTGGCCGGCCTGATCCCGCACGAGGCGGAGGTGGACGTGGCCGCGCTGCGCGATGAGCTGGTGGTGTGCGACACCCGCAAGCGCGGCGCGGCGCAGCTGTACGCGCGGGGCACGATCGATGACGCGCAGCTGGAGACGATCAGCGCCGAGCTTGACCACCGCATGGCCGAGATCCGCGCGGACTTGTCGGCCGCGACTTCGCACAGCCCGCTGTCGGCGTTCGCGATGACCGATGACGCCCGCCGTACCTGGGAGGAGGAGCTGCCGATCGGCCGCAAGCGGGAAATCACGCGCATCCTGCTGACCGTAACCTTGCCGCCGCTGGGACGCGGGCACGCTTTCAACCGTGACCTGATCCAGATATCGGGCACCACCCCGCCCGTTCGGGCGGACTGACACGGGCGCTGGCGCGCAAGACGATGCCCCCGCCGGCTTGGTGGCCGGCGGGGCATCTGCGTTGTCAGGCTGCCCGGGTGCGGGGGGTGCGCAGCAGCCGGGCGAGGCGGTCGCGCTGCCGGTCGGTCAGCGGGGGCAGGGTAGCTGCTACCTCCTTCACCCGCTGGTCCATGTCGTCGTCATCGTCGCGGGGCGCGGCGTCGTGGCCGGGTGACGGCTCGGGCGGTTGCGGTGTGGCTGTCTGGCGCGTGGGGCGTTCACCTCCTCTCCATGTTCGGTCGGGTAGCGGGGTCAAGGGGGGTTCCCGGCTGGCCTGCTGCCGGCCAGCTACCGGAACGCCTCCCCGGCAGTGCCGGGCTCATCGTCGTCTGGGCCGGCGTCGCGGAGGGCCTGCTCGCGGTCGGCTGCCTGGCGGCGTTCGCGTGCTCGCCGTTCCCGGTAGTCCTGCCACGGGTCGGGCAGCGCCTGCTCCAGGCCGGCCAGCCGTACCTGGCCGCCGTCCGGCCCGTGCAGGGGCAGCCAGACCGGCCCGGCCGGGCTGGTGAGGCGGGGGTCGAGCGCCGCCGTCGCGATCCGCAGCGCCCCGGCGTCCTGGGACGTGGCCAGGGCGCGGCGGGCGGCCTGCTCCCGGCGCGGCGAGCCGAAGCAGAACAACAGCACCGGGCAGGGCTCCCCATGCCAGGCCAGCCCGGCGGCCAGCACCCGGTAGCCGTCCAGCTTCCCGGCCAGTACCGGCAAGTGCTCAGTGCCGCCGTCATACTCCAGCAGGAAGTTGACCCTCTGCCCGTCCTCGGCCCAGGTGCCCGCCCCGTCCGGGTGCGGCAGCCGCAGCCGGTCATCCACCCAGACGGCCGCGGGCTCGGCGCGGGCGGCGGTGTCGGCCTCGTTCAGCCACTCGGCCAGCTCCCCGCCGTGCTCGCGGGCATCCTTCACCAGGGCGGCGAAGAACCAGTTCCGGCCCGTCATGTGGCCCAGCCGCGGAGAGCGTTCCAGGCCGAGCTGCCGGTCGGTGCGTACCTGCGGCGCCCACCTGTTCTGGTCCCGGTCCTCGGTGCCGAGCAGGGCCGCGCCGACCGGGCCGAGCACGTAGTGCCACGGCGCTGAGCCTGTGGGCGGGTGCGGCCGGAACCGGCGCAGCATCCCGATCCGCACCAGCACGGCCAGCCGGTGCCGCGCGGTGGTGATGCTGGCGAACCCGAGCGCGGCGAGCTGATCGGTGGTCAGCACCCGGTGAGTGGCCACCAGCCGGACCAGCAGCCGGTCCCGGTCGGTCAGGTGAGCGGGAGCGGCCAGCAGCGCAGCCTCATCCCTGGTACGTGCCCCCGTGCCCGCCCCGCGCGCAGGAGAATGTGTTGAAGACATTGTCATCAGTCCCGGTTCACCCCCGCAGGTATATTTCGCCGCTGACCTGCGCGTCCGGCCCTGTCAGAGTCGGCAGGTGCCCCGGCAGCTCTGGTGAGCCGCCCTATCTGCCGGGTCACCGTCCGGCCGGCCTGCCGGGGCAAACACCGGCCGGTCCCCCTGCCGTGAGTACCGGGCCGGGTGATGCTGCGCGGCGGACGCGGGTGGCCTGGCGGCCAGCGGGAGTCCCGGGCGGTGGCCGCCGGCATGGACCTGCCGAGTTCCTCAGCCGTGGCCGGATCACGAGGCGGCGGGCAGGTCCCGCTGGCCTGCCGCCCGGGACCAGCCCCATCCACGCTCGACTTGTCGCGAGCCGTCAAGTCCGGCCGCGCGCTCCGGCCAGGCCGCGCCCGGCCCTGCGCCTGCGGCCTGCGCCGCGACAGGACCAGCAGGAAACGATGTCGCCACTTCATCAGCCCGAAAGCTCCCTTCCAGCCGGGGTGCCCCGGCCCTCGTGCCACGCGAGCCTGGCCGGCCCGCCCGGTAACACCACGCCAACCCCCCCGGATGAACCGCAGCCTGGCCAGCCGTGGCCCGATCGTGGCCCGGCCCGCGCCGCGGCTCGCGGTCGGCGTGACAGCCCCTCACTTACAGAAATCCGGTAAATAGCCCTCACATTCACGCGCAGAGCCCCAATCGTTACCTGGCAGCCAGCAGTCGCTAGCGGCCACGTCCGCGTCTGACCCGTCCCTCACCTGCGGAAACCGCCTGGCAGCGGCGCTGACAGGTGCCGGGCACGCCGTGGACGAGAACCGCCTCACCTATCTAAATCCGGGAAACGAGGCCGATCTTGGCACCCACCGGACATATGACTACTATGTGTGCTTATTCACACACGCAAAGGAAGAAGCAACTGGGGATGGTCCCTCGGGGGTCGCCTGCTTGTCCATCAGGCGTCCGGCACGAAGGGGTCCGATCTGCCCCCGCACCCGGAGGCTGGGCGCTCGCCGTCCATCTGGGTTACGGCACCAGCCGTAACCCCGCCACGGTGCCAGGCCCCGCTGCCGTAACAGGTAGATTCGTTTCATGGCTTCCCGTCGCCGCCCGCTGAAGCACGACCCGGTAAGGCGCATGACCGCCTTTGTGCTCTCCCAGGGCTTCCCCGCTGAGTTCTGGCCGGACTCCGAACTCGCCAAGTTCGCGGGCAACGACAACCTCGGCTGGTGGATCGGGCACCTCCGCCAAGCCGAGACATCGACCCGGCGGCACCGGAAACGGCTAGAAGCGTTGCGAGACGGTACCGCGCCCCGGGTGTGCCCCGGCTGCGGAGGTCCGGTCACCGGCCGCGCTGATGCCGTCTACTGCAGTACCGCCTGCCGGGTCCGCGCTCACCGGGCACGCGCTCAGGCCCGCAGGCCGGCCCGAGGCTAAGCGGCGGTGCCGCCGCCCGGCCTCCGCGGGCGGAGGCGCGGGGTGGGCGAGCTGGCCACGGCGCGATGGGGCGGGGTGGTATCGCGGGGGCGCGGCACCGCCGCAGGATCACGATACACACCGCAATGCGCACGTTATGTAACGATCCGGGCGCCGAAGGGCATACTGGCGGCTGGTATCGGCGTTAGCGTGCCTGGACGTCGCGGGCGCTTTTATCGTGTGCAGCCACGACTCGGCGTTTCTCCGCACGATCGGCGCTGGCCGCTGGTTGACTCTGGCCGACGGGCACCCTGCGCGACGTCGACGGACCTCCCGACGTTTGACGTGACCGGTTTATGTCACTCGCCGAGGACTACTACCTCGGCCGAGC
>ODAK010001810.1_pt1 | contig 22888 bp, 13 predicted proteins | sample 1539591 | NCBI WGS metagenome assembly ODAK01 (sample SAMEA3539303, study PRJEB22396) | soil metagenome | biome: tundra; feature: field; material: soil | place: USA | collected 2010-05 | depth 0.15 m | reverse complement strand
GCCGCCGCCACCGACGCCGAAGCCTGCTGCCGCAGCCGCGCCACCGCCGGGAGGTGGGCCCGCTGGAGCCCCGCCACGCGCGCCTCCGCCCGGAGCTGCGCCACGTCCGCCACCACCGCGTCCAGCCGCGGGCTCAATATCCGTGATAGCCGGAGGCGTCCAGAAGCCCTGCATGTCGGGATGGCCATCGGGCAGCTTAGGCATTGGACCGGCGGGCGGCGCGGGAGCACCACGCCCGGCCCCGCGTCCGCCGCCTCTTCCCTGTGCCGCAGCCGGCGGAGCGTCCTGCGCGTGCAACGGAGCCACGAAGGTCACGGTCGTGGCGATGGTCGTTCCCGCCACTAAAGCAAAGCCTAAAAAGAAATTTTTCATGCGGGCGCACTCCATACCTGATCTCTTTCGCCTCACTGCCCGAACGCCAGGTCCTGGCACTCGTACTCCATCAGCCGCACAGTCTGCCCCGTCTTCTGAACCATGGACACCGCGATTTTCCAGTCTGCGGTGTAAGTCATCGGGTCGCTGATGGTGGCCTCGTAAAGCAGCGTCGTGGGACCGGTGCGCGTGAACCGTTCCGTGACGTGCAGCTGGTTGCTGTGATAATCGCCCACCTTGTCGAGCCAGGTCAGCGCGTTAAAGTTTGTCACGTCTGCAACCAGAGAGTTGCCATCCCAGTGTCCGCGCGAATCGCCATTCCAGAGATCGGGAAAATCCAGGTGTGGCGTGCCGTCGAGATAGATCATCCGGTAAACATGCGCGTACTCGGAAGCGATCGCGGCATATTTATCGGTCTGGAAAATCTGAAACGGATAGCCCATGTACATCAGCCGCGGCACGCCAGGCATATAGCATTTGTTCACAAGATCGCCTGCTTTGGCGTTCTTCAGATTTTCCGCGCGTTTGGCGGCGGCGCCTGCCACGTAGGGAATTTTGCCATTCTTCGGGTCCTTGATGTACCCGCCCTTTTCCAGATTGTCCACGGGTTTGGCCGGCATCCAGATTCCCTGCAAATCGGGCTGATTGTTCCAGGTTTTGGCGGGCGTAAAATCTTTTTTCTGAGCGACGGCAGGAAGGGCCGAGAAACTTACTAAAGCCAGGCCCGCGGCGGCTGCGGTGAGAAACCGGGAAACTCGAACTGTCATCTTGGACGTTACTCCTTCTTCATTCGCAGACGCGCAAAAATCTGTAGCAGCGGCTCGCGCGGAACGAGCGCACGGCCTGCATCACTGAGTCCAACGCTACTGCTGCGGCGGAGGTGCGCCGCGTCCACCGCCACGTGCGGCGCCGCCCTGCTGGGGCTCCGGCGAAGAGTTCAGCGTAATGCGCCGGCCGTCGGCAAAATCGACGCTCTGGGCCCACATCAGATTGGCCCCGTCCTTCGCGAGAAAGCCATTCACGGTCAGTTCCTCGCCGCCTTTAATCATGTTCTGGCGCCATCCGGCGCGATATAAACCGTTCGGAGGAGGAGTTTCGGCGGTCCACTGCTCCGTCTTGCCGTCCGGCGTGGTGACTTCGAAAATGAGGTGGGAGTGAGGATTGACCCAGTCCATTTTGATCGCCTTGCCTTTGACGCTCACGGGCTTCGAGTTGTCATACTCGGCTGCGAACGAATGGTGCGCCGACAGCGGCACGGCGACAGCCAACAGCGCCATGCAACCTGCGAGAACTGCAAACCTGGTTTTCACGTCAAACCTCCTCGACTTCTTTTGGCCATCAGTATATATCAATGCGAAAATAGCCGATGGTGGAAAATCAAAACGAAACCCAATGGCCATGGCCCGATTCGCTGGATGCTTTGGTGGCGGCCCCGGTGCATCACAAACTGGTGCTGGAGAACGAGCGGGTGCGAGTGCTCGACACGCATATTCCCGCGGGCGATATAGTGCCAGTGCACACGCATCGCTGGCCTGCGGTTTACTACACGATTTCAGGTGGTGATTTTGTCAGGCGCGATGGCGAGGGGAATGTTTTGTTCGACACGCGGATTCATCCGAACCCCACCGCCGTGGCGGCGCGGTTCATCGAGTCGCTGCCGCCGCATTCGGTGGAGAATGTCGGAAAGTCCGAGATTCACCTGATCAGCGTTGAGATGAAGTACTAACGGTACACGCGACTTCAGTCGCGTTTGTCTTCAGCCGCCAGGAACGCGACTGAAGTCGCGTGCACCCTAAATTAGATTCCCTCGCCGGCCAGCAACTGCTCTTCGTGCCCGATCAGCACGCCGCGCCGTTCCAGCGTGGCAATGGCTTCGTGCGTTGCGAGGCGTCTCGCGTCGATGGCGTTTTCGGGCACCGCGCCGGTCACGATAACGATCAGCCCGGCCGCATTCCCAAGGGCAAGCGCCGCTGCGTCGGGCGAAGCAGTGACCACCACGTTCGCGCCGCGATCGAACAATTCCCGCTCCAGCAGCAGCGCTGCCTCGGAATCATCCACCGCAATCACCGCCGACCGATGGCCCGCACGCGTGGCACGTTCTGCCTGCGTTACCTGGCCGCGCGTTTCTTCCTTGCCCTCGACATCCTGAATCATGCCCGCGCCGAGCGTTTCATTCGACAGCGGATCGATCAGGATAAACGCGCCGGTAATCCGGTTCAGCGTATACGGATCAAAAAACAAAGGCCGGTGCGTCTCGACAGAAATCTCACCGATTTCATTCAGTTCCAGCTTCGTCGCGTCCACATGCGCCAGCGAATTCACATCCAGCCGGTGGTGGATGCCGCGAACGATCGCGCGCACCTGATGGGAAGTATGTTTCAGGAAATAGCTGCGCCCGGGTTCGAGCGCCTTCACGTTCATCCAGACAATACTGGAACGGAAACGCCTCGCCACATGCGGCACCGACAGCGCAGGCACCAGCATGTCGCCGCGGCTGATATCGATCTCATCTTCAAGGCAAATCGTAACGGACTGTGGCGCGGAGGCCAACTCCAGATCGCCATCGAACGTGACGATGCGCTCGATGCGTGAATGCCGCCGCGCAGGCAGCGCCAGCACCAGATCGCCCTTGCGGAAAACGCCTGATGCCAACTGGCCCGCATAGCCGCGAAAATCCAGATTGGGACGAAGCACGTACTGCACGGGGAAGCGCGCGGGTAGTTCCTCGCGTCCGCTGTCCGCCGGCACTTCTTCCAGATATTCCAGCAGCGCCGGGCCGCTATACCAGGCAGTCCGCGCGCTCTTCTCGACGACGTTATCGCCATCCCGCGCGCTGATCGGAATGAACAGCGGCGACGGCGCGCCGATCCGCTGCATGAAGCCGGTGAATTCGAGCCGGATGTTGTCGTAGACGGCCTCGTCGAAACCGACCAGGTCCATCTTATTGATGGCTACGACGAAATGTTTGATGCCGAGCAGGTTCGCTATGAACGCATGCCGGCGTGACTGCGGCAGCACCCCGTTGCGCGCATCTATAAGGATGATCGCGAGGTCCGACGTTGAGGCCCCGGTCGCCATATTGCGCGTGTACTGCTCGTGGCCCGGCGTATCCGCAATGATGAACTTGCGTTTCGGAGTGGAAAAATATCTGTAGGCGACGTCGATCGTGATGCCCTGCTCGCGTTCGGCGCGCAGGCCGTCGGTGAGCAGCGCGAGATCGATATGCCCGCCGCTGCCATTGGCCGAAGCCTTCGCCACACTGGCAAGCTGGTCTTCGTAAACGCCTTTGGAATCGTAAAGCAGGCGGCCGATCAGAGTACTCTTACCATCGTCGACGCTGCCGGCGGTAGAAAATCTCAATAAGCTCATTGGTGGCGCACGCACTCCTGCGTGCTGGCCAGGCGAAGAAATACCGGCCAGGCCTTATCCCCGGACAAGGTGGACATTTCGTAATTCCAGTGGTCGGGAGACTCATCTCGACGCCTGCTTTCGGCGCAATAGCTCACTAAAAATACCCTTCGCGCTTCTTGATCTCCATCGAGCCTTCCTGGTCGTGATCGATCACGCGGTTCTCGCGCTCCGACCGCCGCACCAGCTTCATTTCGTCGATGATCTTCTCGATCGTGTCGGCCTCGGAGTGAATTGCCCCGGTGCACGGGCTGCAGCCGAGCGAACGCATTCTGCACATCACCATCCGCGGTTTTTCACCCGGCATCAGCATGAAATCCTGCTCGACCGGGATCAGTGCGCCGCCACGCACCACCATCGGGCGCTCCTTCGCGTAATAAAGAGGCACGATCGGGATATGCTCCCGCTCGATGTACTGCCAGACATCCAGCTCCGTCCAGTTCGAAAGCGGGAAAACCCGGATATGCTGCCCTTTATCGACCCGCGAATTGTAGACGTTCCAGAGCTCCGGCCGCTGATTCTTCGGATCCCACTGGCCGAACTCGTCGCGGAAGGAGTAAACCCGTTCTTTCGCCCGCGACTTTTCCTCATCCCGCCGCGCTCCGCCGAAAGCGGCATCGTAACCACCTGCCGCCAGGCCATCGAGCAGCGCACGGGTCTTCAGCAGCCCGCAGCACTTCTGCGTGCCGATCCGGATCGGGTTCGCCCCGTCGTCGATCGCCTGCTGGTTCGTGTGTACGATCAGCTTCGCGCCGATCGATTTGATGAATTCATCCCGGAAAGTGATCATTTCACGGAACTTATATGTCGTATCGATATGCAGCAGAGGAAATGGAATTTTACCGGGGAAGAAAGCTTTCTGGGCCAGCCGGACCATGCAGGACGAATCTTTCCCGATCGAATACAGCATGACCGGGTTGGAAAATTCCGCCGCAACTTCCCGAATGATTTGAATGCTCTCGGCTTCGAGCAGGTCTAAATGATCCACAGGGATTACTTAACTATAAGATACACCGTCAACCCCATCGGGATTCAGGAGAAGCGATAGCCGAAGTAGAAAAGCCGTGTCGCTTTATCGAAAACCGTGGGGTAAACGTAATTGAAAAACTGCCACGCGATCACGAGGCCCAGAATGCTGAAAGCTCCCATCTTCAGGCGGAATTGCTGCAGCTTCAGCGCTCCGCCTTCTGTAGTAAACAGCCCGAGCACGCTGTAACCGTCGAACGGCGGAAACGGAATCAGGTTGAAGCAGCCCAGCACCACATTCAGCGAGAAAAAGATGCTGAGCACGGTGGCGATTCCATCCGTCAGGCCTGCCTGATCCGCAGCTCCCACGATATGTGCCGGTGAAGGAACCAGCGGCACAAACGAGCCCATCGCCAGTCCGATCCGCATCAGAATCGCGGCAATAATCGCCAGCGTAAAGTTCGCTGCAGGCCCCGCCAGCGACATCCACGCCGCGCGTTTTGGATGCTGCTGCGACCACTGCGGATTATAAGGAGCGCTGGCCCACCCGATGAGTCCCGAGCCGAAAACGATGCCGAGCAGCGGGACGATCACCATCCCGAACGGCTCTCTTTTGATATGCGGCAGCGGGCTGAGCGATACCTGCCCGGCCTCCAGAGCCGTTATGTCGCCGCCCCATTTGGCAACCAGCGAATGCGACGCTTCATGACATGTCGTGGAGAAGAGAAACACCACGTACTCGAGAAATCCAAACGCAAGCTGGTCGGGGTTCAAGAGCCTCAGTATAGCGGACCAGACGGTTGCTTTATTCTGCGTTAAGATTGCCAGCAGGCACCTATGAGAGCAGCAATTGTTATTGTCATCGCCATCGGCACGATGTGCGGCTGCAGCAAGACTTCGGCTCCGGCCAGCGGCCAGCAGGCCACCGTTTCGCTGAACGACGGCACAACTTTCAGCGGCACCGTCACCAGCAGTTCGGCGGCCGCCATTTCACTGCAAAGCCCTTCAGGCGAATCACGCACCTATCCGATGAGCCAGGTGAGTTCGGTGCAATATGGGCAACAACAGCCGGCCCCCGTATCAGCGCCGCTGCCTGCCAATGCGTCCAATTCGACGCAGGCGCCACCTCCGCCTCCTCCCGTACAGCCAGCCCCGCCGCCTGTCCAGCGAATAGAAGAATTCCGGACTATTCCGGCCGGCAGCACGCTCGAAGTCCGCAACAACTCAACCATCGATTCCGAAACTGCCCAGGTGGGTCAGACTTATTCGGGCGTTATCGAACGCGCCGTGATGGATAACAAGGGACGGGTGGCGATCCCGCGCGGCGCGAATGCGACACTGGTCGTCCGGTCCGCGTCAGGGCAGGGCAAGCTGCAGGGGCGGTCAGACCTGGCGGTCGATGTCGCCTCGGTCGAAGTTTCGGGCCATCACTATCGGCTGGAGACAAGCGACTTCGTCGAGCAGGGCAAGGAAGGTGTCGGAGCGAATAAGCGCACCGGCGTATTCGCAGGCGGCGGTGCGGCGCTGGGCGGGATCATCGGAGCCATCGCCGGCGGCGGCAAAGGTGCCGCAATCGGCGCGCTCTCCGGCGCGGGCGCGGGTACCGCGACCCAGGGTCTCACGCGGGGCAAGGCAGTCCGGATCCCCTCCGAAACGCTGCTGACCTTCCGGCTTGAAGCTCCGGTCCGAATCCACGAACTGCGTTAGTGAGCACATCAACCGCTCACTCAATCCTTCTGAGCCGCGACGGCCAGGGAGCGGTCCTGTTCCTGGCTCTGCTGACGCTCACCGCCTGCACCCACGCGCCCGACCCCGCCGCGCTCGCCCAACATCGCAACCTCGGCAAAGCGTATTACGAAAACCCCACCACGAAAGAACAAGCCGTCAAAGAATTCAAAGCCGCCCTCGATCTCAACTCGCACTCTAACCGCGAAAGACTGAACTACGCCCTCGCGCTGCTTCGATCCCAGGGCCACGACCCCGAAGCAATCCAGCTCCTCGAAGAGGTCCAGCGCGCGGACCCTTCGCTCCCGCACACCTGGTTTAATCTCGGCGTCTACGACAAACGCGCCGGCAAAACGAAAGAGGCCATTGCGCAGTTCGAGGGCATGCTGCAGCGCACGCCCGATGAAGCCGTCGCGCACTTCCAGCTCGGCACAGTTTACCGCCAGACTGGCCGTACCGCGGACGCCCTCACCCAATTCGAAACCGCCGCGAAACTGGATCCCCAAATGGCCGCCGCGCGCTTCCAGATCTTCGACATGCACCGCCGCGCCGCCGCGCCGCCCGATCAACTGGCCCGCGACCTCGCCGACTTCCAGCGCGTGCAGGCCCTGCAGAAAACCTGGGTGATTCCTGAAGACGCGGAATGGTCGAACTACGCGGAGATCTACGACCCGAGCGATGAAAAGTCACATGCCGTACTGACCGCCGCCTTTTACCTTGACACCAAACTGGCAACCACAATTGATGCCGCAACCGCTGGCACCACTCTCCTCGACGCCACCGGCACCGGCGAAACCGATCTCCTCGTCTGGTCCTCCAAAGGCATCGTCATCTTCAGTCACGGCCAGCAAATCATCGAGCACACCGGCCTCGAAGCCCTCACCGGCGTTCTCTTCGTCGCCCCCGGCGATTTCAATAACGATGGCCTCATGGACCTCTGCGTCCTCACTGCGAGAGGCCCGGCGCTCTATCGCAACACCGGCGGCAAATTCGTCCTCCAGCCCGCAAAACTCCCCGCCCGCCGTTTCGACACCGCCGTTTGGCTCGATTACGATCACGACTACGATCTCGATCTCGTTCTCCTCGGCCCCGAACCCGCCCTGATGCGCAATCAGGGCGCGGCTGGCTGGGAAGATCACACCGCCGATTTCCCCTTCATCAAAGGCACCCCCACTGCGGCGCAAAAGCTCCGCGTGGACCTGGACAGCAAAGCTTTCGATCTCGCCGTCTTCTACAGCGATCACGCACCCGTCGTCTATCACGATCTTCTCGACGGCCACTACAAGGTCGAGCCCTGGAACGGATTGCAGCCCACACCAAAAATCCAGTTCGCCGATTTCCAAGGCAACGGCCGCATCGACCAGATCGGCCTCGATGCCGACGGCGCCATCCACTACATGGGGAACCAATCTGCGCCCACCCACTACATTCGCATCCAGCTGAAAGGCATCCGCAGCCTCAAGCTTGCTCAGGATGCTTTAGTCGAAATCAAAGCGGGTACTCTTTACCAGCGCCGGTTCTACGAAGGTGTGCCGCTCACCTTCGATGTCGGCGATCATTCGACTGTCGATGTTGTCCGCATCACCTGGCCCAACGGCCTCATCCAAAACGAGGTGAATCGACCCGCCGATCGCACGCATATCATCGAAGAAGCACAGCGACTTTCCGGGTCCTGCCCCATGATCTGGTGCTGGAACGGCAGCGAATTTCAATTCATCACCGATGTTCTCGGCGTCGCCCCGCTCGGCGCACGCGACGGCGATGGCAGCTTCTTCCCGGTGAATCACGAAGAGTACGTGCAGATCCCCGGAGCCACGCTCCGCGAGCACAACGGCCGCTACGAAGTGCGTGTCACCGAAGAGCTCAGCGAGGTCTCTTACCTAGACCAGATCCAACTCTATGCGGTCGATCATCCGGCCGGCACCGAGATCTTCACCAATCAGAAATTTCAGGCCCCTCCGTTTCCTCAACTGCAACTTTTCACTGCACGGCAACGAATATACCCGCGCAACGCGCATGACGACCGCGGTAACGACATCCTGCCGCTCATCACCTCGAAAGACCAGCGCTACCCCGCGAACTTCACGCGCTCCGAAACCGGCATCGCCGTACTCCACACGCTCGATCTCGACTTCGCCTCTGCCCCCGAAGACTCTATCCTGCTCCTCAACGGCTGGGTCGACTGGCCGGACGGCAGCACTTTCCTGCGCGCTTCGCAGGAATCGAAAAACGGTTTCGTCATGCCCTATTTACAGGTGCAGGACGCCGCAGGCGCCTGGAAAACGATCAACGCCGACATGGGAATGCCCGCAGGCAAGCCGAAGACCATCGCGGTCCCCGTGCGCTTCCTCTCCGCCAGCCGTAGAGTCCGCATCGTGACCAACCTCTGCGTCTACTGGGACGAAATCTTTCTCAGTGAAGAAGCTCCCGCCCGAGTCACGAAACAACTGCTGCCGCTCGAATCCGCCGATCTGCAATTCCGCGGCTTCTCCGCATCGCGCATCGATGCGCAGCGCCAGCAGCCCGACACATTCCTCTACTCGCACACCACGCCGTCGTCATTCTGGAATCCCACGCCAGGCCTCTACACAAAATTCGGCCCCGTGGAAACCCTCCTCCAGAACGTCGACGATCAACCTGTAATCATGGGCTCAGGAGACGAAGTCCGCCTCGAATTCGGCACCACATCAGCACAGCCCGCCGGATGGCGCCGCGACTTCCTGCTTAAGGTCGACGGCTGGGCGAAAGACCGCGACCCCAACACCGCCTTCTCCACCAGCGTGCAGCCTCTGCCGTTCCACGCCATGTCGCGCTATCCATATCCCGCGAACGAACACTTCCCGCGCGACGCCGCCCACGACACTTACCAGCGCACCTGGAACACCCGCCCCGCGCAGCGGCAAGTTACGCCGCTGGATTAGCGCCCTGCACAACCCTGCCCGGTGCCCTCTTTGAGATTCACAATCGTGTCGACCACACCCTGCTTCCACGTCTCGCATTCCCCCGCGAGCCAATGCACCTGTACACGATCCACTGACGTATCCTTACCCAGACCAAAATGCGCCCGCGGATCGTTCGCGGCAAGATAACTCCCATCCCCCCGAACCCACCGCCGCACCGCCGTCCCATCCTTCCGCACGACCTCCACCACGCTTCCGTACCCTGAGCGATTGGTCTTCGTGCCCTCCAGATGCACCAGCAGCCAATGCCCGCGATCCGGCACAGTATTCAACAAGAGCCGCGCCGGCCCGTTATTATTCGTGACCAGAATATCCACGTCACCGTCGTTGTTCACATCGCCGAAGCCTGCCGACCGGCTCACGTCCCTGGTCGCCAGTGCCGGCCCGGCCGAAGCCGTGACATCTTCGAAGCCCTTCCCCTTGCCCGCATTCCGCAGCAGCAGGCTGCGTTCGCGATAAGGGAACGGATCGCCCTTCGGATTCGAACTGATGTCTCCGGCCATGGCCCGCACCCCGCCGTTCGAGCTGAACATATCCAGTAAGCCGCGATTCTCCATATCGAACAGGCCAACCCCAAATCCTGTGAACGGCAGCGAAAGATGCGCCAGTCCGGACTGTTCCGTGGCATCCACGAAATCTCCATTCGCCTGCCGCTGGAAAAGCGTGAAGGCTTCCGTAGGCAAATTGGTCACGATGATCGACTCCCCGCCATCGCCGAAAACATCGCCCGCTGCGATGCCCATCCCCGCGCGCGCCCGCCCATCCGACGCATACGCGAGCCCGTGGCTGAGCCCCGCTTCTTTGAACACCCTGTCGCCCGGTTTCGCCTGGGGGCTGCGCGGTTCGCTGATCCACAGGTAATTGGACGCGCCGTCGTTGGCAACCATAAAGCCCGGGTACCCATCCGAACTGAAGTTACCGGTCAGAATGCCAAGCCCCGGCCCCACCTTCGCGTTCAGCCCGACCTCTTCGGTCACGTTCTTAAACCGCCCGTTCCCGAGGTTGTGATACAACTCCGTCGCCGTGCCCTTGAAAGGCGAAGGCCCGCAGTAATCCAGCTTCCCTTCGAACATGTAGCAGGGGCGCCGGTAGAAATCGACATAATGAACCACTGCGATGTCGAGCAGGCCGTCTCTGTCGTAATCGATAAACGCGGCGCTCGTCGACCAGCCGGTGGAAGCGACTCCCGCCGCGGCCGTCACATCCGTGAACGTGCCATTTCCGTTGTTGTGATAGAGAACGTTGTGACCGTAATTGGTTACGTAGAGATCGACGTTCCCGTCATTGTCGTAGTCGCCTGCCGCAACGCCCATGCCCTTGCCGGCATAGCCCACGCCCGCCGCTTCAGTAACATCCGTGAACGTCAGTTTGCCCGTTTCGCGGAGATTATTCCGGAACAGACGGTTCCCCGGCTTCCAGCCCGCAGGCACCGGCACGAGAGGCTTACCGGTCGGATCACTGGGATAGCCCTGGACAAGGTAAATGTCCATATCGCCATCGTTGTCGTAATCGACCAGGGCCGCGCCCGAGCCCACCATCTCGGGTAAAAGCATCTCGCCCGTGGCACCTGAATACTGCCAGAAATCGATCCCTGCCTGTTTGGAAACGTCCTCGAATGGAAACGCTTTGGAAGAGTGAGTGGATTTGCACCCGCAGATCACCCCCAGAATAGACACCGCCAGAATACCCCGTATCACCGTGGGTAAAGGATATTACAAATTCGCGGCCTTGTAAAAAAAAGCGGCGAGTCACTCTGAACGCAGCTTACTTAGAAGTCAAACCGCGCATAGAACGTGATCAGCCGGCTGCCTGCGGCGGAGGTGATGCGTCCGAAGGACGGCGAGTTGATGTTGGTGTTGAGGCCAAGCGTACCGGATGTCCCCGTGCTGTTGTAGCCCCACTGCGGCGTGTTCGTCAGATTGACGGCATCGGCACGCAGCGTGAGTGTCCAGTGTTCCCGCACGGCGATGGCCTTGCTTGCAGAGGCGTTGATGCCCATCAGCGAAGGTCCACGAACGCCGGGGAGGAAGTAAGCGGTATTGCCCGTCGTACCCGGATTGGGGTTTGTCAGGACTGCCTGGCCCTGCGCATTGACGACCTGCAGAAGGGTAAAGCGGCCTGGCAGCGTGGGATCGCCGCCGAAGTTTGGCGTAGGAGCGGCCTGCGTGGAAAGCCCCTGGAAGTAGGAAACGAATCCGTTACCCTTGACCACCTGCGACATGTCGGAGGGAAGTGTGCCCACCAGATTCGCGGAGTTCGCGGCCAGATAGCTGAACGAATTCACGCCAGTCGCCGTAAAAGTCAGCGGCACGCCGGACTGCCAGCTGAACGAGCCGGAAGTGTTCCAGCCGCCGACGATCGTATCCAGCCATCTCGGAGCATTCTTCAGAAAATCTTTGCCGCGGCCGACCGGGAGAGCGTAATTGACGTTCCCCTGGAACAATTCCGGCCGGTCAATGCTCAGCAGGCTCTTGCTCAGCGCGAAGTTCCGCACGTCCCGGTATGCGTTGTTCGACGTCGTGTCGCCCAGCGTCTTCGAGAAGGTGTATGCAAACTGGCCGGTAACACCGTGAGAAAGGCGCTTGCTGATGTGAGCCTGCAGCGAGTTGTAGGTCGAGTTGCCGTTGTTATCGATCATGTACACGCTGCTGAACTGCGGATTCACGACGATAAAGTTCTGCGGCAGACCCGCGTGTGTAAGGATGCCCCCATTGACGCCCGTGCCGGTGGAAGTCGTGTTGAAGAAGTTCGCCAGCGCGCCTACCGAGCCGTTGGCGATCATGGTGTTGGTCGTGGAGTACTGGCGAAGTGCTTGCGAGCCTGTAAGCGTCGTGTTGTTGACGGTACCGACGCCAGGGATGGTCAGGCCGTTCAGCATCTGATCGAACAGCGGAGAATCGCCACCTGCCCGAACCGAGTTGAAGCCGGTCAGAATGCCGTTCTCGAAGATATTCGTATCGTCGAGCTGCTGGTTCGTGTAGAGGCGCGAACCCTTGTTGCCGATGAAGTTCACATCGACGGTGAGGGTGTTCGTGAGCTGGTGCTGGATGGTGGCGTTGAAACTCTGGATGTACGGTGTTCGCAGATTATCGGTGTAGCCATAAAGGCCGGTGGCGCGATTGGTCAGCGACACAGGCGTAAAAGGCAGCGCGCCGTTGATGGGCACCGGAATGACGCCCGCAGCCGGAATCTGCGAGATATTCAGGAAGTTCTGCGGAACATAACTGGTATTCAGCGTTTGTCCCGGGAAATTGCCGACGCCGGTATTGACCGTCAGGAAATCGACATTGCCAATGTAATTGATTCCGTACCCTGCGCGAAAAACAGTGTTTTTGATATACGGAACGTCCCATGCGATGCCGATCGAAGGACCAAGGTCCTTCCAGTAGTTGTTGTAAACGCCGAGACCGGGGTTCGGCGAATTGGGTCCTACAAACTGCGCCGTTGTGAGCGAACCACCCGCGGCGTTCGGGTTCCACATCGCGTTGGCGAAGTTGGTTCCCGAGATTCCGAACAGTCCAGCCTGGCCGCCCAGCGGCCTTCCCGCCAGACCCTGCTGCATATAAGGGGCGCCGAAGAAGTCGTAACGGAGGCCGATGTTCACAGTGAGATTCGATTTGACCTTCCAGTTGTCTTTCGCGTATCCCGACCATGCGTTCGCGACGTTCGTGCGGTAGAAAAGGAAATCGGTCAGGTACGAGTTCCAGGTTGTCGCCGTGGGGCTATTGACCCAGTACTGTTCGGTAATGCTGGCGACAGAGCCAGCCAGGTTCGCCACCAGGTTCTGCGCCGTTGTCAGGTTGAGCGAGCCAATACCAGGGAAAGTGGCGGTCGTAAACGGCGGCGTCACGTTACCGATGCCGAGGGTCAGGCTGGGCCGTGTGGTCTGGGTGCCACCGGCGTTGGCCGATTGAGACTGCGTGCGGTCGATTTCGAACCCGAAGCGGAACGAGTGCGCGCCTTTGACCCAGCTGATCGAATCGTTGTACTGGTAGAACGGGCTGACGGTCGTCCGGGGCGCGGACACGTTCATGCCTGCATAGAGACCCAGGGTGCCGCCGAGCGATCCAAGCGAGCCCGCCGTAGTATAGAGGAACGAGCCATTGACCTGTGGGTAGGACGCTCGAACAGCCTGCGATGCGGCCGATATCGACGTTTCCGGAGCGCCATTCAGGCAGCAGCCGTTGTCGAGCGGCGAAGTTCCTTCCCAGGTGTCCAGCTTATGGCCGAAGTGGAATTCGTTGAGCAGCGTGGGCGTGATCGTCCACGTCCAGTTGGCGCTGTAGAACCGCGGATCGCGCCGCTCCTGTCCGTAGACGCCCGCCGGGTAGTCGGGAATACCTGTCTGCCCTGTCGCGCCCCAGTCGTGTTCCCGGGTCATGATGAAGTTGACTTTGTGTTTGTCGTTGATGTTGTAATCGACGCGAATCGAGTAGTTGTTGCGATCCGTCCCCGGGCTCTGGCCCGTCGCGCCGTCGAGGCCGTCCAGCCTCTGCTGCCACGCGAAGCCCGCCGTATTCAGGCCGTCACCAACCGTGTAGTTATTCGGCAGCGGCATATACTTGCCGAGATATTGGGGGCCGAACCATACCGGGTCGATCTGGCTGAAGTTGGGACCGCCGGCCGCCAGCAGGTTGACTGAGTTCAGAAACAGCGGCGTGCCGTTCGAGGACGTCAGGATATTTCCGTTAAGGTCGACCGACTGCGATGACGCGGGCGCGAAGGCGTTGCCGTTCGAACGACTGCCGCCTCCCACCGAACCAGTGGTGAGGTAGCGAAAAATTCCCTGGCGGGCCGGAGCAGTGAGCACCGTTGCCACGGTGGACACCTTGCCAAGGTACCGCTGGTCGTCGGTCACGAAAAAGAAGAACAGCTTATTCTTTTTGATCGGCCCGCCGATCCGTCCGCCGTACTGGTTGCGGTTGCCGTAGTTGTTCGGCAGGCTCTGCAGGTTTTGAAAATAAGGCGCCGCGTTGAACGCCGAGTTGTTGTTGCTCCAGAAGAGAGCGCCATGGTATTCATTGCCGCCGGAACGCGTGCGCAGTTCCACCTGCGCGGCGCCGCGGCCAAGCGCGGGATCAATCTGGTTCGTGCTGACGCGGACTTCTTCAATCAGGTCAGGGCTGGTGAAAGCACCGGAATAAGCTCCGTTCGCGTAGCGGCCGTCATTGGTAACCACGCCATCGCGCGTCGTATTCACCTGATTCGTCTGCAGGCCGGCGAAGTTCATCATCGACGAGGTAAACACGCCGGGAACGTTGATCACGCCGGGCGTGAGCGCCACCAGATCAATTACGTTGCGGCTCGCGACCGGCAGATCCATTACTTCTTTCTCTGTGAGAACGCCGCCCACTGAGGATGTCGTGGTAGCAAGAGCCGTATCGGCCTCCACGACAACATCCACAGATTGCGCGCCGCCGGAAACCTGCAGCGTGAAATTCAGGCGAACCTGCTGGCCCGAGCCGAGCGCCACGTCTTTAAATGTCTCTGTCTGAAATCCCGTGTTCGCGGCGGTGATCGTGTAGGAGCCTGGCTGAAGACTGGGGTATTCGTAAGCGCCGGTGCCGTTGGTCACCGCGTTCGTCGTTACGCCCGTGGCCGTATTCCTCGCGGTGACTGTCACCTTGGGAATAAATGCGCCTGAGGAATCTGATACGGTGCCGCCGACTGAGCCGTTCACCTGTGCAAAAGCTGTACTCGCGAAGGCTAAGCCTAACGTCAGAGCAATAGCTGTGGAAATCAGTGCTGGTTGTTTCAAAATTTCTCTCCCCTGAATCCAGAACTGCGCGATCCTGCCTTAAACCGGTCCCTGAAAGCACGGGACATCCCGGCGTTTGATTCCGGAATCAGAAATCAAACGCGGCAGAAATGCATGCATTCTGTTCGTCTTCGGGATTATATTTGTGTGCCCGGATCAAGTCAAGCTGGCGTCAGAAAATTGCCCTTGGCATGGCTGCGTTATCTCTCTCCCCCCGGGGACTGAAAAAGTGCATGCAATAGCGAGAGCGAAGCACCGGCGTTCTCCCTTCACCGGCCCATCCCACCCTTCGCACACCGCTCCCCACCGCCCTCTTTCAGCTTGAGAATCGTATCCACTTTAATCTGCTTCCACGATTCGCAGCCCCCCGCCAGCCAGTAAACGTTGACTCGATCCACCCCGGTCTCCTGCCCCAGCCCGAAATGAGCGCGTGGATCGTTCGCCGCCAGATAACTGCCGTCGCCCCGAACCCACTGCCGGACAGCCGTCCCGTTTTTCCGCACGACTTCCACCACGCTTCCGTACGCCGAACGATTGGTTTTCGTGCCTTCCAGATGCACCAGCAGCCAGTGCCCGCGATCAGGCACAATATTCAGCAGCAGGCGCGCCGGGCCGTTGTTGTTGGTCACCAGAATGTCCGTGCCGCCATCATTATTTATGTCCCCGAAAACTGCGGCCCGGCTCACCTCGGGAATCTGAAAGACCGGTCCGGCCGATTCCGTGATGTCTTCGAATCCCTTGCCTTTGCCCATATTCTTCAGCAGCAGCTTCTTCTCGCGATACGGGAACTTGTCATTAGTGGGGTGGGCGGTTTCGCCCGCCGCCATCGTCACATTCACCGCGCCATTAGCGGTAAAGATATCCAGCAGCCCTCGATTATGCATATCGATAAGGCCCACGCCGAAGCCCGTATAGCGCAGCGTGACGTGCGCCAGCCCGCTCTCCTCGGTGGCGTCGGTGAAGTCGCCGTTCGACTGCCGCTCGAAAAGCGTGAAGGCCTCGGTCGGAATGTTGGTGATCACCAGGCCCTGACCGCCGTCACCGAACAAATCGCCCGACGCAATCCCCATTCCCGCGCGCGGCTTTCCGTCCGAAGCATAGGCAAGCCCGTGGCTGAGCGCCTCCTCGCGAAACACCCGGTCGTTCTCTTTCGCCTGCAGGCTCCTGCGCTCGTTGATCCAGAGAGAATTCGCAGCCCCGTCGTTGGCTACCAAAAAGTCAGGATAGCCGCTCGTGCCGAACGTGCCGGTCAGGATTCCCAGCCCTGGCCCCGCCTTCGCGCTCAATCCCACTTCGTCCGTGACGTTCTTGAACCGCCCATGCCCAAGGTTGTGGTAAACCTCCGTGACCGTTCCTTTGAACGGCTGCGGACCGCAATAATTCGGCGAGCCCTGCGGCGTATAACACGGCCGCTTATAAAAATCCAGATAGTGAACCACCACCAGATCCAGCAGCCCGTCCTTGTCGTAGTCGATAAAGCCAGCGCTGCTCGACCAGCCCGACGACGCCACGCCCGCCGCCGCGGTAACGTTCGTGAACGTGCCATTTCCGTTGTTGTGATAAAGAACGTTGTGGCCGTAATTGGTCACATACAAATCGGTGTAACCGTCATTGTCGTAATCGCCCGCGGCCACGCCCATGCCTTTATCGGCGGCGCCAAGGCCTGATGCTTCCGTCACATCGGTGAAAGCAAGTTTGCCGGTTTCGCGCAGGTTATTGCGGAACAGGCGATTGCCCGGCTTCCAGCCCGCCGGTACAGGCACAAGCGGTGTACCCTGCGGACCGGTTGGCGACCCCTGGATAAGAAACACATCCAAATCGCCGTCGTTGTCGTAGTCGATCAGGGCCGCGCCCGAGCCCATCAGTTCCGGCAGCAGGAAATCTCCGGTGGCTCCGGAAAACTGCCAGAAATCGAGTCCTGTCTGTTTGGCGACATCCTCGAAAGGCAGTGAATTCTTAGATGTCGAGGTTCCGCAGCCGAATAAGAATAACGCTGAAAACAGCCCGAAAAGACGTCGGTTCACCGTGTGTTTCAAGCTGGATGCACCATTACCTCGGCATGATATCTTGTCAATACGCTATGACGCGAGGAATGGCCGCCGTAACACTGGCCGCGTTGCTGGCCGCTTTACTCGAGGTGTGTTGCGCGAAAGCCATCCCGCCTCTCCCTGCCATCTCAGTTGAAGGTCTGGACGCCGACGTCCGAAGCTCTATTGAGAAATCCCGCGCTGAAGCCGTAGCCCTGCCGAAGAGCGCCGAGGCTTCAGGACATCTTGGCATGGTGCTCGAAGCGCATCAGCTCTATGAACCCGCCGTGCCTGCCTATGAACGTGCCGTGCGCCTTGATCCGAAGGACTTCGCGTGGCGATACTATCTGGCGCTTTGTCTCGAAAAAACGGGACATCTCGATCAGGCCCTGGCCTCCATTACCGAGGGTCTTCACATCCGCTCAGACTACGCACCGGCGGTTCTCAAGCGCGCCGAACTGCTCCTGAAACTGGGCCGTTTCCCGGAGAGCGGCGCTGTAATCGAACCGTTCCTCGCCCAAAATCCCGAGTCGCCGCTGGGTCTCTATTTCCTCGGCCGGGTGAAGTTCGCGCAGCAGGATTTCGCCGCGGCGGACGACCTCTATCGTCGTGCCACCAAAGTTTATCCCGCCTTTGGCTCCGCCTGGTTCGCGCTCGCCGAAACCAGCAAGAGAACAGGCCACACTGCCGACACCGAAAGAGATTACCAGCTGGCCACTACCTATAAGGACCGCAACCCGCCGAACGGTGACGATCTCTACGCGCAAATGACCAGGCTGGCCACTGGCATCGAAACCAAACTCATCGAAGCCAAAAAGCTCATGAAGCGGCGGGAATTCGACCGGTCCTCCCAGATCTATAAGGAGGTCCTGAAGCAGTACCCCGACAATCTCGACTGCCTTGTGAATCTTCTGGATATCGCGCAGTTCCCCAACCAGGCGACTCCGGCCGAAGTGGAAGATCTCTACGGCAGAGCCCGCGCCGCGAGCCCGCAGCTTCCCGAGGTGTTCATGTATCACGGGACGGCGCTCGCCGCACAGGGCAAATACGATCAGGCGGTCGCCGAACTCGATAAGGCGATCCAGCTGAAACCCGTTAATGCCGAAGCCCATGCCTGGCTCGCCGACGTTCGTGAACGCCAGCACCGTCCGGCTGACGCGATCGAACAATATCGCATTGCCGTTGCACAGCAACCCGATTTTCGCGAAGCCCGCCTGGAACTGGCGAAAGACCTCTTGAATACGGGCCGCAGCAAAGAAGCCATCCCCGTGCTGCTCCCCGCGCTCCAGGTTGACGATCAGAACACTCCCATCGCGATGATGTTCCTCGTGCAGGCCTACGTCAACGTGGGCGATAAAGCGACCGCGCGAAAATACCTCGAGCAGGCCCACGGGTTCGTGCTCCGCAACGGCCCGGCGAATCTGCTCCCTCAAATTGAAAACGGCATGCGGAGCCTGGGCACCGGCTGAGTCTTTTTACATCTCCAACCGACTCCCCTGACGGTCGCGGTTCGGTAAAGCCATCATTTCCGAACCGCGGCCGTAAGGGAGTGGCTGTGCCATCTTACCCAAGCGTCAAAACAGCGTCAAATTTCCGGCCAGGTGCTCCCCATTGCCAGCCAGCGTTATATGCTTTCCAGAGCTTTCTGTTTTTCTTGAGGTTTTCTTTCAGGCAGTTGGAACTTGGTTCTTCAGGGAGGGTACTCATGCGCTTGAAAATTGCGAGTTGTTTTCTGCTCTGCGCCGCGGCGGCGTTCGCGCAGGGAGATCGCGGCACCATCACAGGAACGGTTTTGGACCCGGCAGGCGCGGTTATACCGAATGCCACGATCGAACTCAGGAACGAGGCTACCGACTTCAGAACTCCGGTCGGCACTTCCAGCACTGGTAACTACACTTTGGCGAACTTACCGGTCGGAACTTACGATCTGTCGGTCACCGCAACCGGTTTTAAGAAATACCTGCGCCCCGGCATCATTGTCCAGGTTGGTGAAACGATCCGCGTTGACGCGACCCTTGAAGTCGGCGCTAACACCGATACCATCACTATTAACGCAGAGGCTCCGCTGCTGAAAACGGAAAGCGGCGAGGTCAGTCATCAGGTCGACTACACGGCCGCTGACGAATTGCCACTGTTTACCACCAACGGAACCGGCGGCAGCACTGGAATGGGCAATATCCGCGATCCTCTGACCGTCCTGAACCTGCTCCCTGGTGCCCAGCAGACGACAGACAGCGTGCTGCGCGTCAACGGCTTGCCTTCCAGCTCGCAAACCATCATGGTCGAAGGCATGGATGCCACCAACGGTATGTGGCGTCAACAGAATCAGAACACCCAGCAGGGAACCGACGCCATCCAGGAAGTCTCCGTCCAGACCAGCAACTTTGCCGCTGAATACGGCGGAGCCGGCGGCGGTTATCTGAACTTCACGATGAAGTCGGGCACCAACCAGTATCACGGGACCGCTTACGACTATCTGAACAACAGCGCCCTGAACGCAGGCCTGCCGTTCTCCGCCAATTGCAACCAGGCGGGCAACTGCGCCACCAACTTCAATTCCGGCCATATCAAGAACGCTGTAAAGCGCAATGACTACGGCTTCACGGTCGGTGGCCCGGTCAGAATCCCGAAACTCTACAACGGCACCAACAAGACCTTCTTCTTTTTCAATTTTGAGCAGTTCCGGCAAACGACGGTGACGAACAACGGGATCGCGACGGCGCCCTCCCCGGCTTACCTGACGGGCAACTTCAGCGCCGCCGAAGCTCCATTTCTCGCTTTCCTGAATTCCGATGGCGGCATTCCGAATCAGATCTTCGATCCGAAAAGCCGGTCAATCGTCAACGGTCAAGCGGTGGAAGCTCCATTTGCGAACAACTCCATTCCGATAAGCCGCATGGATCCGGTGGCTTTGTATACGCAGAGCCTGTTCCCCGCCCCGAACCTCCCGGGCGGCGGATTGCTGAACAACTACGCTATCCCGGCTTATTCGAACTTCTCGCACACTACTATCCCGTCGTTCAAAATCGATCAGTCGCTGAACTCGAAGATGAAGCTGTCTGGCTACTTCTCGCTGACTGAGCAAAATTCGCCCAACTCGAACGGCTTCTCGCAGTTGCTGGCTCCTGTCGCTCCCAACAGGGATCGCTCCTACACGTACAGAATCAACTTCGACGAAACCATCACCCCGACTTTGCTGTTCCATATGGGCGTCGGCCTGCTGTATTACCACCACCCCGTCTTCACCCAGCCGTCAACTTTTGATGCGCAGGCTGCCCAGGCGGCGGCCAACGGTTTTGGCGGTGCTCCGGGCGGCTTTAACTTCGCCGCTTTCCCGGCCAATACCTATATGCCGTCGTTCTCAGGTTTGAATAACGCCATCGTCGGCGGCGGACTCGCTCTCGGCTCGGGCTTTTTCGCTCCGTCTCCGGGTCCCTCCGGCTTCGACGAATCCGACGTGAAGGACATCAAACCGACCGGCAACGCGAGCTTGACCTGGGTGAAGGGTAATCACACCTTCAAAGCGGGCTACAGTCTGGTTCTCGAAGGCTTCCCGCAGCAGAGCAGCATTCGCGCCTTCGGCGAATACACATTCAGTGGTCAGCAAACGCAGAATCCCGCTCAATACGGTGTCCCGGGTATCGTCTTCCCGACTGGCTTTGCTTATGCCAGCTTCCTGTTGGGACAGGTGAGCAACGTGGAGACTTCCGCCATCAACGACTCGCGGTTAGGCAACCACAGCATGGGTGCCTTTCTCCAGGATAGCTGGAAAGTCAATCGCAAGCTGACCCTTGAACTTGGCCTGCGCTGGGACTTTACGACGCTGCTGAGCGAGGAGCATGGTCGGATGTCTGATGCCTGTTTCACCTGCGTGAACCCTGCGCTTGCCTCGGCCTACAATCCGGGTGGTCGCGCGGGCGCTATCACATATGGTGCTACCAACAACGGTCCGCTGAACAACAACTATCCGTTCTCGTTTGGACCCCACATCGGCGTGGCCTATCAGATCAATCCGAAGACCGTAATCCGAGCAGGCGGGTCGATCGCGTACTCATCGGCGCCCGATAACGCCTTCCTGTCTTACAGTGTGGCCAACTTCTACAACGTGCAGTCCCCGGGGCAATTCCTGCCGGCGACTCAGTTGGCCAGTGGGGACCCGCTCGTCGGTCCTCTGCAGGTCACGTTCCCGCAATATAACCAATATCCATTCCCGGTCAGTGCGACGGGCTGCGGCCTGGCGTCGAATCTGCCTTGCGTGCCGCCTCAGGAACCCTTTATCACCATTGCCAAGAATGCGGGCAGGCTGCCTCGCATCTTCCAGTGGAGCATCGGTGTGCAGCGCGAGATCATTCCTAATCTGATGATCGAAGCAAATTACGTCGGTAACCGCGGCGCATGGTTTACCGCTCCTTTGCGGGACCCGCAGTCGTTCAACGGCCTCACCCAGAATATTTTGTCGAACCTCACGACTGGCGGCCCGGGAGGCGCCGGCGTCTATGGCGCTACCTCGAATATGGCGTTCTCGAATCCGGCCGACTACGCCCTGCTGAACGACCAGATCAGCAATCCGGCGGTGATTGCAAAGTTCCCGGTGTTGGCCAACCCCAGTAACGTGTACCCCGGCTTCCCCTCCACCCAGACGCTCGCTCAGGCCCTGCGGCCCTATCCGCAGTGGTACGGCGTGCCGAATTTCCTTGGGCCGCCCTCGGGCAACACCTGGTATGACTCGCTTCAGATCAAGGTGACCAAGCGCTACTCCCACGGTCTGACCGCTCAGGCTGCTTATACCTGGTCAAAATCGTTGACCAACGGCGTCAACTCCAATACCTCTTACCTGACGCCGCAGGATCCGATCCTGAACGATCCGTTCAACCTTGCGCTGGATAAGCAGATATCCGGCTTCGACCAGCCCCAGGTTCTGGTCGTTTCGTTCAGCTATACGACGCCCAAGCTCGCCAAGGGCTTCCTCGGCGACAACATGGCGTCGAAAGGACTGAGCTGGCTCGCCCGTGACTGGACCTTGGGTGGCGTGCTCAAATACGCAAGCGGCACGCTGATCCCAACCCCAGTCAGCACGGAGACGCTATGGAACACCATGGGAATCGGCGGCACACCGCTGAATGGAGTTTCGAATTTCGGCGGCGCCGAGCCGTTGGAGAACGTGGTTGCGGGCCAGTCCTGTCTTTCCGTGAACCCGAACAGCCATTTCGACCCGACGACCACGACCGTTCTGAACCCGGCTCGCTGGGTCAACCAGACCAACGAAACGTTTGGCAGCGCGGCGGCTTACTACAGCAATTGCCGGTGGCAGCGCCAGCCGGCGGAATCTCTCAGCGTGGGCCGTATTTTCCGGGTGAAGGAGAGATACCAGTTGCTGATTCAGGCGCAGTTCTTTAACGTCTTCAATCGCGTGCAGTATCCGATGCCCGCGACTGGCGGCGGAGCCGGAACCTCTTCGGTCACTGCCGCGACGTTCAGCAACCCGTTCCCCGGCTCCGCCGCCCCGACCGGTGCGCTGAACGGAGGCTTCGGCTTCGTGAACACTCTCAACGGTGCGGGTACGAATCCGAGATCGGGCCAATTAGTCGCTCGGTTTACATTCTGATGTAGTCTGTCATAAGTGACAAGACAACCCTCGGTAACCCGGCGGAAGTCTGTCGAGGTGGCTCCGG
>ODAK010001809.1_pt1 | contig 22888 bp, 17 predicted proteins | sample 1539591 | NCBI WGS metagenome assembly ODAK01 (sample SAMEA3539303, study PRJEB22396) | soil metagenome | biome: tundra; feature: field; material: soil | place: USA | collected 2010-05 | depth 0.15 m | reverse complement strand
TTAAAATGTTCGCCTTAGTGGATTGTAATAATTTTTATGCAAGTTGCGAGCGGGTGTTTAGACCTGACCTCAACGGGCAACCTATTGTTGTTTTATCAAATAACGATGGGTGTGTTATTGCACGAAGTAACGAAGCCAAAGCGGTGGGTGTTCCGATGGGTGCGCCTGCTTATCAATTTCAAAAGATGTTCGATGAAAATAAAGTACTCGTTTTTTCTTCCAATTATGCTTTATACGGTGATATGAGTATGCGAGTAATGACGTTACTAAATACTTTTTCGCCCGATATGGAAGTGTACAGCATAGACGAAGCGTTTTTAAAATTCACCGGATTTGACTTTTATAATCTTGCTGAAATCGGTAAGCAGATGCGAAGCAAGGTAACCAAAGGTACAGGCATACCCATAAGCATAGGTTTCGCCCCGACAAAGGCACTTGCCAAAGTAGCTAATAAAGTAGCCAAAAAGTTTCCTGAGCAAACAGGTAGTGTGCATATCATTGATAATGAAGAAAAGCGTTTAAAAGCCTTAAAATGGCTACCTGTTGAGGATGTTTGGGGTATTGGTCGCCAACACGCAAAAAGACTGATTGCAATAGGCGTAAAAACCGCTTACGATTTTTCTATACTTTCTGATATTTGGGTTAAAAAAAATATGGCTGTTGTTGGTTTAAGATTAAAAGAAGAACTAAACGGAAATTCTGTTTTACAATTGGATGAAATTAAACCTAAAAAAAATATTGCCACTACACGTTCCTTTGAAACCAATTATACCAAATTAGAACAAATCAAAGAAAGGGTATCAACCTTTGCGGTTACGTGCGCCGAAAAGCTAAGAAAACAAAAATCATGTTGTAATTCAATAATGGTTTTTGTGCATACCAACGGACACAGAGAAGATTTACCACAGTATAATAAAAACATAGTGGTTAAATTACCTTACGCCACAAATTCAAGTATAATACTTTCGGAATATGCTACCAAAGGACTTAATCTAATTTTCAAAGAAGGCTATCAATACAAGAAAGCGGGTGTTATCGTTATGGATTTTACACCGGAAACAAATTATCAATCTTCTTTATTTGAGAACCAACACCCCAAACACGCTCAGTTAATGAATGTAATTGATAAAACGAATAAAAACATTGGGAGTAAAAAAATAAAGTTAGCAAGTCAGGACATTGGTCGCACATGGAAAATGCGTCAGGAAAAAATATCTAAGCGTTATACTACCCGATTGGATGAGGTTATAACTATAAACGCATAGACGATGTGTTTTCATTCTAAACAAACAAAAAGTGCGGTGGAGGTGTCGAACCGTTTCACGGCTAAAATAGAGAAGCCGGAGCTTTTCAACTCGAATGCTATCTACAACGCTTTCACCTATCCGCATACGCCCATAATCACAAATGCGGACAGAGGTTTGATAAAAGAATATTATTGGGGCTTAATACCAACTTGGAGTAAGGATGAAGATATTAGAGCCTATACACTTAACGCACGTATCGAAACGATAAAGGAAAAGCCATCATTTAAGGGAGTGATAAATAATAGATGCTTAGTTATTTCGGATGGTTTTTATGAGTGGCAATGGTTAGATTCAAAAGGAACTAAAAAACAAAAATATCTACTTACCAGTAAAACAAATGATCTCTTTGCTTTTGCGGGTTTATACTCTGACTGGATAGATAAAAGTACCGGAGAGTTGCGAAATACTTATACGATAGTTACAACAGTCGCAAACGCATTAATGAGTGAAATACATAATCATAAAAAGCGGATGCCTATTATACTAAGTCCCGAAAGGGAGAGCCTGTGGCTTGCAGGTGAGGAGATAGAAGATTTTAAAAAGGATGAAATTGATTTACTGGCGACAGCTATTTAATTCACACTTAAGACCAAATCCATGAAATTAGAACACGATGAATTTTGGGATGTTATTGAAGGTTGCAAAACATTTGAAAGTTTTTGCAAAAAGACGATTCCAGATTTTAATAAGAATAAGAATATACCGGAAGCGGTTCAAAGAAAGTTAGGTGTCGTTCAAAAACTTATGACTTATTCATATTATGAATATGATTTTCTTGACGTGGCTATGTTGCAAACCTTCTATATATTGGAATTAGCATTAAGTTTAAAATATAAATCTTTACCTAACTATAAAAAAGATTTGAAAAATCTTACTCTTTATTTAGATTGGGCTTTAAGAAAAAACTATATTTTAAAGTCTCAAAAAGAACAGATTATTTATTTAAGAAATAATTTATTTCATCCTAAAGATGAATCAATATTTGGAATGATTGCGATAAATGTAATAAAAGTGAATGTGGAATTAATTAGTAATCTTTTTTAAAAAATTGATAATTTATTCATTTAAGGAAATGTTTGATAAAACTAAATATCCTTAGACAGGCTCTTAGTTTATAGAAGATGGAAAAATAGAAATTGCAAGATTTTTGTATGTATTGAGAATTTTGAAAACTAAATTTATACAAATATGAAGATTTATTTGGATTTTGATGGCACAGTTGTAGAACACCAATATCCATTAATTGGAGGATGCAACTTGGGTTGTTTAGAGATTATTGATAAATTGAATAAGGCGGGACATGAAATAGTGCTAAATACAATGAGAGTTGAATTTGATAATAGATTATTAATGGAGGCAATTGAATTTATTAACCATTCGATGACAAATTTGAAAAACAACACACAAATTTATTCCTTCAAAAATACTGACCATAAATATGAACCTACCAAGTGGGATTGGAATCTCCATTTTAATACTGGGCGTATTTTCATTGATGATGTATGTATAGGAATTCCATTAAAAAACGGGATTTTATCGAGTAGGAAAATGGTAGATTGGGACTTACTCGATCTTGAATTTATTAAGCATGGTTTATATATAATTACATGACTGGTAAAAGGTAAAGTGCCACCGACTGGTTTAAATACTATTTGCATTGGCAAAGTGGAATATCAGTTAACAACCGATAAAAATAAATTACTTTAATGGGAAGAATATTTGCAATTGGTGATATTCATGGGTGTAGCAAAACATTTCAAAAATTATTGCTTGATAAAATTTGTATTCAAAAATCAGATAAAATCTATTGTATTGGTGATTACATTGACCGAGGAAATGACAGCAAAGGTGTAATTGATTTCATCTTAAGTTTGAGAAAACAAAGTTATCACGTTCACACACTAAGAGGCAATCACGAGCAGTTAATGATTGATTCAATTCAGAGTAAAGACAAGTTTTTCCACTGGATGAAAAGTGGAGGCGATGCAACACTTAAAAGTTTTGACATCGAATCTTACAATGAAATGAAACCCGTTTACAAGAACTTTTTTAGGAATACAAAACATATCATTCAATCAGGTCGTTTCATTTTCGTTCATGCAGGTTTGAATTTTCAAAAACTAAATCCATTTGAAGATAAGCAAGCAATGCTATGGATTCGCGATTTCAAAATTGATAAAGATAAATTGAATAGTCGTATTATTATTCATGGTCATACACCTCAGTCTATGGATTTTATTTTGAAACAACGAAGTAATGGTGCATTCAACATTGACGGTGGCTGTGTTTACAAACACGAAGAAAAATTTGGCAACCTAATTGCGTTGAACATTACAGAGAGCAAACTAATTTCAGTAAGAAATATTGATTAAAATGAGGATAGAAGCTTTTATTTAAACAATCCGTCAATCCCCTTTAGCATATCATATAATTCTGCCAAATCCTTTGCATCTGCGTGCGAAGACATTCCATTAAAAAGTGCAATCTCAACGAACTTGCAAGATGGTAGATTGGGATATGCTCAATCTTGAATTTAAAGAGCATGGTTTATACAATTAAAGGAAATTTCTATAAACTAATTCGGTAGAGGTGTATAGAATACAAGTAAGAATTTTTTGTATGTACGTTTCTTTATAGCATTACCACTATGTTTTGGGGGTGGTCTTGTTTAAAAAGATTTTTTTTATTTCAATGGGGGTGGGTTACAAAAATAAATTTTTTGAGTTTTAAGATTGAAAATAATTTTCTGCGTGTGAATAAAAGAGGGATAGCCACAGGTAAGTAATTTGATAATTTACTACATTTGTTGTTCATATATCACTATGATACCATCAACCAACCCAAATAACAAGATATTGCATAAGATTATAACAAAAGCAAATAAAACAGTTGTTCAGACTACAAAGGTATTAGGGTTAAGCGATAAAGGTATGTATAATGTCATTCATAATCCATTTAAGCTATCATTGACACAATTGCATACCTTAGCATCGTTTTTAGATATTAATCATTTAGAGCTTTATTATTTGCTTAATGCCAATACCCATAAATTAACAGAGCCGGCTAAATGGTATTTGGAGGATGTAAGTAAGTTGCCTCCTGATTTCGATGAATATTCTATATTAAAACCGGAACATTTGAAATAGTTTAAAAGTTCTAAGTAAAGTGTCTTATTCGGTGTCCTGAAAATAATTTACTTTGTGAAAGCATTGATAACATTTAATCTCATAAGATAGGTTCAGTACCCTCCGACTCCACACCCATGAAGCCCTTGTAAATCAAGGGCTTTTTTGTTGAATCTCGGAATAATTCTAACTTTTTTTAGTATCAAAATCAATAGATTTTCCCATCTTACTGATTCGAATCTTGAAATTTTATAGAACTTTTATCAATGAAGCCGTAAATAAGTAATTTTACTGCCGAAATGAAAAAAGGAAATATTCTTATAATAGATGACGAAGAAAAACTTCGTAACCTCTTTGGTCGGATTATTAAATCTGAAGGGTTTGAAGTTTTTGAAGCTGCCGATTGTAAAACCGGCTTAAAGAGGTTGGAGCACAATAGTATTGATGTAGTGCTTTGTGATGTAAAATTGCCTGATGGAAATGGTGTGGAGTTAATCAATAAAATTAAAACACTATATCCATTAACCGAAATTATTTTACTAACCGCTTACGGAAATATTCCGGATGGAGTGCAAGCTATTAAAAATGGAGCGTTCGACTATATTACAAAAGGAGACGACAACGAAAAAATAATTCCTTTACTATATCGTGCCATTGAAAAAGCGCAATTGCAAAAACGGGTTAAAGAACTTGAAAAACAAGTCGGGCAAAAATTTTCTTTCAATTCGATATTAGGAAAATCAAAAGCAATTCAGCAGGCAATTGAATTAGCTAAAAAAGTAGCTCAAACTGACACAACCGTTTTACTGACAGGCGAAACAGGAACGGGTAAAGAAATGTTTGCTCAAGCAATTTATCAGGAAAGTAAGAGAAACAAACAAAATTTTGTCGCTATTAATTGTTCGGCATTCAGTAAAGACCTCTTGGAAAGTGAGATGTTTGGGCATACAGCGGGTGCATTTACCGGAGCGGCAAAAGACAAAAAAGGATTATTTGAGGAAGCCAACAACGGAACAATTTTTTTAGATGAGATAGGTGAAATGGCTTTAGACTTACAGGCAAAATTATTAAGAGCAATTGAAACAGGCGAATTTATTAAAGTTGGTGAGAGCAAATCAACTAAGGTTAATGTCCGGATAATTGCAGCTACCAACAGAGATTTACAAAAAGAAATTGCAGCGGGCAATTTCAGAGAAGATTTGTTTTATCGTATTTCTGTATTTCAAATTAAACTGCCCGCTTTGCGGGAACGGGTGATTGACATTGAACCTTTGGCAAAACATTTTATAAATGTGTTTTCTATCAAGACCAACAAAAAAATTAAAAACATTTCTGATGACTGTATTGAAATTCTCAAACAACATTCATGGAATGGTAATATCCGTGAACTAAAAAATGTAATTGAGCGAAGTGTGATTTTAACGAATGGAGAAGACATTACACTTGAATCTTTGCCTGCTGATTTGAAAAGCAACGCCAATCCAAACAACAAGGGCAAATTGCTTTCTGCATTTGATTTAGCAAGTTCAGAAAAACTACATATTCAAAAAGTTCTCAATTATACCAACGGAAATAAAACAAAAACCGCACGTTTACTGAATATTGCACTGACTACGCTTTACCGGAAGCTGGATGAATACCAACTGACCACATAGATACATTGAAACATAGAAACTTTATATAAAATGACCCAGGTTCTTTTTCGGTTTTAAAACCATAGCGAAACGATAGTACTACCCTTTCAAAACGAAAGTGTTTTTCTTTTTACACTTTTTCCGTTTTTACTTGTAATCCTTTCATTTCAAGCAATTGAGTCGTTTTTGCTTTTTACGGAACAAATGTTGGCATATCCCTCATGAAAATGAGAAAAAGAAAATTCAATAGCACGCAAATATTGGTAATTTTTTTTGTTTGGTTAATTGCAATATCTCTACTCGTAATTGTTTGTTATAAAATAAAATTTTTGTTTCACTTATAAAAATGAAAAAATGGAAACTTCAGAAAAAATAATAGCGTTAACGATTATGTATGGCTTGCCTTTATTTCTTGCAATTATGTATAGAATAAATAAAAACAGAAAAACGAAACTAAATATGATTACAGAAAATGATGTGTTGAATATTCTTGGAGAAAAATTTCCGGAAATAAACAGCGAATTAGAAAAGACTTCGGGTAGTGAAAACATTTATAAAACATTACAGTGTTTTGCAAATTATACTAAAAGATGCGCTAAAACAGGCAATATTAAAAAATTGAAATCATGTTTTCTTATCGCTGATAAATTAATAAGCAAGGGAAATAATAAAGTAAAATCTGCTGTGAGAAATGTTTATCTCATTTCTGTCTCATCACTCATTGAAATAGTTTCGCCCATTCAGGAGCAAGTAAAAAAAATGTTACCTGAAAATTTAATGACTGCTTATGAAAAACAAATAATGGCAAGTAATCCTTAAATGTGATAACAATTATATATATATATGACAGAAGTCATAGTTCACTCGAATTAATAAAACAAATCTTTACAAAAAAATAATTAACCTTAAAAAAATAAAACCATGATGACAACAACACTTTTACTCGCCGGGCTAATTTGCTTCGCCCTTTTTTATGGAGCAATTAATTTTTTTGAAAACATTTAAACCTACAATTATGACAGCCTTATTTATTTTATCCATTGTGGTTTTCGGTTACTTGATATATGTACTGATAAAACCTGAAAAATTTTAAACTTTTAAATTATCTAATTATGAACACAGAATTATTAGGAGTTATTGCCACCTTCGCCATAACAGTGTTGCTAGCAATTCCCTTTGGTAAATACATTGCTAAAGTTTACAATAAAGAAAAAACATGGCTTGATTTTATCTCACCAATGGAGCGTTTTATTTTTCGTATCTGCGGCATAGATACTACAAAAGAAATGAACTGGAAGCAACATCTGGCAGCTTTACTTTCCATTAATATGATTTGGTTTGTTTATGCATTTGTGATGTTGCTTACACAAGGTAGTTTATTTTTAAACCCGGATGGCAACCCATCCATGAGTCCTGACCTAAGTTTCAATACTGCCATAAGTTTTATGGTGAATTGTAATTTACAACATTATTCGGGAGAATCCGGATTAACTTACCTCACACAATTAATAGTAATTACATTCTTACAATTTGTTTCGGCTGCTACCGGAATTGCAGCATTGGTGGTTGTTTTCAATGCTATGCGTGATAAGGTAACGGATAAATTGGGAAATTTTTTCGAGATATTTACTTTAACCATCACACGTATTTTACTTCCTGTAAGTATTGTAATTGCAGTGTTACTTGCGTTTAACGGTTCGCCTGCAAGTTTTGATGGTAAAGATACCATCACTACTTTGCAGGGAGATACAGTTCAGGTATCGCGTGGGCCTGCTGCAGGAATGATTGCTATTAAACATTTAGGAACAAATGGTGGAGGTTGGTTTGGTGTTAACTCAGCGCATCCCTTGGAAAATCCCAACTATTTTACCAATATGGTGGAGATGGTTGCACAGGTGATTATCCCAATGGCAATGATATTCGCATTAGGCTTTTATATAAAAAGGAAAAAGTTCGCATATGTAATTTTTGGAGTAATGACGATTGGAATGCTGACACTGTTAATTCCAACTATGATTGCTGAAATGAAAGGTAATCCTGCCATTTCACACATGGGCATCAGTCAAAATGTGGGAAGCATGGAAGGCAAAGAGGTTAGGTTTGGTGTACCGGCATCCGCTTATTGGAGTATTGTAACTACAATTATTTCTACAGGTTCTGTAAACTCCATGCATGATAGTACAATGCCTGTTTCAGGAGCCATGCAAATGGTAGGAATGATGACCAACGCATTTTATGGAGGTTGTGGAGTTGGTATTTTAAACTATTATATTTTTATAATTATTGCCGTTTTCATCTCAGGCTTAATGGTGGGTCGAACACCCGAATTTTTAGGTAGAAAGATAGAAGCAAGGGAAATGAAAATTGCTACTCTTATTGCATTGTTACATCCATTCATCATATTAGTTGGAACCGCTCTATCATCATTTACATTTATAAAATATGGAGCTGCCGACTGGGCTGTAAAACCTTCTGCCTGGCTGAATAATCCCGGTTATCATGGATTCTCAGAAATGTTATATGAATATACCTCGTCAGCCGCCAATAATGGTAGTGGTTTTGAAGGCTTAGGCGATAATAATATTTGGTGGAATGTTACAACGGGTTTTGTTTTAATACTTGGAAGATTCCTTCCAATCATTGGTCCTGTGGCTATTGCCGGAATATTGGCAAATAAAAAATTCATTCCGGAATCAGCAGGAACATTAAGAACAGATACTGGAACATTTGGTATAATGACGTATGCAGTAATTATGATCCTTGCAGCATTAGCGTTTTTTCCGGCATTAGTGCTTGGTCCATTAGCAGAATATTTTAGTTTATATCATTAATAAAAAAATAAAAAATTATGAGCAAATCAACTGACAAATCATTGTTTCAAAAAGACTTGGTAACAGAAGCCTTGAAACAATCATTCATAAAATTGCATCCAAAAGTGATGGTGAAAAACCCGGTAATGTTCTGTGTAGAGATCGGAACGCTGGTAATGCTAATTGTTACCATTAGCGTGTTATTCAATAATGACGGTTCTCAAGGCAGCTTAGCATACAACCTTTGGGTTTTAATCGTCCTCTTTCTTACTTTATTATTTGCAAATTTTGCGGAAGCAATTGCTGAAGCAAGAGGAAAAGCGCAAGCCGAATCCTTACGTAAAACCCGTGAAGAAACACCTGCAAAAAAAGTATTCGCTGTTGGCGATTTAAGAGTAGATGAAATTAAAATAGTTTCCTCATCCACACTTGTTAAAGGTGATGTTTTTATTTGTGAAGCCGGAGATATTATTCCTACTGATGGAGAAATTATTGAAGGACTTGCAACCATTGATGAGTCTGCAATTACAGGTGAAAGTGCTCCTGTAATTCGCGAATCCGGTGGAGATAAAAGTTCTGTAACGGGAGGTACAAAAGTATTGTCCGACAAAATAAAAGTAAGAGTAAGTACTGAACCGGGCGAATCATTCTTAGATAAAATGATTGCATTGGTAGAGGGTGCAAGCCGGCAAAAAACACCCAACGAAATTGCATTAACAATTTTATTGGCGGCCTTTACCTTAGTATTCATCATTGTATGTGTTACGTTAAAACCTTTTGCTGATTACGCAAATACGCCTATTACAATTGCTGCATTAATTTCATTGTTTGTTTGTTTAATTCCGACTACCATTGGCGGCTTACTTTCTGCTATTGGCATTGCAGGAATGGATAGAGCATTGAGAGCAAACGTAATTACCAAATCAGGAAAAGCTGTTGAAACAGCGGGAGATATTGATGTATTATTATTGGATAAAACAGGAACCATCACAATCGGTAATCGTAAAGCAACTCATTTTTATCATGCTGATGGAATTACTGAAGAACATTTTATTGAATGTTGTGTATTGGCATCATTAGCTGACGAAACACCCGAAGGCAAATCAATTATTGAATTAGCAAAAACAAAGGGTGCAAAAACAAAAGCTACGGATTCACTTTTAAATGAGGCTGTGTTTATCAAGTTTAGCGCAGAAACTCGTTCAAGTGGAATTGACTTAAAAAATGGAAACAGAATAAGAAAAGGCGCTGCTGATACGATCAAAAAAAACGCGGAAAAAGCAGGACATCCATATTCTTCCGGTATTGATAAAATAGTAAATGGAATTGCAGCAAACGGTGGGACACCTTTAGTAGTTTCGGAAAACGAAAAAGTAATGGGTGTCATCGAATTGCAAGACATCATTAAACCAGGCATTCAGGAACGCTTTGAACGTCTTCGCAAAATGGGTATTAAAACAGTAATGGTTACTGGTGACAATCCACTCACAGCAAAATTTATTGCAGAGAAAGCTGGTGTAGACGATTTTATCGCGGAAGCAAAACCTGAGGATAAAATGAATTATATCAAAAAAGAACAAGCAGCGGGAAAATTAGTTGCGATGATGGGAGATGGAACAAATGATGCACCTGCACTTGCCCAAGCTGATGTGGGAGTAGCCATGAATAGCGGAACACAAGCTGCAAAAGAAGCAGGTAATATGGTTGATTTGGATAATGATCCAACCAAATTAATTGAAATAGTTGAGATAGGGAAACAACTTTTAATTACACGCGGAACATTAACAACCTTTTCTATTGCGAATGATGTTGCAAAATATTTCGCTATTGTCCCTGCTTTGTTTATTGCTTCTATTCCTGCATTGCAAGGATTGAATGTAATGAAATTACATAGTCCTGAAAGCGCAATTCTTTCGGCAGTAATTTTTAATGCCATCATCATTCCAATATTAATCCCATTGGCATTGCGTGGTGTGGAATATAAACCCATTGGCGCAAGTGCTTTATTAAGGCGTAATTTATTGATCTATGGCTTTGGTGGGATTCTTTTGCCTTTTATCGGAATCAAATTAATTGATCTGATGATCGGAATATTTTTTTAATAAAACATTTAACAAAACTTAATATTTACTAAAATGAAAACATATCTTTTACCATCGTTAAAACTAACAATAGTGTTGATCATTATTTGTTCAGTGTTCTATCCATTACTTATTGCAGGCATTGCCAAAACCGCACCCGGTGGCGGAAAAGGCGAAACCATTGAAGTTAACGGGAAAATTGTTGGTTATGCTAACATTGGTCAAAAATTTACTGATGATAAGTATTTTTCGGGCAGACCATCCGCAGTCAATTACAATGCAGCAGGAAGTGGAGGAAGTAATAAAGGACCAAGTAATCCTGATTATTTAAAGGATGTGCAAGCAAGAATAGATACATTTCTTGTGCATAACCCCGGAATTAAAAAAGAACAAATACCTGCTGATCTAGTAACAGCTTCAGGTAGCGGACTGGATCCTGACATATCTGTTCAGGCAGCAAAAGTACAGGTACCAAGAATCGCTAAAATAAGAAACAAAAGTGAAAAAGAATTGTATGATCTTATTGATAAAATGAAGGAAAACCCCTTATTTGGATTTCTTGGTCCTGAAAAAATAAATGTATTGAAACTGAATATTCAGCTAAATGCCAAATGAGAATAAAAGAAATATCAGAAATTAAGAGTTAAACATTTACAATGAATTTAAGTGCAGATATATTAGGAATTGTAATACTTTTTGCTGCAACGGTGGTACTTGCTATTCCTTTCGGAAAATACATTGCAACGGTGTATGGAGGAGAAAAAACAATACTTGATCCTGTATTTAATCCTCTCGAAAAGATTATTTATCGTTTTATCGGTATCGATCCAACAGAGAAAATGAATTGGAAGCAACATTTAAAAACGTTGCTCACCATTAATATAATCTGGTTTCCATTAACGATGTTCATTCTGATGAATCAGAAGTGGCTACCGTTAAATCCTGACAACATCCCGGCTATGTCGCCTGATTTGGCGTTTCATTCAACGTGTGCGTTTATCACTAATTGTTTTCAACAACATTACTCGGGCGAAACTGGGATGAGTTATTTATCACAGCTTATCATCATGTTTTCTCTTTTTTTCTTAACCCCTGCCGTTACTTTGACTGCAATGGCGGTTGTTTTAAATGCGTTAAAAGAAAGAACAACAGAAAAACTTGGAAATTTTTACAACTACTATGTAAAATCAATTACACGGATTTTGCTTCCTGTATCAATTATAACAGCAATTATTTTCCTGTTTAATGGTATGCCTATGACTTTTGAAGGGACACATACTTTTACAAGTTTGCAGGGCGATACTGTTCATGTTGCCAGAGGTCCAGTAGCTGCATTTGAATCAATAAAAATGCTTGGCTTGAACGGTGGCGGTTTCTTTGGTGTTAACTCCGCTCATCCTTTCGAGAATCCAAATTTTTTTACCAACATGATTGAGAGTATTTTTCTTATACTTCTGCCAATAGCAACAGTTTTTGCCTTAGGGTTTTATCTGAAACGAAAAAAATTAGCATGGATGATTTTTGGTGTAATGACATTAGGTTTTCTATTATTGCTTATACCGGCTCTTCATTATGAACAGAAGGGCAATCCCGCAGTTACCCAAATGGGTATTGACAATTCCATTGGAAATATGGAAGGGAAAGAAATCAGGTTTGGCACAATTGCTTCCACATATTGGAGCATTGCCGCAACGGCATCAATGAACGGTGCGGTAAATAGTATGCACGATAGTTATATGCCATTGTCAGGAGGAATGCAATTACTTGGTATTATGAATAATTCCTTGTATGGTGGTGTTGGAACAGGAGTTCTTGGATTTTTTATCATCATCATTTTAGCTGTATTTATCGGAAGTTTAATGATTGGAAGGACAGCGCAATTTCTCGGCAAAAAAATAGGAATGCGGGAAATAAAAATTACGATGCTCATTACATTGTTGCATCCATTTTTATCTCTTGTGGGTACAGCCCTTGCATGTTCTTTTCCGAGCCTTACTACTCCCACACTCAACAATCCGGGATTTCATGGTTTCAGCGAAATGATCTATGAATACACTTCTGCCTCTTCTGCTGATGGCAGTGGCTTTGAAGGATTGGGAGATAATACACCCTGGTGGAATATTAGTTGTGGAATTATAATTCTTCTTGGTCGTTTTTTGCCAATCATAGGAGCTGTTGCTATTGCAGGGATTTTGGCAGGTAAAAAATATGTCGAGGATAATGCAGGTACTTTAAAAACAGATACTCCAACCTTTGGTTTAATGGTTTTCAGTTTGATTTTCATTATAGCTTCATTAGCATTTTTCCCTACATTGGTAATAGGTCCGTTTGCGGAATATTTTAGTATGCATTAACAAAATAAAATAACGATAGATTCAAAAATATCCCAACGAGTGAAATTCAAAGAATTGTTTGGTAGAAAGTATTAGATAATGATGAAGGAAAAAGATTATTCAAAAGAGATTTACGACAAGTACTATAATTCGGAAGGCAATATTATTCAGATATTCCTCAAGAATGGTTCAATGCTTGAAGGCGCTTTTATTGGTTTTTTCATGGAGACACACAAGTAGGGGAGCCATTTGTTATTAAGTGGCATTTTGTGCCGGAATCGGAAATGGAAAAATATCATTCTGTTGCTTTGGCAGAAATAAAAAATGAATTTGGAAAAATAATCAAGCAGGAAGAGATCGAGCGGATTCGGTTCAAAACGCCACGATCAGTGAAAGTTCAAGGGGTTGTTTTTCGTTTTGTAGAATAAAAAAATATGATCAATGTTTTTTATCATAAAAATAATGCAATAGAAAGAACTGATGAACCAGAACTACTTCATCGCATTCCAAAAGAACAGCTTTTGTGGGTGGATATGCAATTTACCACAAAGGATGAACAAATTGAAATCGAATTATTCTTCGGTATAAATTTTAATGACCTACAGGAAGAATCCGATTTAGAAAGCAATTCCCGCTTTTACGAAACCGAACGTTTTATTTATATCAATTCTAATTTCACGAACAAACACGGAAATTATTACGAAAGCTATTCTGTTATTTTTTATTTACTGGATGAAATTCTTATTACAAAAAGAAATGCGGACCTGTCTTCCTTTGCTGAAACAGTAAAAAAAATGAATCGAAATCAAAAAGCATTTAAAAACGGGAATGAGGTGCTGGAAGGTATCTTGGAAACACAAGTAGATCTGGATTCAGATTATATGGAATGTATTTCTAAAGAAATTGCTCAGGCAGGAAAAAATTTACCCAAAGAGTCTACAAATGAAGAAAATGTTCTGCTTAAAATAAATGAGTATCAGGAAAGCACTATGTTTTTACGTGAAGGTTTTGTAGATAAACAACGTGTGGTATCATCACTTATAAAAAGCAGTCAGTTTACGAATACTACACGCTTGAAGATATTGATAAAAGATATTAATTCCATGCTCGAATTTTCTTCATTCATTTTTAAACGACTGGAATATTTACAAAATACATTGATGGGCTTAATAAACATTGAACAAAATAAAGCCATAAAAATTTTCACAATAGTGTCAGTAGTATTTATGCCTCCTACACTAATTGCAAGCGTTTATGGAATGAATTTTAAAACCATGCCTGAACTTAGCTGGAGCTATGGGTATCCTCTGGCTATATTATTTATAATTGGTTCGTCACTTTTAACCTTATTTATTTTTAAAAGAAAAAAATGGCTCTGATTTTTGTAAGTATTGTTTTTATTCTAATTAACAATAAATGATTATTTTAAGATCAATAGCTATATTTATACTTGCCGGGTTATGTGAAATTGGCGGAGGTTATCTTATTTGGCTATGGCTGAAAGAAGGCAAGCCTTTTTATTACGGAATTGTAGGAGGTATTATACTTGCTCTTTACGGTGTTGTAGCTACGCTACAAACTTCTAATTTTGCAAGAGTCTATGCCACTTATGGAGGAGTTTTTATAATGATGTCTTTGATATGGGCATATAAGATGGATAATTATTCTCCTGACAAGTACGATATAATAGGTGCATTAATTGCTTTAACCGGAGTGTGTATAATTTATTATTCTCCGAGATTAAATTGAATTTTAAAATGGAAAATAACAACTTAAAAAATTTAACATTTGCCGGATTCCTAGTCTCCGTAGGAATTGTGTTTGGTGATATTGGAACATCACCATTGTACACCTATACAGCAATTATAGGAAATCAAACAATCACAGAACTCCTTGCATTAGGAGGTGTTTCTGCTATCTTTTGGACACTCTTTTTTCAAACAACTGTTAAGTATGTATTTATAACCTTGCGTGCAGATAATAATGGAGAAGGCGGAATTTTTTCGTTATACACATTAATCAGAAAATATCGCAGATGGCTTGTGTTTCCTGCAATTGCAGGGGGAAGTTTTTTGTTGGCAGATAGTATTATCACTCCTCCCATTTCTGTATCATCTGCCATGGAAGGGCTAAAACCACAGTTTCCGAACATCCCAATTATGCCATTGGTAATTGGGATTTTAGTTTTATTATTTGTTTTACAACGCAAGGGCACATCCTTTTTAGGTAATTTATTCGGACCAATAATGATGCTTTGGTTTACAATGATTGCAATTTTAGGACTTGGTGAACTCGTTGGCAATTTTGAAGTTTTTAAAGCATTGAACCCTTATTATACTTATCGTTTACTTTCCGAACATCCCGGAGGATTTTGGTTATTGGGAGGAGTATTTTTATGTACTACCGGAGCTGAAGCTTTGTATTCGGATTTGGGACATTGCGGACGAAAGAATATTCAGATCAGTTGGTTGTATGTAAAAATATGTTTGGTATTGTGTTACTTTGGTCAGGCAGCCTGGTTGTTACAACACGTTGGAACTAGATTAACGGATGTAAGTCCGTTTTTTGGTTTAGTGCCACAGTGGTTTATTTTCCCTGCAATAGTAATAGCAACATTGGCTACAATCATTGCAAGTCAGGCGCTAATAAGCGGTTCATTTACATTAGTGGCGGAAGCTATTCGACTCAATCTATGGCCAAAATTAAGAGTAGTATTTCCTTCTGATATAAAAGGGCAGTTATACATTCCCGCCATTAATTGGTTGCTTATGTTTGGCTGCATCGCTGTTGTTTTATTTTTTAAAGAATCAAAAAATATGGAAGCTGCATTTGGCTTGTCGGTTACATTAACGATGTTAATGACCACCATTTTATTAAGCTTTTATTTGTACACAAAAAAAATAAACAAAGCAGCTGTTTACACTTTTTTAATAGTGTTCTTAAGTATTGAAGGTGCTTTCCTTATTGCTAATCTTAAAAAATTTACTCATGGTGGTTGGGTAACACTACTTTTAGGTTTGCTTATTTTTAGTATGATGTATATTTGGTACCGAGCAGAAGAAATTAAAAATAAACTGCAAAATTTTGTTCCGCTTGAACCTTACATTCCAATTATTAAAGAATTAAGTAGAGATGAGAAAGTTCCTAAATACGCAACCAATCTTGTTTACCTGACATCATCAAATAATAGCAGTCAAATAGAAGAGAGAACAATCTATTCCATTTTATACAAACAACCAAAACGAGCTGATATTTATTGGTTTGTTCATATTGATGTGGTTGACGAACCATATAAGATGGCTTATAAGACAGAGGTAATAGCTAAAGAAGATATTGTATGGATGACCTTTAAGTTAGGATTTAGAGTAGCACCGAGAATAAACTTATTGTTTAGAAAGGTTGTTGAAGAAATGGTGAAGAACAAGGAGATAAATATTAATAGTCGTTATGCTTCATTAGATAAACATAACATAGCAGGGGATTTCCGATTCGTAGTCATACAGCGTTTTTTGTCATTTGAAAATGAATTGTCTTTTACAAACGACTTTATTTTAAAAGCCTATTTTATATTGAAAAAAATAAGTTTACCTGATGAAAAAGAATATGGTTTGGACTATAGTAATGTAACTATTGAAAAATCACCATTAATTCTTAGTTCTCCTAAAAATATAAATTTAATCAGAGAATAGAATGTTAGAACAAGACAATAAAGAACAAAACGTGCAGCATTTCCTTGATCTGATTCAAAAATCAAGAAGAGGCAAATTTAAAATCTACATCGGCATGAGTGCCGGTGTGGGTAAGACTTACCGCATGTTACAAGAGGCACGAACACTTTTAAAAAATGGTATTGATGTAAAAATTGGTTATATAGAAACACACAACCGAAAAGAGACACACGATTTATTAGAAGGTCTGCCTTTAATTCCACGAAGGACAATTTACTATAAAGGAAAAGAGCTGGAAGAATTGGACGTTCAGGCTGTAATTAATTTACGCCCTGAAGTTGTGATAGTAGATGAATTAGCACATACTAATATTGAAGGCAGCAAAAATGAAAAACGGTGGCAGGATGTAATGGAAATATTGAATGCAGGAATTAATGTAATCAGTGCGGTAAATATCCAGCATATCGAAAGTCTTAATGAAGAAGTAAAAAAAATTACAGGAGTTGAAGTTCAGGAAAGAGTCCCTGATAAAGTTATTGCTTTAGCAGATGAAGTGGTTAATATTGATTTGACAGCCGATGAATTAATCACCCGATTGAAAGAAGGAAAAATTTATCAGGCTGAAAAAATTGAAACGGCTCTTAAAAATTTCTTCAAATCAGAACATATTTTACAATTACGCGAACTGGCTTTGAAAGAGGTTGCCGCACAAGTTGAAAGAAAAGTTGAAACAGAAATTACTAAAAATGTTGCTTTGCGACGTGAGCGTTTTTTAGCCTGTATCAGCAGCAATGAAACAACCTCCAAAGCAATCATCAGAAAAACTGCCCGATTAGCGAGTTATTATAATTGTAAATGGTTTTTATTATATGTACAAACACCTAAAGAGAGTTCTGATAAAATTGCATTAGACAAACAACGTCATCTAATAAATAACTATAAACTTGCAACCGAATTAGGAGCAGAAATAATAAAAAAAGAAAGTAAAAATATTGCTAAAACAATTGCTGAAGTGGCTGAAGAAAGAGAAATATCAACTATCTGCATCGGAAAACCTCACTTCAATATTTTTACATTTATTCTGGCAACAAATACATTCAACGAACTTTTGAAAAAATTAAAATTATTGGATATTGACATTGTAATAATATCATGAAATAGCCATATTCCTTAAACAAACAATCAAGAAATGAATATGGCGTATTCTATGTGACAACTAAAAACTAATTATTAACACATGAAAATAAAAGTAAAACTTACATTGGGAATTGGTCTGCTATTCCTTTTTATAATTCTTCTCGCAACTCTGGGAACTGTGTATATTAATGCACTAAGCAAAGACACGCAGAATATTCTGGTTGCAAATTATAATACGTTGGATTATTCCCGCAGTATGTTAATAGCCTTAGATGAAGATATAACAAACCCTAAAAGCATTAAAAAGTTTTCTGAAAATTTGATAAAGCAACAAAATAATATTACAGAAATCGGAGAAAAAGAATTAACTGAAAAACTATCACAGGATTTTGAAACAGTAAAATCTAATCCCAACGGAAACCCAATATACACTGCTATTCGGAAAGACCTGACCGATATTATGTTGCTGAATATGCAGGCTATTCAGCGAAAAAGCAATGTAGCAAAGCAAACTGCAAATAATGCAATCTTATGGATTGCAATAACCGGAAGCTTTTGTTTTATGATAGCATTTATTTTACTTGTTAATCTGCCCGGCAATATTGCAAATCCTATAAAGGAATTAACGGAAAGTATCAAACAAATAGCTGCAAAAAATTATTCGGAAAGAGTACATTTTGAAAGCCACAACGAATTTGGTGATTTAGCGGAAGCTTTTAATACAATGGCTCAAAAATTAGAAGAATATAATAACAGCAGTTTGTCAAAAATTATGTTTGAGAAGAAGCGTATTGAAATGCTGATAAATAATATGCATGATCCTGTGATTGGTCTTGATGAAAAAAAGAAGATTTTGTTTGTCAATGACGAAGCGCTCAAAATTATTGGAATGAAAACCGAAGATTTGATTGGAAAATTTGCTCAGGATATTGCCATAACAAATGATTTGATGCGCTCGCTTGTTCAGGATTTAGTACTTTCTGAAGATGGAAAAAACGATAAAAAGCCTATGAAAATATATGCGGATAATAAAGAAAGTTATTTTGAAAAAGAAATTGTCAATATTTCTATAACTCCCACAGGTGAAAAAGAAGCGAAGCATATCGGCAATTTTATTGTGCTGAATAACATTACACCATTTAAAGAATTAGATTTTGCTAAAACTAATTTCATAGCAACTATTTCTCACGAACTAAAAACGCCTATTTCAACTATCAAAGCAAGTCTGCAGCTATTAGAAAATAAAGCGACAGGTACACTTAATATGGAACAACAACAACTTGTTGATAGCATCAAAGATGATAGCAATCGCTTACTGAAAATTACAAGTGAACTGCTTAATTTATCTCAAGTGGAAACCGGGAATATTCAGCTTTCCATTCAACAAAGTGATGCAACTAAAATACTTCAATATGCTATAGAGGCTGTGAAAATTCAGGCAGATCAAAAGGAAATAAAATTGGAAATAAAAATAGATGAAAATTTACCACTGGTGAAAGCAGATGCAGAAAAAACAACATGGGTATTGATCAATTTTTTGACAAATGCTATTCGATATTCAAATGAAAAAAGTAAAATTTTAGTTGAAGTAAAAAAAGATAACGACAAAATTATCTTTTCTGTAAAAGATTTTGGTAAAGGAATTGAACCAAAATATAAAGACAAAATTTTTACCCGCTATTTTCAAATACCTGGCAGCAGCAAGTCAGGAACAGGATTGGGACTTTCCATAAGTAAAGAATTTATAGAAGCGCAAGGAGGACAAATTACTGTTGACAGTGAATTTGGAGAGGGGAGTAAATTCAGTTTTTCACTTAATACTTAAATTCTAATGCTAAATTAAAGGAGCAGTTCTAAAAATATAAATAAACATCATTGCGAGGGCTTTTCGCTTGAAGCAATCTCAACATTGACAGACATTGCAAGAGATTGCTTCGTTCCTCGCAATGACGAAACCTAATTTTTGGAACCACCCTTAGTTCAGATAGCGAATTAAATTTTCGGCGAATTAATTTCTTTATTATGTGGTCGTTTTTAGCTCGAAATATATTACGTAACCGTTTAGTTTATTTAATAATATTAGTTGTATCAACTATTGTATTCGGATTCTTCGCTTCCAAAATTGAGATGTCTTACGATTTCCCCAAGATACTCCCAAGCGATGATAAATCGGAAATAGCCTATAATGAATTCAAGAAAGTATTTGGTGAAGATGGAACCGTAATGGTTATCGGATATAAATCAGATGATTTGTTTTCATTAAAAAAATTTAATGAATGGAGCATACTGGCTGATAGTATTAAGAATATTAAAGGAATTCAAAACGTATTGTCTATTGATAAAGCTTATGGACTAAAAAAAAACGAGAGTTTACATAAGTTTGAATATTTTCCAATAATTTCTTCTATACCTAAAACACAAAAAGAGTTAGATAGTTTAAAAAATATAATTCTTTCTTATCCATTTTATAAAGGGCTTTTATATAACGATTCTTTGAACTGCACATTGATGGCAGTAACGTTTAACAAAAACGATCTGAACTCTAAAAACAGGTTAGATATTGTTAAAAGGATTAAAGCTCTTGGTGATTCTTATGCAAACAATAATAATTTAGAAATTCACTATTCCGGTTTGCCATATATCCGGAGCGAGTATATGCGAAACATAAGGGGCGAGTTAAGCTTGTTTATGGGTTTAGCTTTCTTGGTAACCATCATTACACTTTGGATATTTTTCCGATCCTTCAAGGTTGTTTTCTGGTCGCTTATTGTTTGTGTTATCGGTGTTATCTGGTCGCTGGGAACCTTGTATTTGTTCGGATATAAAATCACAGTATTAACAGGGTTATTACCACCCTTAATTATTATTATTGGTATTCCCAATTGTATTTTTCTTATTAACAAATATCAGGAAGAACTTCGTATTCATGGCAATAAAATAAGAGGTTTAGCAAGAACAATTGAAAAAGTTGGCTTGTCAAATTTTTTAGCAAACGTTACCACTTCCATTGGTTTTTTTGTTTTTTATTTTACAAAAAGTGAGCTGTTAATGCAGTTTGGGATTGTTGCAGGTATAAATGTTTTATTAACCAACGCAGTCGCGTTAGTTTTTATACCGATAATTTTCAGTTATTTAAAAACCCCTTCACTTAAGCAAACCAAGCACTTAGATGGAAAAAAAATAAATATTGTTCTTGATAAAATTGATTATTTAGTTCACCATAAACGCACCTTAATTTACATAATGATTACTATTATTACCATCATTTCCTTTTGGGGATTAACTATGGTAAAGCCGATTGGATATGTTGTTGACGATTTACCGAAGAAGGATCCTGTAATCGAACACTTACGTTTTTTTGAAAAAAATTTCAATGGAGTTTTACCGTTTGAATTTTACATTGATACAAAAAAAGAAAATGGAGTTTTTGCTGATAACGCTAAAACACTTTATAAAATTAAAGCGTTAGAAAAAGTAATGAACAAATATAAAGAGTTTACTCATCCTGTTTCTACTATTGAATTTGTTAAGTTTGCTTATCAGGCGTATAACGATGGCAAACCTAAATATTTTACTTTGCCTGGAATTCTTGAGTTACAAAAGTTAACTGATTATACATCCACTCTAAACGGAACCAACGACCGATTTAAAGCATTTATCGACAGTGCTAAACAACGCACCAGAGTTAGCTATCAGATGAAAGATGTTGGTTCTGTTGAAATGAAACGCCTTGTCGCTGAAATACAACCAAAAGTAGATTCAATTTTTAATCCTAAAGAATATAATGTTGTAATTACAGGTCATAGTGCGCGGTTTTTAAAAGGCAACGACTATTTGTTCCATCATCTATTTATCAGTTTAGGAATAGAAATATTTATCATTCTTATTCTTGGAATTATTTTATTCAGATCCATACCAATTATTGTTTTATCAAAACTCCCATGTCTAATTCCATTGGTAATAACAGCAGGTATCATGGGTTTTATGGACATCTATATAAAGCCAACTACTATTTTAGTGTTTAGCATTGCGTTTGGAATTGCATCCGATGGTACGATATATATTTTAGCAGAGTATAGAAATCAATTAAAGAGGAAGAAAAAAGGAAGTATTGATAGTGCAGTTTCTGCAACAATAAAAGGAACAGGTTTAAGTATGGTTTACACTAATATTGTTTTATTTTTTGGTTTCTCCATTTTTGCAGCGTCTAACTTTGGCGGTACTGTTGCATTAGGAATTTTAATATCCGTAACGCTGCTGGTTTCTTTAATTACTAACTTGTTATTATTACCATCTATATTATTATCGCTCGAAAAACGATTGATCACCAAAGAATTTATGCAGAAACCGATGCTTGAAATTTTTGAAGAGGAAAAAGATAAGAGTTTAGATAAATTTAAGATAGAATAAAAAAGCAATAAAAATTAAAGTTGTTTTTTCTGTAAATAATTTTGGTAAAGGTATTGAGGCGAAATCCAAGGACAAGATCTTTACAAGATATTTTCAAATACCCGGAAGTAGCAAGTATGGAACAGGATTGGAGCTTTCCATAAGCAAGGAATTTATTGAATCTCAAGGAGGAGAAATTAAAGTCGAAAGCGAAATTGGAGAAGGAAGTAAATTTAGTTTCTCCTTAAATATATAGAAAATGGTAAACAAAAACAGGACTTAGAGCCTGTTTAAATTTTGGTATTTTAAAATACAGGTCGCCCCGATGGAGCTACAATATTAAATGTAATTTTTTCTACAAACAGGACGCTCCTCCGGAGCTTTTCAAATCCCATAGGGATGTC
>ODAK010001808.1_pt1 | contig 22890 bp, 16 predicted proteins | sample 1539591 | NCBI WGS metagenome assembly ODAK01 (sample SAMEA3539303, study PRJEB22396) | soil metagenome | biome: tundra; feature: field; material: soil | place: USA | collected 2010-05 | depth 0.15 m | reverse complement strand
ACTTGCTTTCCGATGTCGAGGATGTTTGTGACCGCGTGGTGATTTATTACGGCGGCAAAATCCAGGCCGCCGGCACGCTGAAAGATTTGCTCGCCACGCCGGACACGCTGCGGATCACGACGCCGGTTTTGCCGCGCGAGACTTTGGAAAAAGTATTGGCGACCATCCGCAAAGACATCACCACGGGCGAAGTGCGCGTGGACAATCCGACGCAGAATCTCGAAAGTTATTTCCTCGACGTGGTGAACAAGGCGCGGTCGGCCCAGGAAACAAGCGGTGCCCAGTCCGGCGCACGGGTGGCCGAGTATTTGCGCGGCGGCATGGAAGCAAAACCAGCGGCGGACAAGGTTCTGGAAAAATTGTCATTGCCGCAGGCGGTGCAGCAGGCGCTTGAAAGCAAACCGGCGACATCATCTGCCGGGCCGAAAGTGGATGACAGCAAGCTGGCCGCGCTCGCGCAGCCTGCCGCGCCTGCATCGCAGCCGGAGAAACCCGCGCCGAAAACGGAAGCACCAAAGCCGGTGGATTTGGCGAAGGCGGATGAAAAACTCTCTTCGTTGCTGGGAAAACCAAAATGATTCTTTTTAACGCAAGGGCGCAAAGGCATGGCGCGGCTGACGCCGCAACCAGCGGAGCGCGGACAGCCTTGTCCGCGTGTTGCTCGCGTGCGGGTCGGGACTCGCGGACAAGGCTGTCCGCGCTCCGCGAAGATTTTCCGGCAAACGTAGCGGCACGGGCGTCTCGCCCGTGTGTTTCAACCAGCGTTTCAACCGCTCCAGAAACGCACGGGCGAGACGCCCGTGCCACTACGCTATCCGCGCCCCGCTGGTTGCGGCTCTGCCGCGCCATGCCTTTGCGTTAATTTTTTAATTTGTCATGCAACGAATTCTCGCCATTGCCTGGTTGACGTGGAAGGCCGCGCTGCGGTTCAAGCTGTTCCTCGTCATCGCGGTGCTGTTGATTCTGGCGGTCGTCGGCCTGCCGCTGGTCATCAAGGACGACGGCACGGCGCGCGGGTTCACGCAGATTATTTTAACCTACACGTTGAGCGCCATCACCGCGCTGCTCGGGCTTTCAACGCTGTGGCTTTCATGCGGCACGCTGGCGCGCGACATCGAGGAATGCCAGATCCAAGTCGTCGCGACGAAGCCGATTGCGCGCTGGCAAATCTGGCTGGGCAAGTGGCTGGGCATCGTGTCGCTGAACGCGGTGCTGCTGGCGATTTCGGGCGGCTGTGTTTTTGGCCTGCTGCAATGGCGCGCAGGGAAACTGCCGGCGGCGGAACAGAAAATTTTGCGCGAGCAGATTCTGGTGGCGCGCGGTTCGGCGAAGGAGGCGGATTTCACGGCGGCGATCGAGGCGGAGACCGAGCGGATTTTGCAGGGGCGGCTGAAAAGCAGCCCGGTGGAAAAGGTGGACGTGCCGGAAGTGCGCCGCCAGATCCGCGAGGGCGTGAAGGCCGATTCGCAACTGGTGCCGCCGGGTTATCCTCCGCGCACCTGGCAGATTGATCTGGGCTTTGCGAAAAATTCCCTGCGCGGCAAGCCGCTTCAGCTCCGGGTGAAGTTCAATTCGGCGAACAATAGCTCGGCGGGAACGTTCGTGGCGCTGTGGCAGATTGGTGCGCAGGACTCGGCGCATTTGACGCGGCTCGAACCGATGAGCCTCGCGCCCGACACGTTCCATGAATTTGAAATCCCGGCGGATTTGTTCGACGAGAAAGGCATGCTGACGATTACTTTCTTCAACCCGAATGACATTGCGCTGCTCTTTCCGCTGGATGAGGGCATGGAGGTCTTGTATCCCCAGGGCGGCTTCGCGCTGAACTTTGCGCGCGGGCTGGCCATCATTTTTTGCTGGATGGCGCTGCTGGCGGCGCTGGGGTTGGCGGCGGCGAGCCTGCTGTCGTTTCCGGTGGCAACTTTTTTTGCGCTGGCCATGCTGCTGGTGGTTTTCTCCAGCGGCTCGCTGGCCGAATCGGTGGAATCCGGCTCGGTGGCGGCGGGCAACGAGGAGACCGGCCAGAGAGGCCATTCAATCATGGACATCGCGCTGATTCCCGCCTTCAAGGGCGTGCTGGCGGTGGTGAGCCTGGCGAAAAATTTTTCGCCGATTGACGCGTTGAGCACCGGGCGCAGCATCACTTGGACGGAGCTTGGTCTGGCGTTTGCACAAATCGTCCTGCTGTTGGGTGGAATTTTTGCGGCCGCGGGCATGATCATTTTCACGCGGCGCGAACTGGCCACCGCGCAGGGAACGCAATAAAGTTTTTATCGGAATGAACAGCGAACATTCAACATTGAACATTCAAAATCGAATCGGTTGCCGCCATGCGCCTTCGATTCTTTGGATGTTGAGCGTTGAATATTGGTTGTTGAATGTTCAACCATGAACGCGCGCCTCAAAAAAATTATTCTCTTGCTGCTGGCCGCCGCCCTGCTGTTCGGCTCCGGTCAGGTGCAGAAGTCGTTGAACCGCGACCGCGACGCCCTTGGCCTGACGCACATGGCCGTGCTGGAAAATGCGCCGCCGATGCTGGCCTTCACCACCGTCGCGCTCGGCGGTTTTCGCGGGTTGATTTCCAATTTTCTCTGGATTCGCGCGAATGACTTGCAGCAGGACGACAAGTTTTTCGAGGCCGCGCAACTCGCCGACTGGATCACGAAACTGGAGCCGACCTACGTCCAGGTCTGGCTGTTTCAGGGCTGGAACATGGCCTACAACATCTCGGTGAAGTTCAAGGATTTTCCCGACCGCTGGCGCTGGGTCGAGCGCGGCATCGAACTCCTGCGCGACGACGGCCTGCGTTACAATCCCAACAGCATCCTCATCTACCGCGAGCTGGGCTGGTTCTTTCAGCACAAGATGGGGCAGAACCTCGACGACGCGAACATGTATTACAAAAGCCAGTGGGCGGCCGAGATGAGAAATTTCTTCGGCCCGGAGGGGACGAATTTTGACCGGCTGCTGCGGCCGCAAAACGCCGAGGACATCCACCAATTGCAGGTGTTCACCAACCAATACAAACTCGATGCGGCGTTCGCGAAGTCGGTGGATGAAAAATACGGCCCGTTCGACTGGCGCCTGCCGGAGGCGCACGCGATTTACTGGGGCGCGCGGGGACTCGACACGGCCACGAAAAACCCGGACAAGGTCAAGGCCGACGATTTGATCACGGTGCGCCGGATCATCTACCAGTCGCTGTTGCAGGCGTTTCACCATGGCCGGGTCGTGCCCGATCCGTTTAACAAGACCTATGCGCTCGGTCCGAACCTGGATCTGGTTCCGCAGGTCAACAAGGCATATTTGGATTTATATGAAGACGAGACCGACTCCGGCCAGCGCGAGGGCATCCTCCGGGCGCACCGGAATTTTCTGCGCGACGCCGTGTATTTTCTTTACGAAGCCAACCGCATGGGCGAGGCGACGAAGTGGTTCAAATTTCTCGGCGACAAATATCCCGACAAGGCGATCATCGAGAACCAGCCGGATTCGCTGCCGAAAAATCTGACGCTCGATGAATACGCCGTGGCGGTGGTGCAGATTGACATCGGCGAGACGTCGCAGGAACGCGTGACCGCCGCCGTTCAGGGCTTGCTGGCCCGTTCCTATTTTGCGCTCGCCGCCGGCCAGGACGACCGCTACGAAAATTTTAAGCGCCTTGCCAACCGCGTTTACCAGCGTTACGTCGCCAAGACCGCCATGGCCAACGGCGACAAGCGCATTCCGCTGCCGCCTTACGAGACATTGAACGCCGCCGTGATCCGGCAGTTGCTCGATCCGCAAAACGGCACGTCTTACGCGGCTCGCGCGGTGCTGCGGACGCAGCTCGGCCTGCCGGGGGAAAGCGTCGCGCCCGCCAACACCGCGACAAACGCTGTGGAAATTATTCCCACCAATGCCATCCCGACCAACGCGGTTGCGCCGGTATTGCCGTGAAATAATTTTTGACCGCCGCTCCAATTCACCCAGCTTGATTTTCTGTGACGAAAAAATTTTCCAGTCAACGTCCGCTGCGCGTCGGGCTCATTTCGCTCGGCTGCGCCAAGAACCTCGTGGACGCCGAGATCATGCTCGGCTCGCTGCTCAAGGACGGCGTCGAGATCACCAATGACGCGGCGCAGGCGGATGCCATCATCGTCAACACCTGTTCCTTCATTGATTCAGCGCAGGAAGAAAGCGTGGACACGATTCTCGAATCGGTCGAGTTGCGCGATGCGAACCAGCGCGGCCAGGCCGTGATCGTTTCCGGCTGCCTGCCGCAGCGGTTTCGCGACGAACTGCCGAAGCTCATGCCGGAAGTGGACGCGTTCATGGGCATTGACCAGGTCGCGCAGGTTAGCGACATCGTGGGTCGGGCCATTGCGAATCGCGCGGAAAAAGCCGGGAAGAAACATCCAACATCCAACATCCAACATCCAACATCGAAGGGGAAAATTTCAGCGCGGCTGAACGAACTGGAGAAAGTCAAATCTCCCGACGAACACGAGAAACAAAACGCCCTGCGCGGCACGGACAACTTCGGCAAAACCAAGACCGTCGTCGGCGATCACGCATCGCGCATCACGCATCACGCGCCTCTGCTCGATGTGACCGCGCGTCCAACCTTCATTCCCGATTACGAGACGCCGCGCTTTCGTCTGACACCGAAACATTTTGCGTATTTGAAGATCGCCGAGGGTTGCAACCATCCGTGCAGCTTCTGCATCATTCCCCGGATGCGCGGTTCGCATCGCAGCCGCACGCAGGCGGACATCGTGGCCGAGGCCAAGGCGCTCATCGCCGACGGCGTGAAGGAGATCAATCTGATTTCGCAGGACTCGACTTATTACGGACTCGATTTGCGCCCGGCATTTAGTGGCACGGGCGTCCCGCCCGTGATCTCCGATCCTCCAACAACGCAGCCTCGGCCGAACCGCACGGGCGGGACGCCCGTGCCACTTCGGCCCTCGCGCGCAATTTCATCGCCGGAGAAATTTTCCGCCGCTGTGAAATCATTGCCGGTGAATTCCACGACCATTTGCACGCTGCTGCGCGAACTCAATTCGCTGAAAGGCGTTTTTTGGATTCGCCTGCTTTACACGCACCCGGCGCATTGGACGGACGAACTCATCCAGACGATTGCCGAGTGCAAGAAAGTCGCGCGCTACGTGGACATGCCGCTCCAGCACATCCACGAAAACATGCTCGAACGGATGCGCCGCGAAACCTCGCAGCAATACATCGTGGATTTGATCAAACGCATCCGCGCCGGCGTGCCGGGCATCGCGCTGCGCACCACGTTCATCGTCGGTTTTCCCGGCGAAACCGAGGCGAGTTTCGACACGCTGCTCGATTTCATCCGCGAGACGAAATTTGAGCGGCTCGGTGTGTTTGCGTATTCCAAGGAAGACGGCACGCGCGCGGGTGCGATGGCCGGCCAGTTAAGCGACAAGGTGAAACAGAAGCGCCGCGAACTGGCGATGGCCGCGCAGCACAAGGTCGCCGTGCAAGTCGCCGAAAATTTTGTGGGCCGCGAGATCAAGGTTCTTATCGAAGGCCAGGCGAATGAAAAACAGTTGCAGTCCGCCAGCGTAAGTTCGTGGGAACACGGCCTGGTGCGCGAGCCGGAATCTGGTCACGCGTCACTGGTCACGCGTCACTATCTGGTTGGCCGCGGCGAGGCGGATGCGCCGGACATTGACGGACGTGTTTATGTTCGCGGCAAACTGCCGGTTGGTGAATTTGCCAAAGTGAAAATCATCGGCCACACGGATTACGATCTGATTGCTGCGCCGGTTTGAACCGTGTGGTTTCGCGCACGAACACAAGCCGCCATTGAAAATGGTTATATCAGTCACGCGCGTTTGCTGCGACAATCAGCCATCGGTTTTTCATCGTGAACATTTCATCCGCCATTTTTGATTGCAGCGCGCCGGACTTGGATTCGTGTCCGGACGAGTCGCTGCCGGAATTCGCCTTCATTGGCCGGTCGAATGTCGGCAAGTCGTCGCTGCTGAATCTGCTTGCGGGCAAAGACGGTCTGGCCCGCGTCTCTCCCACCCCGGGTTTCACCAAGCTCATCAACATGTTCACGATGAACAAAACCTGGCGGCTGGTGGATCTGCCGGGTTACGGCTTCGCCGCCGGGGCGAAGAAGGACCGCGCGCGGTTTAATCAGGCGGTGGCGCACTACCTCAAGCGCCGCCCGAATCTCTGCCTGGTCTTCGCGCTCATTGATTCCGGGCTGGAGCCGCAGGAAATAGATTTGGAATTTGTGGAATGGCTCGCGCGCAACGCCGTGCCGTTCGTCCTCGTCTTTACCAAGACCGACAAAGAAACGCCTGAGACGGTGCAGGCGAACATCGCGGCGTTCACGACGCGCATCGCCGGATGGTTCGAGCAATTGCCGGCGATCTTCACCTGCTCCGCGACCGCCGAGCGGGGCCGGCAGGATTTGCTGGGGGTGATTGATGAGGCGATGACGGCGATCCAGGCTGAATCCAACCAGACCCCGGTTTCTCCCGAAGGTGTGCCTGCTCCAAGCCGGAGAGCGAACCGCAAAACTCGTCCCGATCTTCTGCGCCCTTGGTGAGGTTCTTGCAGACGGCCAGTCCTTGCGGACGGCCACAATGTTCGGCGTCTGCGCGTATCTTTCCCAGATCGCAAATTCCCATATGAGCGATTATGGCGCGTTTGCCAAATGCGTTCGGAGTGCGCCCGTCCCCGGGCGCAGCAATTTCCTCCAACCATGTGGTCTGGAAATCACGAGTAATCCACTCCCGGCGATTATCGCTGCGGCCGAGGACGGCCGCACTCCGTATTTTGAAATACACGCCCTGGAGCATTTTTGCAGTTTGACCCGAACGCTAACCACGCCGGCAATCCCAACGGCTACGTGGCGTTGCCGGAGCGGTTCATCAACTGGATTTTGAAATCAGCGAGCTGGTCGTCGTAATAGTCAATGGATTTGGGCGTGGTGGTGATGGTGGAATTGTAGTTCACGAGCGTCACCAGCGTGCTGTAAGTGGCGGTATCGTGCAACGGCACCACGGCGCGGATGCCGCCCGCCGGGCCGAGGCGGGAATAGCAATCCTGCTCATGAATCTGTTTCACCACCTCCACCCGAAAGCCCAGCTTACCCAGAAACATCTGGTAGGTGTTGGTCGTGATGAGCGCCGCAACTTTCGTCGCGGTGTCCACGCCCAGATGGTCGAACACGGCTTTCAGCGGTTTGAATTCGGCGCGCGACAGGATGCGCTCGAACCGCTGCGGTTCGGTTTCCTTGTCCGGGGCCGGACTGGCGACCGGGGCGGCGGCTGTTTTTTTGATCATAAAAAATGGGGGCGAAAACGATTCCGTGGTCCGGCCCGTGAGGCGGGAGCGTCCCCAGTGTCGTGCATGATGACGGAAAAGTCCACGAATCGTTTGCTGTGTCGTCGTCGCCAACTTGCGTCTTGACTAAACGGCGTCGGCGAATTCCCATTGGCCAATGAAGCATTTGGTTCTTTTCGCGACGTTCGCTGTGGTTTTGGCGGGCGGCTCATTTTCCATCCAGGCCCAGACGGACGCCGCGCCGGCAGCGGGCGCGGCGGACAAGGAAAAGGCGGCGCAGGAAAAGCGCATCAAGCCCGTGCTCGCGGCGTTGAAACTGACGGAGGCGGCGAAGGAGGCCAAGGCGCATGACATCCTCGCGGCGTGGTTCAAGGCGCTGCGCGTCTGGCACGCGGAGAACGACGCGCAAATCAAATCGCTGTGGAATGATTTCAACCAGGCGCGCTCGGCGCAGAACGTGGCGAATGCGAACGCGGCGCTGGCGAAGATTGACGGCGTGTATGCGTCGTTCAAGCCGCAGCATGAAAAATTCCTTTCCGATTTGTCGTCAGTGCTGACGCCGGAACAGGTGGAGATGGTCAAGGACGTGCTGACCGTGAACAAGGTGAAGGTGACCTACGATGTCTATCTGCAAATTTTCCCGACGCTGACGGACGCGCAAAAGGCGGTGGTGCTGCAAAATCTCAAGGACGCGCGCGAGCACGCGATTGATTGCGAGGCGATGACGGAAAAATCCGCGTTCTTCAAGAAATACAAAATCAAGATCGAAGACGACTATCTCACCGCGCAGGGCTACAACCCGAAGCAGGCGCGGCAAGACTTCGCCGCGAAACAAAAGGCAGCGGCGGCAGGCAAAAAGCCGGCGAACGAATAATCCGCGGCCGAAGATTATTCACCGGACGACGTCTTGGAAACGACGACGTGGACGAAACGAAAAACAATATGAAACCGACCCCTTTCCAAATTGCTATGGCGAATCACAATGACATTGCCGCATTCAATTTCAACGGTGCAGGTCGGGCGCGTCGCTCCGCGCGCGCCGCCTTGGTCTGGTAACGACGGCGCGCGCGGAGCGACCGCCCTACCAATCCCAACCGTGCCAAAGTTGTTGTGACTTGCCATATTCCGCAATAGGCGGCAGAGAGAGATCGCAGCTTGACGCGTATGTCGAGGCGGAACTGGTGTGGAAACAGACAAGACCGGGAGCCGAAGCTCCCGGCCTTACTCGGTTCAACGAGCCAGCAGACGGCGTCCGATTATGGATAGCGCAGGCGATAGAAAACGGCACCACCGGAGTGATTGATAGGTATCACCATCTGGTTAGTGCTGTTGGAACCCGGCACGGTAAACCAATTCGTATTAAGACCGATGGCAAGACTGTTGGTCTGCACCTGCAACTGCCAGCCAATGTTAGCCGCTGGCCACGAAATCTCCACCGTGTGCCCTCCACCCACTACTGCCGCAGCAATCTTGGGCGGGGAAACAACTGTGCCGGTGCTGAAGACGACGGAATAATCCTGAAGCTGAATCAAACTGCGTGTGGTCTGCCCTCCCACAAATGCAGTAGACATGCTCAACCACGGAGCTAGCGGAGCATTCATGGTAAATAACCGATTGGCCATGAGAGGCGTGATGCCATTGGAAGTGGTCTGAAATGGGAAAAACGCGTCGAGCCTTCCACTTGCCACAAATGCAGCGAAAGCAGCGCTGGTGCCGGTGGGCAGTAGGTTGGTGATGGTTACAGTTCCATTCGTTGGCAGCGAAAGATTCGTGTAAGTTCCAAACACTGTCTGTGCTCCCAAATCGTAAACTTTAAGGGTGTTAATCGCCACGGGGGTCATGATCTCGGTGATATAGAACGCGTTCGTCGAGGTATTAGGGACGACCAGTGTGTTGGTGACGTAAATTTCAAAATTAGCCCAATTAGTCGGGTTATATCCTGCAATGAAACCTGTTCCGGTGCATGAGCCACATGAAAACGGAAAATATTCACTCGAATCAAGAGTCCAGCTGTCGGGCCAAGAGTTATTTGGATTTGGCGCTGTGTAGTGGTCAACTCTTTCTTGTTGGTTGCCGACATATGTGACCCATTCCCTGCAATACGTATTTACATCACACCCCCGTGAGGCCCCAAACCAGCCAGAGTCTTTTGTCGGACATGAATATGGCGGGGGACATGGTAATGGGTCGGGCGGCGGAACAGGATAGCCGCCAATATACCAATCCCCACCATAATTTGGTGCTCCAAATGAGACAACACAAGAGCCCGCCCAAAGAAGAGCCAGGGCACAAAGGCGGCTCGCGCGCCAAACTGAATTCAATGTATTTGTTTTCATACCATTTTCTTTCTTAATTGTGGTTGCCGATGCTTTTGTTTTGATTTTGCATTGTTGACTTTTTTTCAGCCAGTCGGAACAAACGAGGTGGGCGGTCAAAACTTGAACCGGCCAGGCGGGCAATTGGGTCAGCGGCGTTGGCGCGGTCATGTAACTGCTCACTCATCCTACTGCTTCCTTCAGGATTTCAGGCGCAAAGTTTCGCGGGGTGCTCAACTTTTTTCAGTTCTTGTCGGAAAGCCCCCCGCAGGGCATGGTGGAGCAGCGGCGGTTTTGGGAGAAGCGGCGAAAGTTCAACGCTTTTCCAACGTTTCGGACCGCAACGGGCGTCCTCAAGGTTCGCGCAAGCTGTTCGTGCCGGGGCGGGTGAGGAGCCGGATTTCCTCGGCGTTGAGCGCGCCGCGAAACACTCTTACCTCATCCACCCGCGCGGCAAAGGAACGTTCCGGGTCGCCGATGAACATGTCCGCAGTTGGGTTAAGCCGCCCACGCACGAGCGAACTGAACGCGTAATAGGGTCTGCCATCCACGTATAGTTGGCCGCGCGCGGCGGGCGTGGCGCGATCCATCGTGACCGCCACGTGATGCCACGCACCATCGTTGACTCGGTGGGCCGACTTGGGTGGGAATCGGTTCAAGTCGCCCAACGAGCCGACCCCCATTGAAATCCCAACCAGCCATCCAAAACAAACAATTGAAATCCGAGCACATGGTTTTCATCGCCAAATGTGCCCAGCTCCCGTTTCTCGACCAAGGCGCAAGTGTTCTTGTTGATGGTGTTCACCCATGCTGAAACCGTGAAGGAGTCCAACCCAAAATCGAGCGAATCATCCAACGGACTTGGTATCCGCAGACAGTCGCCAGTGTTGCTGAAGCAAAAGGCCTGACCACTCACACCCGACGCGTAAGTGCTGCTGCCCAGCAAAACGCCATCGTGCTGGTGGCCAGAAAGGTCTTGGGCATGGCCATCGCCGGACCACCATCCGAGAAGAAAATGGGCTGGCGTCGCATTTGTGGCAGCAATTCGTTCTGGTGTGACGAGTGTCGGTTCCGTAATCATGGCATTCGTTCCATCCGGCAGATTTGTTTCGCCGGACATGGCACTTGGCGCTTTTGATTCTGGGGCGAGATAAACACGCAAGTTCTCACTGCTGACAGCGCCTCGGGCTTCGCGAACCAAAAGCTTCGCGCCATCCGGCGTGAACATCACCCAGCGCGGAGGCATGTCGCTTCGCAACGTGGCGGCCACGCGTCGCGTGGCCACATTCCAAAGATGCACTGCGCCATCCGCGCTCGCGGAAGCCAGCGTGCAGCCATCCGGCGACAGCGCCACGCTGCAGGCATCCTGCTTTTGACCGGTGAACACGCCGGTTTCCCGACCGGTGGCAACTTCCCAAATCCGGATGGCGTGGTCACTGGTGCCGGCAAAGAACTGTTTGCTGTCTTGCGAGAAGGCCACACTGGCGAGGAGCGGAGCGGTTTGTGGGAGTTTGGTTCGGAGTTGGAGCGAGGGCACGTCATAGAGTTTCGTGCCGCCGCGGTAGTCCTTCGCCGCCAACGTCCGGCCATCCGGCGAAAAGCAAACCATGCCCTTTGACGCGAGTGGGTCCGGTGTGCCCGAGGTAGCCAACAACTGCGCTGTGGCGGTCTCCCAGAGCGTCAGAACCTCTTCGTGCAGGACAGCCAACAGCTGGCCATCGGGGGATAACTTCGTGTCGTCAACAATGTTGAAAGGCAGCGGCAATGCGACGGTGAGCCGGTTGTGGCGCGTTGCCAGGTCGAGGGAGTTCAGTTGAATCGTGCCATCGGGTGCGCGTTGCTCGGCGATCAGAGTGCGGCCATCGCGCTCAAAGGCCAGGGGATACATTGCGAAGCTGTTCGACACCGCCACACTTTGCAGCGTGTTGAGATTCCAGATCACGATTCCTTCATCGCGCAGCAGCGCGGCGACCCGTGCGCCCTCGGGTGAAATCAGAAACTGACTGCGGAGGTTTTCAGGATGGATCACGGTTTCCGTCAGAGATTGGCGGATCGGGCGCCAAAGCCGGACGGTGCCATCGTCACTGGCACTGACGATCAGATCGCCTTTGGGCGCGAATGCGACCGCATTGATCGAAGCCGTGTGGCCGTCGAGCCGCGTGCGTTCCTCCCGCGTGGCCACGTCCCACAGACGCACAAAATTATCTTCGCCTGCGGTTGCGAGCGTCTGGCCGTCGGGTGAGAAAGCGAGATGCCGCACGACTTCGAGCTTTCCCTCCAACGCGCCCAGTTTACCGACAAGCGTGCCGCTGGCGACATCCCAGAAACGAACCGAAGCCACGCGCGCGTGCGAGGCGGCCAGCAGTTGGCCGTTCGGCGAAACGGCCAGGGCATTCACCGAGCCACCCGCAACATTCGTGGCCAGCAGCCGGCCGCTGGCAGCATCCCACAATTTGAGGAGAACCAAATCTGAACCATTCGTCAACGACTCCGCGTAACCGCCGGTTACGAGTGTCTTGCCGTCCGGAGAAACCGTCACCAACCCGCCAGAGTGACGGAGCACTGCTACCGGTTGCAGCGCGGCACTGGTGTCGTCGCGTGCCGGGAGTTCGTAGAGTCGCACTGTGCCCACGAGGGACGAATCGTCGGTCCCGCGACTGCCAATGGCGACGCGCGTTCCGCCGGGCAGGAAGGCGATGCACGCTTTGCCGGAAGGAATCGTGAGCCTCCATCTCCGCGTTTGTGTGTCCAAGAAGCTCACGTCCGTTTCGGTGCCGGCGGCGAGCGTGCGGCCATCGGGCGACAGGGCGAGCGAGAAAATTTCTTTGCGCAAACCTGTCGTGGTGAAAGCTTCGAGCAGCGGAAATGTTTCCAGACATTGGCGCGCGTTGATATCCCAGCGTTTGACCGTGCCGTCGCGGCTGCCGGAGAACAGCGTGTCACCTTCGGGCGAAAATGCCAAGCACGTGACGGCGCCGGCATGGCCGCGCAAAGTAGCGAGATCGTTTCCGTCGCAGCGTTTCCAAAGATAACGCCACTCGAAACTGCGGAGGTCGTCTGTTATTTCGGATTTCGGATTTCGGATTTCATCGGCGGCCAGTGCTGAGCGAGGACGCGCCGGGCAGCGGCGAGGTCGCCTTCGTCAAGGAGATGTTGGGCCAGGGAAATGTCCGTGACGTATAGATTCGTGTGCGTGATGCGCTCCTGCTCCACCGCGCGATTGCGCTGCGCCGCAACCTTCGCGCCGGCGACCAGAAGGACTGCGATCAGGACCAACGCCGCGCCGATGCTCACGCCCACCAAAGCGGCTTGGGCGGGGCGTCGTCTGGCCCACTTGACAGCATGTTCCCAAGCGGTGCTGGGCCGGGCGTGAATCGGTTCGTGGCGCAACCAGTGTTCCAAGTCTTCCGCCAGCGCCTCCGCCGAGGCGTAGCGTTGCGCGGGATCTTTTTCGAGGCACTTCAGACAAATCGTCTCGAGGTCGCGATCAATGGGATTTGCGATTTTCGATTTTGGATTTACGCGCGCCCTGCCCGTCCGGCTCGTCAATCGTAAATCGTCAATCGTAAATTGGCTAGGTGGGAGCGGTTCTTCCTCGACCACTTTCCGCATCGTTTCCAGCGGCGTGGCAGCTTCGAACGGTGGACGGCCCGTCAATAGTTCATAGAGAATCGCGCCGAGGCTATGCACGTCGGCGGCGATGGTGGCGTCGTGCGCGTGGCCGCTGGCCAGTTCCGGCGCCATGTAACTCGGCGTCCCCACCACCGCGCCACTGAATGTCAGGCTGCTGTCGGAGGTGAGCAGCCGCGCGAGACCGAAGTCGGTCACCTGTGGTTCACCCTTTTCATCCAATAGAATATTCCCCGGCTTGAGGTCGCGGTGCAGGATGCCGCGTTGGTGGGCGTAGTGGACGGCTCTGGCGATTTTGGCAACCAGTGTGGCGGCTTCCCGGCAGAGCGCCGCGCGATCCTCTCGCGATGAATTGGCGGCGCTCTGCCAAGACGCTGCCGCAGCAGCCAGGCTCCCACCCTCGATGAGTTTCATCGTGAAGAACGGGTGGCCGTTGTGCTCGCCCACTTCGTAAATGGGCACGATGTTTGGATGGTCGAGCTGGGCCACCGCTCCGGCTTCCAGGTGAAAGCGGCGCAACTCGGCATCGCTCGCGAAGTCGGCGGCGCGGATCATCTTGAGCGCGACGAGACGGTTGAGGCTGACCTGCCGGGCCTTGAATACAATGCCCATGCCGCCATGTGCGATTTCCGCGAGCAATTCGTAGTCGCCGATGCGCGTCCCCGCTGTTGGCGTGCGCGGTGTCCGCGGAGCGGACGGCGGCGCGGTTTGGACGGCACGCTCCAACAGACACCGCGGACACAATCCTCCCGTAGCCTGGCTGGTGACTTTCACCCCACAGGTCGGGCATAATGGCGTTGCGCCGGACATTACACTTCTTCCTTCAGGAAAACGGGCCGCGAGTTTCGTGGCCCTTAATCCGCATCATCGCGTCAAAGCGAATGTTGTTGTGAGTGGCTTTCACGCAAACATTTCAACGATTGGACAATTCACACACTCAATACGGACAACAAATGCCGCAACTCGTCCTCCACCTCGGCCGGGCTGGCGAGAGTTTGGGAAATTTCGGCACGAATCAACTCGCCGTAATGTTGCCGCAGCCGGTAAATCGCCGATTTCACCGCGACTTCGCTCAAACCCAACTGGGCTGCCATCTCGGCATAGGACGCTGGCTCCTGGCCCGCCAGAAGGAATGTCTTAAGCGCCTCAAACCTTTCGCCTTGGCCGCCCGCCGCGAATTCGCAGCGCAAACGCTCCAGCACTTGCATCAGCACCGCCTCGGCCCAACGGCGTTCATACGCCATCTCCGGTGTCAACTCGTCGGCCGGTTCAGCCGCGAGCCGGGTTTCAGGATCCATTTCGTCCAGCGAAAAAACTGAACAACCGCCGCCGCGTTTCTGGCGGTGTTCCCGCTGCCATTCATTGATCAAAAAATGTTTCAACGCGCCCAGCAAGAACGAGCGAAACCGGCCCTTGCGCGGGTCGGCCCGGCTGAACGATTCGCCTTCGATCAAGTGAGCGAAGAATTGCTGAGTCAGATCCTGCGCGTCGTCCGGGCCGTAACCCTGGCGGCGGATGAAAGTGTAAAGCGGATACCAGTAGGCCCGGCAAAGTTTTTCCAACGCCGCGTGCGACTGCGACGACGAAGTGTGGCCCGCCTGCAACACGATACTCCAGTGTGTCGTGGCGAATCTTTCCCCGCCGGGCGCGGGAGTGCTTATGTCAGATTCACTTGAAGTCATGGTGTGGGCAAGCGCCAGATAGCGGCATTGTCCACCAAAAGTCAGTTGGTTTCAAGCATTGCCTCGCAGCATTGCCTCGCTTGCATTAGCCAGAGCACTTGAGGCACATGCCTCGCCGTTCACGATCAGGGTTCGGCCCGCACGAATGCCGTTCGCAAATTAAAACATATTCTGCCAATGATAAAAAACGGGTCAGTCAATAGTTTCATGTTTTTTTTCATACCTCGTCCGGTGAAAATCTTCATCTGCGGATTATTCGTTTAACGGCTTTTTGTTCGCCGCGTCGGCCTTTCGTTTTGCCGCGAAATCTTGCCGCACCATTTTGGGATTATGGTGTGGACGAATTTCGCCGGAAAATCATCGCCCTTTTTGTCGGAATGGAAAGTTATCACTGACGCATAAAAGCGAAATTGAGCCGCGCCCGGTCGGGCATCGCCGGGCTGGACGGGTTTCACGGTGCCGCATTGTAGCGCGGCCATCCCGGCTGCGAGTTCTCGCAGCGTCTCGCTGCGTGGTCCCAACGCCGGGGAAGGTTCGCGCGGCGGGACGCCACCCGAACTCGCAGGCGTGGACGCCCGCGCTACCATTTCCCCCGCGAGGACAATCCGCGCCGCGGGCGATATTTTCTTTGCATCAATCCCGCTCATTTTCTAGCATCGTTCCATCTATGGGACTTGATTCATTCTCCGCTGGCTCCAACGCAACCCGGATTTTTGTTGCGGTTTTGTTTGTCTCGTCTTTCAGCCTTTTCGCTGCCGAACCAATGCCATCGCCCGTTGCCACCACCAATGCCGCCGGCCCCGGCACCATTGAAAATTCAGCGGTGAAGATTTTCGCCACGGTGCGTTATCCCGATCCTTACAAGCCGTGGACCAAAGATTCACCGGAAGAGCAGACGGGCAGCGGCGTGGTGATCGAAGGCAGGCGCATCCTCACCAACGCCCACGTCGTGGACTACGAATGCAACATGCGTTACGGCGAAACAATGATTTTCCCCCGCGCGCAGATGCTCGCCGCCACCGATGAAATCCTGACCGACAACGGCGTCCGCTCGCAAGGTTCACCCGACACGCTGGCGATTTGGAACTCCAAACCCGCCAAGTGAACCTGCGCAATGATGAACTGGCGGACGCGAAGAATGAAGCGCAAAGAAATTTGGCTTCCGGAGCCATTGGGATGACTCTGGTGGGCGCAAGCCGATCACGATGGGGAACCGTTTTTAATAATGCAATGCTTGACGAAACCGCGGCTCATTTTAATGATCCTTAGTCTGCAACTACTTTTATGAAGAAACTCATTGCTGCATTGATGATCGCGACGATGGCACTCCAAGCACGGGCGCAAGCTCCGCTGCCGCCGGAAATCGAAAATCCAGAATGCCTCGGCCTCAACAAGGAGGCGGCGCACGCGACGCTCATGCCTTACGGCGATTTGAAGGAAGCGCTGATGGCCAAGCGCGCCGAGTCCTCTTTTTGCCGCAGTTTGAACGGGCAGTGGAAATTCAACTGGGTGCCGCATCCGGCGCAGCGTCCGGTGGATTTTTACAAACCGGATTTTGATGCCAGCGCGTGGAAAGAAATTCCCGTGCCCTCGAACTGGCAGTTGCTCGGTTATGGCACGCCGTTCTATCGTAACAACGGTTACACGTTTCAAAAAGACTGGCCGCGGGTGCTGACGGAGCCGCCGAAAAATTTTACTTCCTACAACGAGCGCGACCCGGTGGGCAGCTACCGGCACGAGTTTGAAGTGCCGGCGAATTGGGCGGGTCGCCGCACCTTCATCACCTTCGACGGCGTGGACTCGGCATTCTATTTGTGGATCAACGGCGAAACAGTCGGCTTCAGTGTCAACAGCCGTAACGCGGCGGAATTCGACATCACCAAGTATCTCAAGCCGGGCAAAAATCTGCTGGCGGCGGAGGTCTATTGTTACAGCGCGGGCAGCTACGTCGAAGACCAGGACATGTGGCGGTTGAGCGGCATTTTCCGCAACGTCACGCTGTGGAGCGCGCCGGCGGTTCACCTCCGCGATTTCTTTGTGAAAACAGATTTCGATGCGGACTACCGCAACGCGATGGCGGAGGTGGTGGTGAAGGTGAAAAATTTTGGCGAGTCCGCTTCCATGGCGCAGAGTTGTTCGGTCGCGCTGTTCGATAAGTCAGGAAAACCGGTGCCGGAAGCTGCGGCGAGCGTGGATGTGCCGGCGCTGCAATCAGGCGAAGAAACGAGCCTGACGCTGAAGTTTGCGGCGACCAATCCGGCCCAATGGACTGCCGAGACGCCAAATCTCTACACCGCTGTGCTGTCGCTTTCTCCGGCGGCCAAACCTGGTTCACCGCTGGAAATCCTTTCCACGCGAATCGGTTTTCGCAAAATTGAAACCAAGGGACGCGTGTTCACGATCAATGGCGCGCCCGTGAAACTCAAAGGCGCCAACCGCCACGAGAACTGGCCGGACACCGGACATTACGTCACCGAGGAACGGATGATCCGTGATCTGGAATTGCTGAAGCAGGGTAACTGCAATCACGTCCGCACCTGCCATTACTCGGACGCGCCGCGCTGGTATGAATTGTGTGACGAGTATGGAATTTATCTGACGGCGGAGGCGAATGTCGAATGCCACGGTTACTACAACGTGCTGGATCGCGAGCCGAAATACGAAAAGGCCATCGTGGATCGCAACGTCGCGAACGTGCAGAGTTTCAAAAACCATGCCTCCGTGGTCATGTGGTCGCTGGGCAACGAGTGCGGGGGCGGCAAAAATTTCATTTCGGCGCTGGCCGCGATCAAGGCCATTGATACCAGCCGGCCCACGCACTATGAACCGTTTGGCATCGGCGAAAAAAATCCCGCCGACATTGACAGCCACATGTATACCAGTCCGCGCGAGACCGGCCAGATTGCGACGAACGCGATTTACACGAAACCGTTTTATCTCTGTGAATACGCACACGCGATGTTCAACTCGATGGGTGCCATCGGCGACTACAACGACATCTTTGACAAATTCCCCAACCTGATGGGCGGCGCGATTTGGGAATGGGAGGATCAAGGCATCTGGAACGCGCGCGATCCGAACCACGCGTTCATGGCCTACGGCGGCGGTTTCGGCGAAGTGCCCAACGACCATTATTTCATCCACAAGGGCGTGGTGTTTTCGGATCGCTCACCCAAGCCGCATTTTCCGGAGATGAAACGGGCTTATCAGTGGATCAGCTTTGATCCCGACGACCTCGCGGCGGGTAAAATCAAAATCCGCAATCGCTACTCGTTCCTCAATCTGGAACATTTTCCGATGCGGTGGACGCTTGCCGAAGATGGACGTGAAATCGAAAGCGGCTCATTGCCGACATTGAATCTTGCGCCTGGCGCGGAGCAAGTAGTGGCGATTCCATTCAAGAAAATGGTTCCCAAGGCCGGTGCGGAATACTTCCTCCGCCTCTCGGCAGCGCTGGCACACGATGAACTTTGGGCGCACGCGGGCTACGAAATCGCATCCGCTCAATTTGAATTGCCGGCGTCGGCCGCATCCGTCGCGGATGCGACGAGTATGAAGCCGCTTCAACTGGAGACGAACGAACAACAAATCGTTGTAAGCGGGAAAGGTTTCTCCGTGATTTTGGACAAGGCGGACGGAACCATTTCACAACTTACTCGCGACGGCCAAAATTTGCTGGTGGCGGGCGGCGGGCCGAAGCTGCATTTATGGCGCGCACCGCATCGCAACGACGACATGTGGGCTTACACCGACTGGCAGCGCTACGGTTTGGACCAGTTGAAATTTTCCACCATCCGCGTTGCCGCAGCGCAAACAGACGCGAACACGGTGCGGATCGAAGCGGTGGTTAAAGCCGAGGGCAAAAATCGTTTCTCGGCCACTCACTCGGCCGTTTACACCATTTACGGAAACGGAATGATCGCCGTGGACAACGCCTTTCAACCGGAGGGCCGCCGCTTTCCGCTCGCGCGGATGGGTGTCCGTTTGCAATTGAACCAGCAGCTCGACCAGTTTCAATTTCTGGGCCGCGGGCCGATGGAAACGTATGCCGATCGCAAGCGGGGATTTGACATGGGACTTTACTCCAGTTCCGTGCGCGAACAAATGACTCCGTATGCCAAGCCGATGGAATGCGGCAATCACGAAGATGTCCGCTGGGCCGCGCTGACTGGAAAGGGCTTGCCGGCGCTGATGGTTCAAGCCGATGGCAATCCGTTGCAAATCTCCGCCCTGCCCTACACCGACGAAGTGATGACGCCCATTGAATACACCCTCGATCTGCCGGCCAGCACCAGCACCGTGCTGACTATCGCGGCGCGAACTCTCGGCGCAGGTTCCGCGAGTTGTGGTCCGCGCCCGCTCGATCAATACATCGTCTGGTCTGAACCGACGGCGTTTTCCTATGTGCTGAATCTTCTGCCGGGCGGACAAAAAGATTTGCCCGCTGTCGGCCGTCAATCGGCTCCGCAGAATCGCGTCCAGCCCGTGATTGGCGTGCGCGATGGTGGCAAGAAAATTTCATTTTCCTGCGCCACGACCGGCGCGCGGATTCAATACTCGCTTGATGATGTCACCTGGCAAAAATTCTCGACGCCCATCGAAACGCCAACGACGGGACGCCTCTACGTTCGCGCGGAAAGCGACGGAATGCTTCCGTTCAATGGTCTTTGGCTGCCGGCCGAACAGGTCGTCCATCGCGATTGGAAAATCGTTTCCGCCAGCAGTTTTGAAGCCGGCGAAGGCGACCCCATTCACGCGATTGATGGCGACCCGTCAACTTTTTGGCACAGTCACTGGAGCGGCGAGCCGGCGCAGCCGCCGCATTTTTTGGTCATTGATTTCACCAAGGATTTGAACGTCGCGGCGGTCAACTACACGGCGCGCGAGGACATGGAGAACGGCCATGTGCGCGACTACGAAATTTATTTCAGCCACGACGGCAAAGACTGGGGCGAGGCCGCCGCCAAAGGCCGTTTCCGGCGCAATGACCCCGAGGCGACGATTCGTTTGCCCAAGCCAGTGACGGCGCGCTACATGAAATTCGTCGCCTTGAGCGGCCAATCGCAGCAACCTTTCGCCACCGTGGCAGAACTCGACGTGGTCGAGGCCGGCACGGTCAAGTAGGCATCCACGTCAGCGTCGGGGAGTGCAGTTCGCTTGTGATCAGGCAGTGCCGGTTGAACTTCGCTGTAAACACAGGATATGTGGTGTGCGCATCAGGATATTTCAACCCATTTTCGATGGCGGGCGCCTTCGTAAATCGCCTGCATCACCGCCACGCGCGCGGCGGCTTCGTGGGGTGTCACCAAGGGTTCTGTCCGGCTGCCGGCGAGCGCGTCGAAGAATTGCTGGATTGGCACCTTCGGTCCGGGCGGCAGGTTTTTCAGCGGTTTGCGGCTGTCGCTTTCGGGCAATTTTTCGCTGCGATAAAATAACTGGTCGTTGAAGATGACCGCATGGCCCATCGTGCCGCTGATGAGCAGTTTCACCGGATCTTCGAGGTCCACCCAGCCGGCGGCCAGCGTGCCGATGACGCCGTTTTTGAAAGCGAGCATCGCCTCGCCGGTCTCGTCGCAATCACCATACCGATGCGTCACCGGACGAATGTCGCCCGTGACGGTCTGGATGTCGCCGAGCAGCCACATCAAAATGTCCAGCTTGTGCGTGCCGAGGTCGCCGAACGCGCCGACCCCGGAAATTTTCGGATCGGTCATCCAGCGCCATTCCGTGTCGAACCAGCCGGCCAGGGAACCGTTGTGACAGTTCGAGGCGCGGACGCGCGTGATCTGGCCGAAATTCCCGGCGGCCACTTCGCGCTTCAAAAAAAGATGCTTGGGATCAATCCGGCTGAAATAGCCGGTCGAGAAAAGGAGGCCGGCCTTTTCAATCGCCTCGGCCATCTCGCGGCTTTCGCGGCCCGTGATGCCGAGCGGTTTTTCCACAAACATGTGCTTGCCCGCCCGCGCGGCCGCGAGCACCAACTCGTGATGCCGGTTGGTTTCGGACAAGATAATCACGGCGGTGACTTCCTTGTCCGCCCAGATGGTCTTCAGATCGGCGACCGCCTGCGCGCCAATTTCCCCAGCCCGCCGCGCCGCGCGGTCAGCCTGATGATCCCAGACATATTTCACGCGCATGTCCGGCCGTTTCCGGGCGTTGTCCAGATAGTCCGGCGTATGAATGTGCGCGACGCCGACAAATGCAATGGTGATCTTGCCGTCCGCCTGCGCCCAGGCCGGCAGCGTCGCCGCCGCCAAAGTCGCCACCCCGGCGGTGGCCATAAAATCACGTCGCGAGAATTGTGTTTTCATAAATGTGCTGGCGGCCAAAATGCCTGATGCTCGCGCGAAAGAAAAGACCGGACTTCAGGCAGACTCTGCCGCGTTTTGTCAAAACCACTTCTTCCGTTTGAAATACCAGTAAGTCGCAATGATAGAGACCACCATGCGAGCGCCGGCGATAGGATAGCCATGCTTGTGGTCCAGTTCCGGCATGCCTTTGAAATTCATTCCATACCACGTCCCGATCATCATCAGCGGCGTGGTGATGACCGTGATGAGCGTGAGCAGTTTCACGACCTCGCCGGTCTGGTTGGACGACATGTTCAGATACACCTGCAAAATGCCCGTCAGTGAATCCGTGTAAGCCTGCGCGAGTTCGCTGATGTGGAACAGCGAATCATAAACGTCGCGGAAATACGGCACAAGCTGCGGGCGCACCTGCTTGAATTCGCCCTGCGCGAATCGCGACAACACTTCCGCTGCGGCCCGATGATCTGCCGCAGCTGCACGACTTCCTTTTTGACCTGCAAAATTTTGTTGAGCGTTTCTTTCGTCGGCGCCTGCAGCGCCTGCTGTTCCAGTTCGGCGATCTCCAGACCCAGCTCGTCCAGCGCCGGCTTGTAGTTGTCCACCAGCGAATCAAGCAGCGAATGCGCCACGCGGTCGGGCGCGCGCGCGATGCCCATCGTGCTGTTCAAGGCGCGTTCCTCCGCGCTCGCGACGCTGTGCAAGGGCCGCTCGTGGTAGGTGACGAGAAAATTCTTGCCCAGGAAAAAATCCAGTTCGCTCGTCGCAAAACAGCCGTCCTTGCGGTCGTAGTCCACGGCGTGGATGACCATGAACAGATACGGCGTGAACAGGTCGCCTTCCTTCGGCGAATACTCCTCGACCTTCGGCGACGGGCTGGGCTGCACGCAGTCCTCGATGGACAGCGGGTGAAAATGAAAGATCATCTCCAGCACTTCCTTCCATTCCTCCTGCGGCGGTTTCTCCAAATCCACCCAGAGAAAAAGGTTCGTGTCCGCCAGCAGCGTCGGCATCAGGAACAGTTCGATGTCATTCGTGTGCAGCTTGCCCTGCGTCGTGAAAGCAAATGAGCGGATCATGCAAAATATTTTCACCCGGCGATTGTCCTAATGCTAGGCGCTGCCGCGTTCAAGGCAGGTTTCGTTTGCGGCGGGGCGCGGGCGGCCCGCCCGCGAGTTCAAAACCCCACCTCACGCGGACGAACCGTCCGCGCTCCTTGAAAAATATTTTCAATTCGCCCCTTGCGCTTTTTTTCGGGCGGGCGTATTTTTGTTCCGGGCTGACATGGCGGCGGGATGCGGTGAGTTTCCACCGGTAAATCCCGAACGACGATGCCAGCCCGTTTTGCTTCTTGGTTTTCCCCGCTATTTTGTGGTTTAATGCCCGTCGCCATTTTTATGGAAGACACGAATTCACTCATCGAACAGCGCAAGGCCAAGCTCAAATCGCTTGAAGCCAAGGGCATTTTCCCGTTCAAAAACAAATTCACGCCCGACCTCGGCGCGGGCGAGGCACGCGCGAAATTTGAAACCGGCGAACTGGCCGAGCACGCCAAAGTCTCCGTCGCCGGCCGCATCACCGCGCATCGCGACATGGGCAAATCCATGTTCATTGACGTGCGCGACCAGAGCGGACGCATCC
>ODAK010001807.1_pt1 | contig 22891 bp, 3 predicted proteins | sample 1539591 | NCBI WGS metagenome assembly ODAK01 (sample SAMEA3539303, study PRJEB22396) | soil metagenome | biome: tundra; feature: field; material: soil | place: USA | collected 2010-05 | depth 0.15 m | reverse complement strand
ATCCGCATATCGAACGAAACGATGACCCCGGCGCTCCAACTCCCGGTCGAATTCGCGAGTCCGACTTCGGCGGTGTTGATCGGAAGAACGGACGCGCTGGCCTAGGGCTAGGACGCACCGAGCCGAAACCGCGGATGCCGGTGCCGCTGGATTCCGGCGGGTTCCGCCGCGAACTCGCGCGATTGGCCCGCGGACGTGCGGTGGGCGCGTTGAATGCGGTGCCGCACGCTTCGCCGCCGGCGTCTTCCGCCACCGGGATCGCGCGATGGGAACGCCGTGCTGCGCCGACTTCAAGCGCGTTCTCAGCGCCCGGCACGCGCGGCGGCGGGGGGTCGTTGAGCTATGACATCCCAAAGTGGTACTGCAACACTAGAAACACCTGCTGCGACAAAACCTGCGTCATGACCTGAGGATCCGCCGGCAGGCTCAGGGAAGCGCTTCCAACCGCAGTGAGATTCGACGACAAGTTGCCCAGGTCCACATTCAACTTGTGACCCGGCACAACTTTGCCGCCGACCGACGCGTAGGTGGAGATGGCTTCGACTGTGATTCGCCGGGCGCTCTGCACCGCATATGGAAAATAACTCTTCTGCAGGACCACAGAGAACTCAGGCGCCCCATTCACAAATGCCGACCACTCCGTGGGAAAGTCGTACCGCAGGCAGAACAAAAGCATTTGGCCCGACTGCCCCGCTGTATCCAACATGCCGATCAACTCGCTGGTAGCCTGCGAGCCGAGCGGATTACCCGCCTCGCGGGCGGTATACCGGATGTGCAGGATTACATCGGAGATGGTGGTGTAGTCAAAAGTCCTGAGTTGACTGGGGAGGGTAAGGGTCCAGGTGCTGACGGCTCCTGCTCCCTCGAAGGGCAGAAACCGCTCGTCTTTCAGATTGGTCTCGAACATGCCGCTGTCGTTCGACCCGCCGCTGGTGACAATCGACTCCGCGCCGCCGAAGTAATCGACAAAGCGAATGTCATCCTGCGTAGTGTCACGGGCGTAGACGCCGCCGTTCAGAAGAGGCGAGACCCGCAGGGTGCTGCTCTGCAAGCTCAAGGTGCAGTTGACGCTGGTGAACGAGCCTACGACGGACGGGATCGAGAGACTGACACTCTTGATCCGCCGCATATAATGGCCAGGGCAATCGCGGTCATATAGCCATTCGGGAACCGTAGTTGTGCAGGAGCCTGTGATCCTCAGCGTCAGCAGCGCCATGGGATCGAGCTGGCGAAGTGAAACGTGGCGCGTCAGCTCAAGCTCCCGGATATTGTTGTCATGATAGGCCATCTCCATGCGCTTGATATCGAGGTACAGAGCTTCTCCCGAGAGCAATCCTTTGTGGCCGGAGTCCCAGTAATTAAACTGAATGAACTGTGTGGGGTCCAGCTCGGGGCGCATCAGCTCCTGCTTCATCGTCTGTTCGGCTTTGCGAGCGGTGTCGCAGGCGAATCGATAATATTGGTAGTACAGGCCGGAAATCTCGCTCTGCATCCAGGTATAAAAGACCGCGCTGGTAAATTTCGATTGCAGAAACGCCTGGATGTCCTGTGCCTGCTTTACCTGTGTTTTGACGGTCTGGTAGTCGTTTTCCGCAATCTGCTCGGCGATCAACGAGGCGATGATCTGTTCGCCGATCTGCATGAGCTCGCGGGCCGCGAGGTTGGCTTGCAACATCCACTCGTCGGCGCGGCGCTGATAGCCGGCGGTGCGCGACGCGATCCCGGCCTGACTCTGGTCGTACGCGGATTCCATCTGTAACACGTCCGCGGCAATCTTAGTGGCATCAGACAACTTGCTGCCTCCAAAGACGATCATGTGACCGCCCAGGCCCCAGAAATGGAGGTCCACACCCATATCGGGGATAAAGGTCAGCGTGGCCGCGGCGGTATTCACGGTTGACGCAGTGTGGCTTTCATCGCGCGCGCTAGGCAGGTAGTTGTTGAGCTCGGCATCTTCGTTCGTATTGAGGTAGAGCTGGCCTGCTCCAGACGCTCCGGACTGGTTGGAAGGCGAGGAGCCCTGTGCCAGTTGCAGGCGCGAATACGCCTGAAGCGCGACCGGTTGATTGTACTGCCCGACCAGGGTACTGTAAGTGCCGTCAAAATTGTCCTCCGTCAATGCGGCGCGATTGAGGGCCAGTGTGGGGGGCGCCGTATTGCTATCCGGAGTCAGACCCAGCAGACGAAGGTAGTAGGTGTAGCGTTCAAGCGCGCTGGCGCGCGTCTTGAGCAGACCGTTGGTCAGTTCCTGAGCGTGTTTCCACTGCAAGAAGCGGGACGTCTGGATCATCTGCTGCAACTGGATCTCGTGTCCCTGGCGGAGGAGCGCGAGCTGCTCCGCATCGCCCTTTTCGAGCGACGAAAGCAGCGCATTGCCGAGCGAACGAACCTCGGAGGCGATCTCCAGCGCCTTTTGAATCAGCAGCGGCGCGCGCACCGGTCCGATGGGCTGATTGAGGCCGCTGACGATGCTGCCGATATCGATGCCGGCCGCGGCTGCTTTCACCAGCATGCCGGGATCGAGCGGCGGATCGAACAGCGGCAACTGCTGATAGACGCCTTGAATATTCTCGCTGTTGCGGATCTTGAAGAGGCGGTCGGCGACGATATCCCAGTAGCCCAACAACTGCTGGTTTTGCGGAATGCAGAAGAACAGCGTCCTGGCGATGCCGAACAGCACCCCGGATTGGTCATCGGACCCTGTGCTGCCCGCTGGTGTCTGTGCCTGGTTGAAAGGGAACTGCGATTCCAGGTTGACCAAGGCGTTGCCCATGGGATCGAGTCCTAGCTGCTTGAGCTGCGCAAAGTTCATCGCGGTGGTGGCGGTCTGCCGCGATACCTGTTGCGGGCGGGGCCCCAGGATGTTGGCCGCCAGCACATAACACAGCGTGGCCTCGTTGATGGTCTCGATGGTGTCCTGCAAGAATAGGCTGTCGCCCCAGGCGATCAAATTGTCGAGGTACTTCATCACCACGTACCACTGGTAGGCGCTGGGCCGGGTGCGCGCGATGGCGTGCGGCTGGAAGGGGTCCTGGAGCATGGCGTTGTAGCCGGTCAGAACGTCGGCCTTGGCATTCTGTTGATCGGTCGAGAGGCCCTGGTTATCCGGCGTGCTCAACAACTGGAGCAGGCTGTTGATGCTCAGGATGTCCTGATTGTTGCGAAAGGCAAGGCATTTCCAGTAGCGCATGGGAGGCGGCACGCTGGTGTCGGTGGAGGTGGGATCGAACACCAGATGGAACCACTTCTGCGCTTCATTGAACCGCTGGTTATTGCCGAGATGCACGGCGATCATCACCGGGATGTGATAGATCAGCTCCCAGTTGTAGTTGGCGTAGGGGCCTCCGATCGAAACATCGATGTTCTTTGGGTTCGGGTTGACGTGCACGGAACTCGAAGGCGGTGCCGGCTGGCCGTAGTCGTTCCAAAACCAGCTTTGATCCTGCGTCAGGCTGTTGAGAAAAGTCGGATCCAGCATGCCGGTCACTCCTTGCTGATTTAACTGCTGGATCAATTGGCCAACCAGGGGATGGAAGAAGTTTTCGAAGTTATACGAAAAGGTGTCGACCATCTCGAAATTAACGATCTGGTTCGCCGCGGGGTTCAGCATCCCGTAACTAGCCCCCCTGGCATCGGCGCCGTAGTGAAAGCTGGCGTTGCTGTAAGTGAGTGCCATGATCATTAGCTCCTGTTAGTGCACATAAGACAATGGAACAGCCGCTGAGTAGGCGCTCCTAAGAGGAGCCTCCACCAGTAATCCGGACTTGCGGGCCAAGGCGGGCAGACTGGCCAGTGGGGTACAACGTTGTTCCCTGGTAATTGACCACCGTACCGGTGGCAAGGGCGACGCGGATGTTTCCCGATTGGGCGACATAACGTATGATCGAAGCCGGATCGCCTCCGCTGATGGGGATTCCGGTGGCGAAGGGCGTCGTTTCCTCGATCGGCGGAGACGCATTGACCACCAAGGGAGGGATATTTCCCGCCAAGGCAAAGTTGTATGCACTCGAGACTACGCCGTATGCCGCGTTGAAAAAGGGAACCCAGTTTTCTGCCGTGGTCACATAGAATACGTTACGGCGATCTTCAAAGAAGAAGGGCGCATCCCAACCATCGGTGGTGGGCGCTGTATCTACCGTGCGTGCGACCCGTTTGAGTGCGAGGAGGTTGTTGTTGAATGAGGTGGAACTGACGGCTGGGGCGGCATTCTGGTCGCCGGTTAAAGTCCAGTAGGAAATGTTAAACGTCGTGCCGGAGGTTTCGGCGCCGGTAAAGAGCGGCGCCGGCAACACACGCCCTGTGGCGGGCGGTAGCACCAACTTGGCAAGCGGCTCCGGTCCCTCGTTTCCGGGTGAGTAAACCACTTCGAGACTGATGTCATCCCACAGAACCGGCAGACTGTGGGTATTGAAGAATACGAACCCGCCGCCCAATGCAGATGGCGGGTTAATCGCGAGGATCAGCGCATCCTGCGGAAGCGTATTCTGCACGGTGCCTTTCAGTCCATAAGCCTCGAACGATTGCGCAACACGTGTGGGAACAATCTGTATCAGATTCCGGATGACGTCGAAGGAGCCGTCGCCCTCGGTGTCGTAGCCGACGCCGAGCAAGGCCGGCCGGTTCACGTCGGATGACTTCTGGGGTTGCCATTTGCCGTTGTAAAACTCGCTCCAACAGAGCACGGCCGAAACAGTCACATTGCTTTTCTTTTGCTGGCCCGAGCCCGTAGTTCCAAACTGCTGGAAATCGTCCAGGCTCATGCCGGTGATTGGGTCGCTTGATTTCCTGTTGTGAGTCAGGGTCGTCCCGCTCTGGACGGGTTGTGGCGTTGTCTTCTTGGTAATCTTAAGCCAGAAGAGCATTAAGCGGCCGTTCCACACCACCGTAGTAATCGGCATGTCTTCGCAATCGATCTTAACTTCTTCCCAGGGCGTCCAGCTTCCATACTGCAACTGGCGGAAGTAATGCTTACGGTGGGCTCCGGCGGTGCGCGCTAAGACGTAGGATGTTTCATCGGAATCGCTCGTTGCCGGAACATAATACAGGCCGCAGGGCTCCAGCTTGGCCACCGATTCTAGGCTCGAAAGATAGTCGAGATAGGCGTAGGACGCAGCGTCGTCGGTGATGTCGCTTTGCAGCAAGGAGCTCATCATCTGCTGGAAGAAGGGCGATTGATTATCGCGCAGCTCGGGATAGAGCCAGTTTTCCGGCCACAGGAAGACTTCGCGGTTGGCCTGCCAAACGCGGTAGCGCTGCATCCAGGTCCACAGAGATCCATCAATGTTGGTGGGCATGATCTGCGGCTCGAGATTGCGCAGGATGCGCTCGATGAAGAGCTGCACCGAGGAGAGTGCCAGGCGGATGCGCGAGGTTTCGACCGGGGGCTGGGTTTCAACGTCCATCAGCAGCAACTCGTACAGGCTGTCGGCGGTGGCTATGTTGACCGAGTTAGCCGGGACAAATACGATGTTCGAGCCGGATGGCACGTCGGCCGATACCGAGGCGCTCAGAGTCACCGTGTTGGCGGCGACGGATTGGACAATCGTATTTTGGGGGACGTTGAACGCCTGGACCGCCATGCCGGCGACGATGCTTGTGGTGCTCGCAAAAGTCAGTTGGGTTGAACCTGGGGGTGCGTCGGCACTGGTCGTCAGCGTGATCAGAGTTTGTATGTAGGCATCGCCGAGCTGCTGGAGGATGTAGGCCACCAGGGCATCGCGCTGCATGATGCGCATGGCGTCGCTCACCGGCTTGATGACGTTGAGCCAGTCGGAATCGGCGTAGAGCGCGCGCAGGGCCGATTGCAAAGCCGCGACGGTGGCCGGCGTGGGAGCGTTGGTCGTGCCCGCGATCAGCGCGGCGGCGGATAAGCGGCTGGTGGTCACCAATGCGAACGCGTCGAAGACCAGCGCCAGATTCTCGATCGATGAGAGGCTTGAAGGCTGCGTCGACTTGAAGAAATGCTGGAGCAGGGCAGCGAGCGAACTGGGCGACCATCCGGTGAGTTTGACGATCTGCGGCGTGACGCCATCGGAGCTGAGGAGATTGGGATTCTCCACCACCTGAAGCAACTGGTCATCACTTGGCGAAACAGCGGCTTTGATGCGCGCGAAATCGAGAAGGTTCTTGAGGACACCGCGCAGGCTCGCCACCGAGCAGCACATCGTGAAGGCCACACTGGTCGCGAGTGCTCGAATCGTGATGACGCCGCCCGCGCTCGTCGCCTGAACCAGCGCGTTCAACGGCTGTCCGGTGAAAGAGTCGATCGTAGTGGTGGCGTTGACCGCCGCCACGATGTGGCCGGCCAGGATGGCGGGCGTGGAGTTTGCGGAAACAACTTTGTACTCGACAGTCACGCTGTTGATGGTGGTGATCACCAGATCGTTGGCGGGAAGGCTTCCCGAGACGGCCGCGGTTTGGAATGCCGGCACCGGCGGACCCGCGGTGTAAGTTTCGGTGGCGCCTGCGGAAACGGAGCAGGCCAAGGTGAAGCCCGGGCCCCGGCTGGTCATGGTGATCACGGCCCCAGCGCTGGAGGCGGAAACGACTTGATTCACAGGCAAACCATTCGCATCCGGCGTGGAAGCGCCATTGATGGCCGCGGCGATATGGCCCGCGAGAACCGCGGCAGAAGTATCGGAGGCGGTGACGGTGTAAGTGATGTTAGTCGCATTTATGGCCGTAATCAGGGCGTCGCCGGTCTTGATGGTTCCGGCGACCGTCGCCGTTTGCGAAGCCTGAGTCTGCGTGCCGGCGGTGTAAGTGGGGAGTGGGTGCAGGGGGGCAGTGGCCGATCCCGCAATCGGTGCTACCGGCAGGAGATTCAGCCAGCCGCGGCCCGTGTCGGCCTCCGCATAATCGACGATCGGGAAAGGCGTGGTGGTGCCATCGTGCGGATTGACCGCAGCCGCGGTGAACGTGGTGGTGGTCGTGGAGGCGACTGTGACCACTTCCTGCGTGGCGCCGCTGTCGATCACCAGCACCGATCCCGTTTGGATATTAGTCATCGACGCCGGAGTAAACTTGACCGATGCTCCCGGAGCCAGCTTCTCGTTGTCGGTGGTGTTCACTTGATAACCCGTGCTGGTTCCGAGGAAGGCGATCTCGTCGGCGAGCAGCGAGAGAGCGGTCGCCATCGAAGTGGCTTTGAGGAAGCGTACGTAAGCCGTTTGCAGGCGATCGATCTGCGTGTCCGAATACAGATAGGCGCGAGGAATGACCTGCCAGCCGAGGCCGGTAGTCTGCCAGTTCAGCGAAAGGCTGCTCAACAACGACGTGGCCGTAAGCTCGAATTCCACAAGCCGGCCGGCGGTCAGCGAAATCGGCCCCTGATTGCTCCAGAGGGAGCCGCTCGAGGCAGGCACCATGCTTACCGGCTGTCCATCGACTTGCAAGGTGATGGTGGCGCCGGGATCGGTCTCCACCTCGATGTTATAGAAGCCGTCCTGCGGCGTATTCAGATAGCCGCTCCAGATGCCGGCGATCGGGCCGCCGCCGGCCCGCGCAGGCAACTCTCCGGTGATGACGTAATTCTCTCTGGAACCGGCGAAGAGCGAACAGCTCATGGCGAATGCCGCCGAAGCGGACCGAAAGGTGATGACGCCGCCGGCGCTCGACGCGAGGACCAACTTATTCACGGGCAGTCCCGTGGTCGGGTCTTGCGTGGTGTTAGCATTGATCGCGCTGGCGATGTTAGCCGCGACGCCGGCCGGAGTAGTATCGGTGGGTGCGATGGTGTAAGTCAGAGACGCGCCGTTGATGTTAGTCGTAAGAGTGTCGCCGGTGGAAAAACCTCCAGAGACCATGGCTTGTGAGGCGGGAAACTGCGGCCCCGTGGTGTAAGACTCGGTCGCGGTGGCGGAATCGGAACAGGAGAGCGTGAACGCCTTGGAGTTCACCGACTTGAACAAGAGCACGCCGCCGAGATAGGACACAGTCACGACCGCGGATAATGCAGCGGTGGCATTCACGGCGGCCGCGATATTGCCAGCGACGATGGACACCGTCTTGTCCGCGGCGGCCACGGTGTAATGCACCGCCACACCGTTGATGGTCGTGGTCAAAACGTCTCCCGTGGTGATGCCACCGGAGACGATAGCGCTCTGCAAGAGCGGCGCCTGGCCATTGAGCGTGTAGGCGCCGAAGGAAATCGAACAGGAAAGGCTGAACGCCAGGCCGGGATTGACCGTGCTGATGGTGATGATACCCCCGGCGCTGGCCGCGGAAACGATGGCGTTGAGAGCCTTGCCGGTAACGCTGTCCACAGTGACGGTGGAGTTGATTAAGGCCGCGACCTTGGCGGCAAGGACGGCAAGGCCCGTATCCGTGGCGGCAACCGTGTAGGCGACAGGAACGCCATTGATGGTGGTGACGACTACGTCATTGGCGGGCAGCACCGCAGAAAGCGTTGCCGTCTGCGAGGCCTTGGTTTGCGGACCGGTGGTGTAAGTCTCGGTCGCGCCCGCGGACACCGAGCAGGTCAAGGCGAAGTTGGGGCCGAAGCTGGACGCAGTAATCGTGATGACGCCCGCAGCGGTGGCCGCCGAAACCACCTGGTTGAGAGGCTCGCCGCTCACCGGATCGATAGTCGCGGTGGCAGTGATGGCGGCGGCGATGTGCGCCGCGAGGATGGCAATCGAGGTGTCGCCCGGCTGAACGGTGTACGGAACGGCGATGGTGTTGATCGTCGTGGTGAGGATGTCGCCGGCGGTGATCGTGCCCGCCACGGTTGCGATCTGCGAGGCCGGTGTCGGAGCGCCCGCGGTATACGTCTGCGTGGATGCCACGGTGGCCGCGCTGGCCAGCGTTACGCCCGCGCCCGAGTTGGCGGATTGCACGGTGATGGCGCCGGCCTTGGCGGCTGCGATAACGACTTCGTTGAGCGGAAGCCCGGAGAACGGATCGGCCGTAGCGGTGGCGTTGATGGCCGCGGCGATTTTGACGGCGACGTTGGCCGCGGTCTGGTCAGCAGCCACGACCGCGTACGGGATGGCCACGCCGTTGATGACGGTGGTCAATGAGTCGCCGGTGGTAATTTCTCCGGAGACAGTGGCCACCTGCTGCGCCGCGAGATTGGAAGGCACGTAGTCGGCCGCCTCGGCATCGAGCACCAAGTCGGGCGTCACCGAGAGGCTGTTGGACAGGAAAATCTGCGCGGCGAGCCCGGGGGTGTTCAGCGCGGTCAGGTCGTTGACGACGGGCGCGGTGGCATCGGTGGCGGAGTGCAGAATGGTCGGGTCGTCGAGTAAAGCGGTGGCGAACGAGGGATCGGTGCCGGCGGCGGCGGTGACGGTGGCCAGCGCCTGCTCCTGATTGCGCTTCTGGATCAGGCTTGGAAGGAAGTTGGCGAGTAAAGTGGTGCGTTTTTGCTCGGCAGGAGCGTTGGAGCTGACGAACGTAGTGTAGAGCGGCAGAAGTTCCGGATAGGTGGTGAAGAATGGGCCGACCAGTTGTTGGTTGCCGGTGGCCAGGGCCGTGAGCGCCGCCTGGAATGCCGGCTGGCCGGCGGCGGCCGTCTGCATCGCGGTCAGGATTTGTGCGGTGACCACGCCGGCAAAGCTCAGCTGCTTTCGCAGATTGTCGTAACTGAGCGCTCCGCCCGAGGCATCGATCACCGCCTGAGGAATCGGCGGCTGAGAGGAACTCGAGTAATTTACCGAGGAAATCAGCGTGCCATTGAGCAAGCCGAAGAAGAAATTCGTGGCCGTGCTGCTGTAGACCAGCGCCATGAGGCCCTGCGCGATCGTGCCATCGGGATCGGACTGGATGGTGAACTGCGTCGAGACGGCCGCAAACGCCGCACGCAGCGTGATGGCGAGGCCAGTGATATCGTCGAGCGTGGGTGCCGATTTGCCGCTGATGTCCTGGTCCCACAGCAGGTAGAGCGCCTGCACCGGCAGCAGCCCGGCGTTGGACATGGCCTGCACCAATTCGATAAAGCGCACCACGGGCGGGTCGGTTGGCGGGCCGGAAAGCGGGTCGAGCGACGCAAACGGGTCGATGCCGGTCATCTGGCGCAGCAGCAGGAATTCCACGACGCTCATGCTCAGCGTGTGCGCCATCCAGCCCACGCGGAAAATGCGGCTGATGTTGGAGAGCGTGAGCGGCGTGTTGGCGGTGAATTGCAGGCTATTGGCGATGAGGGTGAACTCGGCACCGGTGAGATGGAAGGCCGCGCGCAGCACCGGTTCGTGGCCGAAGATGGTCTGGGTGGGATCGGCGAGAAAATCGCCGTAGCCATTGTCGGCGAATGGCGGGGGCTGAATGCCGGCTGTGTAGGTGCCGGTTGTAAATGTGACCGCCAAGCTAAAGCTTCCGGTGTTGGCAAGCGCAGTGATGGTGATCACATTCGACGCCGCGGCAGCCGATACCAGTCGGTTCAAGGCCACATTGGTGATGGGATCGATGGTGGTTGCGGCGTTGATGGCCGTCGCGATATTGGTGGCGATGGTGGTGGGGGTATCCGCGGCGACGGTGTTGTAGTTGACCGAAACTCCGTTGACGGTGGTAGTCAGAGTCACGCCGGCCGCGAAGGTGCCGGCAACAGTGGCGGTTTGGGATGTGGGGATGGGTCCCGCCTGCGTGTAGGACTCGGAGCCCTTCGGTACGGAGCAGCTAATCGTGAGCGGCGTGGCCGGGTCGTTGGCCGTGATGGTGATCACGGCGCCGGAGCTCGACGCGTGCAGGATGGTGTGCAGCTGCATTCCGGAGGCCGGGTCGATCGTGGTGGTGGCGTTGATGGCCGCGGCAATCCTAGTAGCCAAAATAGTCGGCGAGGTATCGGTGGAAACGGCCGTGTAGACGATAGCGATGCCGTTGATAGTGGTGGTGAGCTGATCTCCCGCGGCGATGGCTCCCCCAACAGTCGCGGTCTGATTGGCAGGGGATGGCGCGCCCGCGGTGTAGGAGCCCGTGGATGCGGACCCATTGTAGGAAGAGGCAAGCGACAGGGGCGCGCCGGAGTTCACGGAGTTGATGGTGACGACACCGCCGGAACCGGAGGCCACCAGCAGGCTGTTCAAGGGCAGACCCGAGTATGGGTCCGGCGTAGTGGTGCTGTTGACGGCGTTCGCGAGGTTGGCGGCAATGGTCGCGCTCGTGTCGCCGGTTTGGATAGTGTAGGAAATGGAAATGCTGTTGACCTGGATGGTCAGCATATTTCCAGCCGTGATGCTGCCGCTAAACGTGGCGCTTTGCGAAAGAGGCGTCGATGGTCCAGCGGTGAACGAAGCGCCCCAAGTCACCATGCAGCCGGCGCGGATGATGACGACAGTGCCGTTGTTCGGAGCGGTCGCGGAGATCCGGCTGTTGAGGGGCTGCAAAGTAGTCGGATCTGGCGTGGTATTGGCATTGATGGCCGTGGCGATCTTGGCCGCGACCGTTACGGCGGTATCTCCGGCGCTCACCGTATATGCCAAGGGCACGGAATTGATGGTCGTGGTGAGGATGTCCTTCGCGTTGGGAGCGCCACCTACGGTGGCAATGGGGGCGCCGGGGTCCTCGCGCTGGAGCGTGGGCCCGCCGAACATCTGCTGGTAGAGCGCGTTGGGGCCAAAGGTTCCGATGGGCGCGCAGCATGCCAGCAGCGCACCCAACGATTGGGTGGCGGTCAGCGAGAGGCTGTTCATCACCTGGAACAGGACCCCGATGCGCAGCAGCGCCACCGTGAATCCATCATCGAGCTTCGGCCGATTGGCCGCATCGTTGGCGGTGTTACTGGCGCCCACGGGCAGGTCATTGGATGGATACACCGAGGAGAGAATGTCGTCGGTTTGTTCGGTGGTGAGGCCGAGTTTCTGCCAGAGCCGGATGAAGCGGATCAGCTTCAGGAATTCCGTTGCCGAGAGAATACTGCCATCGAGGTGCTGGAAGTCGAACGAAGTTCCCGAGCACTGATCGGGGTTGCCGGGATTGGTGAGGGTGATAATGCCCGAGATGCGCGGGAAAGCGGCGATAACCCAGGCCACGACCGCATTGTAATCCGTAGGGCTGGCGCCGCCGTAAGCCCGCGCGTCGAGGCCGGCGGCCAAGCCGGCGATGAACGCCGCCTTGGTCAACGTGCCGGCCTTTAGCTGGTTCAGTGTTGAATAGGTCACATTCAGACGCTGCAAGCGCTCGATCAGGACGGCATCGGGATTGATGAATTGGGTCTCGAGGATCGATACGACGTCCGAGTAAGCCGCTCCGGTACGGCGTGAGAAGTCCTGAAGAGTGATGGTCTGGAGGGTCGTCAGGGCGTTAGTCGTAGACGGATATCCGTACAGGGCACCCAGGGTCAACGCGGGGTCCGTATAGACGCGGCGCTCGTCGTGCGAGATGCCAAGCTGCTCAATGAGAACGTCGCCCTCGTCGTAAGCCGTTCCCGTGAGGCTGATGGCGGTCGAGCCATTGGTGCGCAGCGCCTCCATCACTTGCGGGAGACTAAGGCTCATTTTCTGAAAAAGCTGGCGCAACTGCTCCAGGGGCCGGTTGAAGGGCAGCGGGGGTGGAAAGAACGCGATCTGCAAAATAGCGTACGCCGCATCGTTGACAAACTGAGGGGTGGCCAGCAAGTCCGCCGAAGTTACTGTGTCGTCCGTGCTGTATCCTTGAAATCCGTTGAGCGAGTTCAGCAAGGCGAAGAGCGATGGGTTAGTCGATGGTGGCGGTGCGTTGGCGACGAAGTACTCCAGAGTTTCATTGACGATGTCGATGTATGGCAGGGCGGTGTTGGTGTTGGGGCAGGTGAGCGGTAGATACTGAAGATCGGGGCGGCGCTGGAAAAGAACCGACTGCGGATTCTGATAGCCGGCGGTAGGAGCCGGCTGATCGACATAGTGAAGTAAGTCCACCAGATAGGCAGCTGGACTCAAGATCGACTGGCAGTCGTCGCACGCGCAGTAATCGAGCGAGCCAAAGAGGCTCTCGAGCGTGGGATAAGCTATGATTGGGTATGTACTAGTTGTAGCGGGCGACGGGAATGCCGACATGTATCCGCTCAGGATCGGTGCCATGCGGGCGCTGAGATAGGTCGCGGCGATGTTCGTCACCGTGCTGTACACGTGCTTGGCGCGCACAAAGGTCTGCTCCGCATTGTCCGCACCGATCTTGTGGTCGAAGGCGCGGTGGAATCCGGCGGAATTGTAGCGCGTGATGGCGAACGCGGAATCCAGGTTGTGATGGAGCAGTACGGCCATGGTCTGATCGTCGCTGGTAATCTGATAGACGCGCTGGAGCCGCTTGATCTGCCCCAGCGCGTCGGATGAAGGCTTCGTTGTGTTGGTGCGCTTCAGGAACGCTTCCACGGGCTCGGCGCCGATCGCGAACGTACTGTAGTTGTTGGTCAGGAACGAGTGGACCTCGTTGGCTACGTTGGAAGTGGAGGTGATGGAGAAGACCCCGCGCCGGACCTGGTCGCCGGCGACCGCTGTTGGGTAGGCGAGACGCACTTGCGCGGCGAGCAGCTCGGCATAGTTAGCGGCCTGCTCGGTCGCATTTGCGCCTGGAATCTGGGGAGGCACGGAGCTTCCGATCAGAGGCGCCCAGCTCGAAGCCTGGTAGTAACCGCGGGTGGCGAGATCCACAGGTGAGCTAAGAGGAGTGTTGCCCTGAGCCGCGTGTAGAGCGCTTACCAGCGACACGTTATTCAGCGACAGATAGTAGAGCTGGCCATCGAGTTGAAGCTGCTGGGTCATTGGAGCTCCGAAGGTGGTTCGAACCTCGCTCCAAAACTGGGTGGGATTATTGCCAAATTGCGTGTAAAGCTGCGAGAAAGTGGTTTGTTGAGCGGCGGACAGCCTGTTAGCAAGCATCTGACTTAGCGTATAGCTTCCGACCATCGGCGGCGCACTGAGAAGATGCGCAGCGGCCAAGGTTTGATAGGATTGGACCGCGCCCTGCACTTGGCCCGCCAGGGACTGCGGAATCACTCCCTGGCCGATGGCCTGCGTCCAGATGGTTTGCACCGTTTGCGAGCTGGCACGGAACAGGCTGTTGGGATCGGCGGGCAGGCCGGCCCGAAACAGTGCGTAATAGAACTCAGGCCGGATGCTGACGGTGGTTGGCGCCGGAGTTGGAGACGGTGGTGGAACCGGAGGCGATGGGAGCGGGGATGGTTCTGGAAGTGGGGATGGGGTCGGAATCACGGGCGTGACCGGAGCCACAGGTGCGACCGGTACGGCGGGAGCAGTAACGGGACCACCCGCCACCGCGGCGGCGGCTGCCACTGGTGTGCCCGGTCCTGTCGCCGCCGTTCCTGGAGCTGCCCCGGAGGGCGTCGTGGTCGGAGGTCCGGGCGCTGTGATTTGCGAGAATTGGTCTGCCAGTGCGGCCAGCGCCACTGCTCGTGCATCCCAGCCCGATTTATTCGCCAGATACGTGATATCCTGCCGGTTCGCACCCTCTTGCAAGTCCCTCATGTTGCCCTTGTAGTAAGTGGAGACACTCGCGGCTAAGGACTCGTATTCGCTGGGAAGCCCCGTCGTGTTGGCCGGCAACGAAATATCGAGCTCGACTTCGGTCGGCGCGTTGTACTGGACCCTGGACGCCACCAGAAAAGTCTGGGCGCTTGAGGCCCGCACTTGCAAATCGGGTTGAGTCTTGTTTCTCGCCTGCAGACTGCCAGGGGAGATATACGTTGTGATGGTGTAAGCGCCGCGAGCGTCGGTCTGCGCGCTGGCCAGGTCGACGTCGCCGCCGACATTCTTGTCGACCAGTACAACGTTAAGCCCTCCGACGCCGGCATTCACGGCGCTCGACACTGTCCCGCTGACGGTGTATGTGTTTGGCCGGGTCGCGGTGGACAACGCGGCTGCGGTGGCCGCGTCCACAATGCCGGTCGGCGGCAGCCCCTGGTCGGTTTGAAACTTCTGGACCGAGGCGAGCGTGCCGGGCCCAAAGCTGGAATTGGCCTGCTCGGCCGCGGGCACTGCGTAGGACAGTTGCGCCAGCTCCGTTTGAAGCTCGGCGACGTCGCTGCCGATCAGGCCTTGCGTGAGATTGCGTCCTTGTAGGTTCATCGTTTTATCTCCGCGGTGTTTGATTCACGTTTCAGGTCTGAGAACTTCTTTTCTCCTTCGAACTCTGCGGCTAACTCAAAAATGAATAAGCACGCCCGCGCCATACGATGGCGGCAACGCACCTGTTGAGTCAAAGGGAAACTGCACTTGAACCACTCCTGATAACGTCTTGTCGGTTATGTGACCCTCCAGGCCCAGTTGTACCTGGCCTTGATCCTTGCCCGTGGTCGAGTCATATTGATACGCAGCGGTGGCGTTGAATTCAGCGATGTCGCGTGCACCCTTCTTCACGTCCACATTGAGAACGTCTACCTGTGCGCTGAACTGCGTGTGGCTAGACACCTTGGAACTGTCAACGGGGTCGTTGAGATGAAGCGATTCCGTTACACCGAGCGCCGGTTCGTGAATCCCTGAAATCTCCAGTCCCGGTAGTGGAGTCCATTTGGCCAGCGCATAGTCTTTGAGGGGCAGAGTGAGTTGAACATCTAACGAATAGAAACCTGGAAGACCACTCGGAGATTGGTTGCGGACCCCGAGTGCCTGTACATCAAGATGAATCCCCTTGGATTTAGGATCTTGCGTATCAAACTCAAGTTTCTTCGTTTTAGTGTCCTCGGCCGGTGGTGGTGGTGGCGGCGCCGGTGGGCCCTCCACGAGTGGCTGGGCCGCACTCGCAAAAGCATGGGCAAGAAAACCACGATAGAGGTCGAGGAGCGTAAGCCGCAGATCCTCGCGCATCATATCGGGGCTGAGACCCTCAAGATACTTGATCGCCTCCTTCGCTTTAAAGACCTCAGTTATTTCGCCCGCCACTTTCTCCGCAGTGGGCGGGTCTAGAGTGGTGGGCTTTGTCCCGGTCGATTGAGATTCCGGCGGCTTCTTCGGTTGCTCGGCTCCTTGTTGACCTTGCTTTCCGTTCGGGTCCCTCATCCCCACAGGATCATCAGCGGCGTAACGGTACAGGTTGACGCCGTCGGCTAACCCGGCTGGGTCGCAAGCTGTCCACCTCCCGAGCCACGGTGCGCAGTACCGTGCGCCGTGATAGTAGAGATCACTTTCTTCGTCCCGTTCCTTTCCCGTGTAACGATACCGCTTCGGCGTGTCGGTAGCGCTTCCCACGGCCTGGTACGACGTGCTGCCGTACGGAAAGTATTCCTCATAAGAAATGATCTGCGCCTTGTCGTCAAGTTCGAGCGCCGCCGACTCGAGATGATTCGTATATTGATAGCGAACCAGTTGTGAGAGACCTGGGTCCGTTCCCGCGGTTCTCGTTTCGACCGTCAAGACTCGCCGTGTGCCATCCATTACATGCAGCGTCTCCCGCTCCAGCGTGACGGTCCTGCCGTCGGCTGCGAACGCGCGATAAATCTCAACAGCGCCCAGATAGATGCGCTCGAACTGTCGTACGGCGGTTTTGCCGGCGGCTGCCTGACCGTCCGTGGTCTTGCGAATCCGCTGCCCTCCGGCGTCGTAGGCGCAGAACGTCGTCACGGGCGTGCCGCTCGTGACCCTCTGCCGCGTCGTCGAGCGCAGCCGGTCGTCTTCATCCCATACCATCAGCGCCAGGTGGGGCATACGCGTCATGTTTCCGTCCGCATCGTGGCTGTAGGTCGCCGTATAGGGTCCGCCAAGCGGATCGCCGGGAAGGCTGGTCGTCGAAAGCCGGTTGCTGGTCTCCGCCGCCGTGATCTGCGATGGCTCGGTATAGGTGTAGTTGCGCGTCCACCCGCCCGAACTTACTTGATGAGCCATCGTGAGGAAATTCCCCACGGGATCGTACGTATAGATCTCCGTGTAATTGCCCATGGCCTTTCCGTCGCCCGGCTGCGGAAGGGCCATGCGGAACGAATCGTCGTTGGTGACCTGCTGTGCGGCGTTCAGCACGCTTCCGGCTTGCCCGAGGTGCTCCCGGCCGGTAGCGCGAATCAACCGGTATAGCGGATCGTAGGTGTAATCGCCGGTCGGGGCGACGCGCTGGTTGTTGAAATAAATAACGTCTTGCGTGTCGGCCGTGTCGCGGATGCGCGTGACATTGCCGACCGGATCGCAGTTGTAGGCGAGATCCTGCACCGTTTGCTGATTCGACGGGAATGTGTTGGGCCGCGCGGTAACGAGATTGATCAGGCGGAACGTCTGTGGATCGTAATTATAGTTGGTCACGGTCTGATTGCCGAGCGTGATGTCGATCCGCTGGCCGCGCGCGTTGTAGTCGATCGCGGCGATCGCGTGTAAGCCGGCAGTGGTGGGGTCGAGCAGCGCTGCCGGCGCGGCTGCCTGTTGCAACCACACGTCCATCCGGTCAAGCTGGCTGGCTTCATTGAAGGAAGGTTGCAGCACATTCGGTTTCATCGTCGTGCTGTGCGGCGTGATCATTTGAATGGCGCGATTGAGCGCATCGAAAACCGAGCTGGCCTCAAGGCGATCGGCCGTCACCAGGAGCGGGGCCGAGGCGGCGTCGAGAGAGGCGGCGTCGGTAAGGCCCGCCAGCACGGACCAATCGACGGATTGGTGGTACTGCAGGGCAAGCTGGCGCGCGCTCGTCAAAAGATTGCCCTTGTAGTCGTATTGCTCGTTGATGACAACGCCGGCGGTATCGTATTGACGGAACAGCCGGCCACAGAGATTCAGTGCGGCCAGCGTTTCGCCGTAGTCCAGCCGCTCGATCAGGATCTCGGCGGCGCCGCTCACGCTGACATAGCGATGAGTCGGCCGCTGGAGCGGATCGTAGAGCATGCGAAAGGCGTTCCCGCGCGCATCCCACTTTCGGATGGAGTTGCCGGCGACGTTCGCCAGATTCCGCCTGGCGCCGTTGTCCATGCCGTTGTGGTATAGCGCATTGCCCGCCATGTCGGTTCCGGCGACGTACAGCGGGGCGCGGAAGACGTTCTCGATCACACGTCGGCCGAGGGCGTCGAACAGCGCGAGCGCATGGCCCTCGCAGTCGAGCGCCAGCCGGCTCGGGTAGCGCCCGCCGCCGCCGTTGTCGGCGACCTTCAAACAGGCGTGGCCCAAGGCATCGAAATGCTCGACCGTTGGGGTGGCAGCATGGGGCTCGGTCTTTTGCGCGGCGTCCTTTTGCGCGGCCTGATCCTCCGGGGTTGTCCCATAGGTCCCGCCGATCCGCAAATCGTGCCAGGATACAAACGGGCCCGTTCCGAGCAGCCGCAGGAAATGGTCGCCCACGTCGGAGTCGACTCGCGGATCGGAGATCAGGACCGTGTCGTTCCCGTCCCAAATCTCCTGCCGCCAGCCATCGAAGGCCGTCTTCTCCCAGGTGTTGTCAGGATGGAGTGTGGCCACCAGGCGGCCCGGAGGATCGTAAAAAAGAACGCTGCTGACTCCGTTGATGGCGGCAAACTCAAACGCGTTAGTGGGCGAAAAGAAGGGCTCATACTTCCGGACCGGCTTGCCTTTGTTGTTGAAAATGGTCCAGCCCGAACCGATCCAGCGCGGCGCGCCTCCCGATGTCGCCGGCGCCGCCTGGCCCTTGCTTTGGACCACGCGGGCAAATCCGTCCGAATAAGCGAACTTGTGCTGGTAAAGAGTGGGTTGGCCGCCCAGATCCGAAACGTGGGTTTCGCGGGCGAGCGTATACACGGCGGGCGGCGCCGTTCCCGTGCGATAGTAAGCGGCGACGTCGTAAATGATTCGCGTGGTCGCGTCAGCCAGAATCGCATTCGGGGCTGTCAGCGGATCCTGCATGTGCGCCAGGATGGTGGCATCGTCCAGGTCGGGGACAAAACCGGTCAGCGAATCACCCAGGTGCTCCGTCACCTTGCCCATCACCGCGGTTCCCACCACCATTCCCAAAAGATCGACTGCCACCTGGGCCTGATTCGCGTTCGGATCGGTCACCGACGTCGCTTGCAGCACGCGGTAATCGTTCACCGCGCTGGTGACATTGTTCACGGCATCGGTAGCCGTAGCCGCTAGCAGATCGTACAGATCGTAGCTGACGCGGGAGATGGCTCCGAAGGGATCGATGAAGCGGCGCGGTAAGAAATAATGCGCCTCGGCCGCAGCCAACTCCTGCGCGGGGGTGTCCGCATCGCCCGCCGAATAGTAAATCCGTCCGGATGGAACCCACCAATTGTTCTGCGCCGGCAGTTGCACGTATCCGCCTTCGGTGAGCGTCGCGTTGGGTACCAGAGCGCCAAAAATACTGGCGAGAAGACCCGGCGTCAAAGCGGCTTTGTACGACTCGCCGGGGAGGGCGTGCGGTTGCATCACACCCGGCGCAAGCAGCTCCGTCAAATCGTCGCTACGGTAGAGCGTGAGCGACTGATGCACAACGCGCCGCGTGGGCTTGCTCGCGGGAGTTCCCGCGCCATTCACATCCGACGCCGGAACCGATTCGTAAGGGATGTCGTGGGCGCCGTCCCAGACGGTTTGCCAGATCGTGTTGAACTCGTCGAAGCCGAACAGATGGGTGACTCCCTGAGTGGTGGCGTAAGCGATGCCCGTCAGTTCGGCCGCGATGGTTACCGACGGCATCGGCTTGCGATGAGCAAAGGCTGCATCGATGGCATTGGTGTATTGATTCTGTGTTGCCAGCACGTGGAGCCGGCCCTGGTCACAAAAGAGCATTCCTTGCATCGCCGATGAAAGAGCCGGTTCCGGGGGCGAATAGCCGGTCCGGCGTGGATACCCGATCGAGACGCTGCGCAACACGTTGCCGAATGCGTCCACTTCCAGCGTGAAGTCGTGGGTGACGCGGGGATCGGCCGGGTTTCTCTCATATTGAAACGACACCGTTTCGCGGGGATGCGAAAAGAACACCGCGTGTTGATTCACACCCATCGGCTGCAGGAACTCGATGGTGTAGTTGTGTTCGGTGACGGAATAGGGATTCTGCGCGGCGGGTGAACCATCCTGCGCGTAAATCTCGCTGCGCAGCGCCTGACCCTTGAGCGACCGGTAAGCCTCGCGTGTCTCAAACGGATTCATCCCGGACGGAAGCACCGTATCCGGCAACAGCATCGGCGGTGGATTCACGTTGCGCAACGCCGGTTCCATCCAGTACTCGGACGCATACTGCCGCGAGACCGCGATTGCCGGCTCAAACGCCCCGGTATGGAACCAGGTGCGGGTGAGCATCGGCGGCGTCCAGGATTGCGCATTCCAATTGAGGGCCTCGCCTTCCGGAAAAACCGTGTCGGTGCGATACTCCTCGGTGTCGTACTGATCGACGCGGCCAAATCCGCGGAACTCGCGCTCGTATCCGTCGAAGTAGCCGTGATGATACGAGTAGCGGGTCACCAGCCGGTTTCGCCCGATCCAATCGAACGCCTCCACGCGCTCCACCACTTGCACCGGGAACGGCAGCCGTGTGACCCAAGGCGTGCCTGCGATCTTGTCGGCAACGTAGAATTGCGTCGACGGAGCGTAGGCGATGCGGGTCTCACTGCCCAGGTTGTTGCGCACCAGGGTCAGCAAGTGCGGCTTCATGCCGCCCATCAGATCGACATAGCGTAGCGGAGGTCCTGCCACGCCCGTCAGGGGCGACGACCATACGAGGCATGCCGTCCCGGTGCCCAACAGATCGATCAATTGTACCTTGCTCAATTCGTCTGCCGTGGGAAAGACCGCGATGGGATTGGGTGCCGACCACGAATTGCCGGATTGGTTGAAGCACACCTGGACTCCGTCGCCGCCGATGAACACCAGATCCGCGGTGCCCGAGCCATCTACGTCAGCCAGCCGGATGCGCCGCGGATCGAATCGCTCCTCATCGATAAACCGCGGCGCGCCGTCCATGGACACTTTCGTGCCAAATCGTCCGTAGCCGAGGTTCGGCCAGTAAGACACCTCGCCGTTGCGCACACGCACGATGTCGCTTAAGCCGTCGCCCGTCATATCGGCGAGGAACATGGTTTCGGTGCCGTCGGACATCACCACTTTCGGCCCGCGTTCCTCGTCCCAAGGAGTTCGCACCAGCAAGCCTTCTCCGTACCCGGTTTCGCCGAGCGACGGATAGAGCGTGAACACTCCGTCCTCGGTGATGAGAATGTCCGCCAGCCCGTCCCCGGTGAGATCCACGAACTTCAGATTTGGATCCGACCAATCGACATCCGGCCAGGACTCGAAGCTCTGGAACGGCTCCCAATCCTCGTCTGGCGTGCGCTCAAAAAATCCCGGGTCCGGCCGCGCGAAATCGACGACGTCGAGACGGCCGCCGCCCGAAAGATCGAGAAGCTGTTGGGCGCCGCCCAGAGTGGAGCGTGAGGGCAACGGCGTCACGGATTCCAGAGGCCCAAAACTCGCACACGCCTGAAAGCTCCCGTCCCGCTGCCGGACTTGATTCACCGGGCTGAGATTGGGCTTGTATCCCCAGCCGCCGCCCCAGTCCGCCAGTATTCCCGAAAGCCCTTCGCCATCCAGGTCGACCCATTGAAAACGCGATCCATCGATACCTTCGGGAAGATTGGCGAGGCTGCTGGCATCGGCTGTGCGCACGTCGGACTGAATCACCGGCTGGCTGTATCCGAACTCCAGCGGTGGCAGCGACCGGCTGGTGTAGACAGCGCCGCTTCGGCGGTATCCGGTCTCGGTGGCCGCCACCAGGAACGTATAAATCGGATTGTGAGGATCGGTGGGGGCTTGCTGATCGGAGTACACGAAGTCCGTCGAACGTACCAGGCAATTCGCTCCGACGCCGCCCTCTTGCGGGAAATTGTTGAAGTAAAGAATGCGACGGGCGCGCCGGTAGGTGCGCACTTCAAACGCGGAGCGGTATATCGAGAAGGGATCTGGTCGCACCGGCCAACCGGGACCGGGCGCCGGCGTTGGCGAACTGGGGTCATGATCGCCATAATCGATCGCGACTTTGAACATCCAATCCGCCGGCAACGCTGTTTCGGGGCCCGTCTCCGTCCATTTCGGAAGATACGGCTCGGTGTTGCCGTAGGAGACTAAAGACAGGTATCGCTGGGTAGCGCGAACCGCGTCCGTCCGGTTGGCTTCATTGGCCTGCGAGCGGTTGATGCCCTGGTTGTCATCCGGCAGATACTCGTAGATTGCCACGTTGCCGTTGTCGTCCCACGATCGGCTGATGAGCCAGGAAAAGATCCTGGCCGGATCGGCGGGATCGGAAATCGAGCTTTGTTGGCCATATCCGTAAAGCGTAGTGGTGTTTGAAGTGGTAATCGTCCGCCAATGACTGATGCTCGTGTTGACATTCACCCAGCGCTCAATGCGCGAAAACAGTCCTTCGATGCGCGGCCGGTAGGAGTGGACATCGTAGGCTATCCCGTTAACGGTTTGCGGGCCGTGGACCCGCGCGCCTGCCGCATCGAGAATAGGGACCAGGTCCTCTGCGCCCGCCAGGATGAAAACATCGGATTCGTCGCCGTCGCGGTACTGAGGCAATCCCTTGTCGGTCTTGCGGGTGATGGACGGGAGCGACAATTTCCAGCCGAACCCGAACGGGCCATTCCCCGAGCCGGAATCGTAGGAAAGCTGCAACTGGGGAGTGAAGCCCGATCTGCCGGGACTCATACTGAGCGGTAGAAGCAGGCTGGACGTGCCGGTAACCGGGCTGACAGAGAATTTCTCACCCATTCCGCGAATCGAGCCACCGCTTTTGGGAAGGGTCACGTGCGGAAGCAGGTCGGCGGTGCTGGATTTCGGTGTTTCGGTTGTCGAATCGGTTGGGGCGCAGGAATCCGGACCGGAGTCCGGTCGATTGTCGGCACGGGGATTATCCAATTGGGCGCGCCCGTTGCCCGGGCTCGCATCTCGCTCAGCTTCGTCCCTCACTTCGGCTCCCTCGCTGGGCCACCCTCACTGCACTGCTCAAATCGTAATGTGAAGTGGACCCCATTGTCAAGACCATTGTTCGCAGGAGTTTACCCACTTTTTTGGCGGCGTCTCTGTCCGCTGCCCACAGACTGCCG
>ODAK010001805.1_pt1 | contig 22910 bp, 17 predicted proteins | sample 1539591 | NCBI WGS metagenome assembly ODAK01 (sample SAMEA3539303, study PRJEB22396) | soil metagenome | biome: tundra; feature: field; material: soil | place: USA | collected 2010-05 | depth 0.15 m | reverse complement strand
CATTGAACGGCAAGTGTGCCAATTCCAAACTGTCTCAACAGAAGGGTTCACCCCAATTGTGTGTGGCAGGAGTGTGCGAGTCAAAGCAATTTTTGCGGCCGGTGTCAGGGCGACGTGTGAACTGCCGTGGCTGTGGGTGGCGTATGGTATAAATAATGCACGCGGCTGTAGCTCAGATGGATAGAGCGCGTGCCTCCGAAGCACGAGGTCGGGAGTTCGACCCTCCCCAGCCGCGCCATCTGGTCCGTAAACTGCGCTCCAAGATCTTGACTTCGTTTTCCTTTGAACTGTGTGTGAACTCTGGAAGTAACTGATAGGTTGAATCGATTGTCTATCAACTAGACCGCCATATCGCTGTGGCCTTTCGCTTTTCATTGCTTCGGACGCTCCACTCGGTTCGACTCGGATACATCGTCGGGCTATGCGAAAAACACTTCGAGCTAAATACATCGCCTCCGAAATACATGCCCTCTTATTTATTTCCATGTGGATATTCTATTCGGTCTTCTCCCAGCCGCTGATGGACGGGCTTTCGGCGTTGCCGTTCTTAATCCTGTTCGTTGCTGATTTGCCGATTTCGTTTGTCGCTTTTGGGGTGCTATTCACAAGCACCAAGTGGAGCCCTGTCACAGCGGTGTTATGGGGCGCGCTGGGAACACTCTGGTGGTATGCAATCGGCTATGCGATTGACGCTCGGATTCGCAACTACCGAAAGAAACACGGCAAGGGAACGGAACAGGTTGCGTCAACTACCACGGGCAAGATTGAGTTCAGCGCCAGCCGCAAGAAGGAATTGTTAATCGCAGCGAGCGCGGTCGCTCTTGTGATCGTCTCTTCACTCGCGTGGCAATGGAATGGGCGGCAAGGAAGTTTTGATAAGGGCAAAATCGGTAACTTTGCATTTGGGCCCGGTGAACGGACGATCGTGCTTGTACGCTCGCAGGGCAATTCATCGCAGATCGAAAGCGTCGCATTGGCCTCGGGAACATCCGCTCCAGTCGGCATGCTTATTCCTTGCACGGCGTCCTCTCCGACGTACTCCCCCGATGGGAAACAGATCGCGTTTGTATGCGGAAGCAATTCAAACGAACATTCGCGCAATCTGATCATGGATGCCGATGGAAGCAATCTTCATCCGCTGTTTCCGTCGAAACTAGATCACGATGATTTCGCTCCCGATTTTACGTCCAATGGAAACGAAATCTGTTTTGCGAGGTCGTCGCCTTATGCGATGGGCACTGGAGGTTACCTCGCCACTCCGACGACTTGGGATGTTTATTCAGCCACTATCGACGGTACGAACGAACGTCCGCTAACGAATCGACACTTTGAACTTTTCGGACTCGCATTTTCTGGCAATGGCAGAAAGTTGATTGTCTCTGGGGATACTGGTACGGGAACGCGATTGAATCTCTACTCGCTCGATGATCCAAGCCACAGTGGAATAGTGATCCAACCTGTGATTCCGAGCGGATCCCGCGGCCCCGTAATTTCCAATGTTTCGATTTCATCAGACGGGCGAAGTATCTACTTCATGGCGGCGAGTGATGGCAAGAAAGGGTTTGATTACGATGTCTATCGCGCGGATCTTTCCGGCAACGGCGTCGAGAAACTGACTACCGCCAACGGTTACGCCACGGACTTGTGTGTGTGCAGCGATGGCAAGACTGCGGTCTTCTTGCGATGGACGTCGAGATGGGGATCACTTCCGAATCTAAGCAAGCTTTATACTCTGGACGTGGCAACGAAGCGAGTGACAGCGTTGAATGTGACGGGAACACAATAGCGGACGCCGCTAGATCGAATCCAGCATCCCACTCCTCATTTTCTTCTGCCGATTCACAGTTTTCTATTCTAGCTCGCGGCGGGTGAGTTGACTGAACCGCGCCAAGTGAGATTGTCGTAGCGCTTGGGGCGAATCAGGCGCGCTTCGGCTAGTTCGTCGGCGATTACTGATGGAGAGACGTTTCGTTCGCGGGCCAGATCGAGGACGTGGCGAGTGCGCTCGTGAATTCGCATCAGGCTCGGATGGCTATCGGCGATTCCTTGAAGAAAATATTCTGCGCCGCGGATAAGTCCGCCGGCATTCACTAAATAATCTGGAGCGTAAATTACGTTGCGTTTCGCGAGAGCGTCGGCGGCATCGGGGCTGATGAGGATGTTATTTGCCGAGCCGCAAACGATGCGCGCTTTTATGCGCGCAGCTGATTCGGGCGAAATGACTCCGCCGAGGGCGCACGGAGCTAGGACGTCGCAATCGGCAGCGAGAATTTCGTCCGGCAGAATTACGCTGGCGCCGAGTTCGCGCGCGGCTGCGGCGACGCGGGATTCGTCCACATCGGCCAACAGAAGTTCGACGCTTTCAATTCCGGGCTGATTGCTGGCTTCGCGCTTCACAATGCGTGCTAACAGATGGCCTACGCTGCCAACTCCTTGAATTGCTACGCGAATTTTTCCCGTGATTCCGCCGAAGCTCAGGCACGCGCGCATTCCTTGCCAGACGCCGATAGCGGTGTGTTCGCTGATATCGCCCAATTCTGGCGAAGGTTCGTTTGCTACGTAGCGCGTTGTGGTGGCGATGGCCGCGAGATCGGCGTCGGTGATGCCGACGTCGCGCGCGCAGAAGTAGCGCCCCGCAAAACTTTCTATCATGCAGCCTAATCCCGCGAACGCTTCTCCGCGGCGCAAATCGTCGTGCAACATCACAACCGTTTTGGCGCCGCCGCAGGGGAGTCCGGCTAGCGACGCTTTGTACGTCATGCCGCGCGAAAGGCGGAGAGCGTCGGCGAGTGCATCGGCATCCGTGGGATAGCGCCAGATGCGAACTCCGCCGAGAGCCGGGCCGAGCGTCGTGTCATGAAAGGCTAGGAATCCGCGCAGGCCCGTGGCGTTGTTATTGAATGCGATGACTTGTTCGTAGTCGTGGTCGGATAATTGTTGGAAGAATTCCATCGCGATCCAATTTGTGCGAGGAGAGGGGTGACGTCAACATCCAATGTGGCTCGAACGCGCGAGTGGAGCTCGCAGACCTGAAAGGAACGGTCTGCGCCAGCCGGATTAGTGAAATACGCGAGGGCATCCAAAAACTTTTCGGCTCTATGCGTCGTGAGATGAAGGGACGCCGCCAGCTGGATTTGCTAAAAGCGATTCGTGCGCGCACGGCACAAAAGAACAGGAGCGTCCGCATGAAACAACAGTCCCGGTGGCCGGTAACTACCGGCCACCGGGACTGTTTTGCGGAGGTGGACTCTTCCGGCTATCTGCCCGGAATTTTCGTTGGCGGATTCTTTTGCAATTCCTGCTTCAGCACCTCGATCGCCTTTTCGAGTTGCGCGTCTTTTCCTGTCAAATCGTCTGGAGGCGTGTTATCCACCCAGAAGTCGGCCGGGACGCCGTAATTCTCAAGGTTGTAGCCTTCGACATCCCACAGACCCGTTCCGGGTGTGCGAACCATTTCACCGTCAATCAGACGGTACGCGCCGGTGCCGATAACGGAGCTGTTGCTGTTCGTACCGACAGTTTTGCCCAGCCCCAGGCGGCGGATGCCGTCCGGGAAAACTTCGGCATCGCTGAACGACCGCTCGTTTTCCATCACGACGATAGGCCCGAAGAACCCGCGCTCTGGCCGCGTGACGTAAGTGGAATCGCGGCCCCTAGTGTATTGATACTGGTGCTGCTCGAGAATCGCAAGCAGCTCCTGATCGATTCCGCCGCCGCCGTTAAAGCGCTGGTCAATGATCAACGCCTTCTTGAAGTGATTATCGGCCAGGTCCCTTTCAAATTGCGCGAGCGAAGGAGCATTCATCGCGCGGATGTGGAGATATCCAATTTCGCCGTTGGACATTTTTTCGACCATCGCCTTGCGGTCCGCAACCCACTTTTGATATTGCAACGTGGTATTAGCCGCAGCCGCTACGGGAGTGATGCGTACCGACCACGCGCCATCGGCGGCCGGACGCGAATTCACCATGAACTCAAATTTTCGTCCTGGCGCCATGGCATAAAGCTTCCAGTAGTTATCGCCCGAATGCAGCGCGACTCCATTCACCGAAATAATGAAATTGCCGGAGGCAATTTTTGCGAAGTCGCGGTCGGCGGGCCCACCCTTGTAAATAGTTGTGACTTTGTAAAAACCCGACGGGTCGGGAACGATCTCGAAGCCGGGATACCGCGTCTGCATGGCTTCGCGATTCGCTTCACCGCCGCCGCTCATTCCTGTGTGTGACGCGTTCAACTCTCCGATCATTTGCAATGTGACGTTCTGCAATTCCTGCCGATCACCCACGTCGTCGAGCAGGGTTTCGTAAACTTGCTTGTAATGCGCCCAGTCCACGCCGTTCATCTTGGCGTCGTAGAAGCGGTACTTCAGTGTGCGCCAGGCTTCCTCGAAGATTTGTTTGCGCTCGACGTGTTCGTCCACTTCCATACGCACAGTGAAGTTCACGCGACGACGCCCACTCGCTCCTTCGCCTCCGGCGGCTGGGACCGCTCCGCCAGTAGCGGGCGTCACACGGATCGCCCAGACGCCGTTGCGCTCCATGAAGAAAAGATTTGCGCCATCGCGCGAGAACTGAAGACTCGAAATGCCTCCCGCAGCTGGAGCGCCGGCCGGCGGAGCGTTTTCATCTTCCGTCGCCGGCGTGGATTGCGTAAGCCGCCGAAGTTGCGATCCGTCGGCCTGAACAAGATACAACGTGGAAACCGATCGCCCGTCCACATCCACAGCGGAAACAAAAGCATAGCTGCGGCTATCGGGCGAGGGGACTGCGGTGGAAATGTTTTCCGTCAAATGCGTGATTTGATTTATGCGGTGTTCCATTCCGTCGAAATCAATTTTCGTTTCGGCGTTCGCCGGGGCCGCACCGCCACCGCCGCGTCCACCGCGGCCTGCGCCGGTTGCCGCGGCCATGGCGCGCGCTTGTTCTTCGGTGTCAACGTCACGGCTCATTGAATCCGCATCTTCTTTGGAAAGGGTTGCGCTATAAATTGCCGCAACATTCGTGCGAAGAGTAGCGGAACCCGCCTGTACGTATCCGCCGAGGAAAATCAGTTTCTTTCCGTCCGCAGTAAACCGCGGATCGAAGCTGGCGAATTGCAAATCATCGGGCAGACGGTGTTCCTGTCCTCCCGCCGCGGACAGAAAATAAACATGCTGGCGGAAATCGCGATCCGCTTTCGAGAAGGCGATCCACGCCCCGTCCGGTGAGACGGTAACGCCTGCGATGCCACTTGACTCGTTTGTAACCAACGTATGCATTTGGCCGGTTTCTACATTCACCATATTCAGTTTGTGATCCGACGTTGTGTAGAGGAGCGATTTGGAATCCGGCATCCAGGTAAGCGTCAATTTTTCGGAGTCTGAATCGGAAAGCTTCTTCACGCTCTTGCCCTCGGGCGTCGCCATCCATACCTCAGGGCGCCCGGTTTGATCGCTAACGTAAGCAATCCACTTTCCATCAGCGGACCATTCGGGATCCGTGTCGCGGGCGTAGCTGTTCGTTACGCGAGTGACGTCGCCGCGATCCGTCGCCACCGTATAAACTTCGCCGTGGGCGGAAATTGCGGCGCGCTGCGTGGAAGGTGAAAGGTCGTAGCTATCCAATTCGCCGTTCACCGTAAGTACGCGGAAATTATTGGACTTGTCGTCCGCAGAGATATCAACCTTTACTTCGGAAGCGCGGCCGCTGGCCACATCCAGCTTCCACAGACCGAAGTTTTCCTCGAACACGATTACTTTTCCGTCCGAAGAAATTGACGGGAAAAAGAGAGAACCATCCGTAAAATGCGTCACCTGAGTTGGCGCGCCGCCGGTATCGGAGATCTTGTAGATATTGTAGGTGGACTTCCAAACTTTCGGATCGCCTGCCTTGGCCATCACGTCGCGGTCGGAAACAAAATAGATCGTGCCGTTCGGCGCATATTGCGGCCAGGAATTGTACGGTTTCATCTGATCGTCCACTTCCGTATCCAGAATCCGCTTATAGGTTTTTGCTTTTACGTCCATCACCCACAGATCTGTCGCGCCGCTGCCGCGATAATGCTTGCGCCACCAGATGGGAACGTGTCGGTTGAAAGCGAATTTCGAGCCGTCAAGCGAATAGCTGCCCCAGTAGCCGGCGTCGGTAGCCATCATCTGCTCGAGCCCACCGCCAATTGACACTTGATAAAGGTTCGCCTGACCGGGAAAGGCCGTGCCGCGCGGAGACGAGAAAATCACATTTTGGGAATCGCGCGTCCATCCGACTACCGTGTCTGGAGAAGAATTAAACGTAAGCTGCTTTGCCTCGCCGCCTTCGGCAGGAATTACGAACACGTCGTTATTGCCGTAACGATCCGAGGAGAATGCGATCCATTTGCCGTCGGGAGAAAAGCGCGGAAATTCGTCGTGCGCCGAATGGACTGTCAGACGCCGCGGATTCGTGCCGTCTTCATTCACCACCCAAATGCTTCCGAGGTAGCCGAATACAATTTTGCCGTTGTAATAGTCAGGCGTGCGGGGAATGCGAATGGGTTTGGCTGGGCACGCCATCGCTACGAGCAGCAAAAGCGAACTCAAGATAATTCCGTGGCGCATTTTCACGTCGTCCTCCCGATATTCAAATAAAGATGGGAACTTACCGCAACATCCTTCTAACTCCGCAAGGCGCGGCGCGCAAGGTAAAAATACTTGAACGGGACAGACCTTAACTTACTGGCGAGCCGGACGCAGCAAAAGTAAAGCGCGACGTAGTTCAGTTGGTCGTCAAAGTAGCAATGTGGTGGGCGAGTTTTTCAATGTTCTGCGTCTTGCGCAGCATCTGCAAGGACAGCACTCTTGTGGAATCTGTTTTTTCCACTTCCTTCTTAAGTTCATCGGCGTATTGCGCCAGCAACGCGACTTGCTTCCGAATATCCTTGTCATCCGCCTTCAAGTCTTTTCTAGGGGCCGGAGGGACCTCTACCGGTTTCCCGACGGGGCCAATAATTCCGACAGGTTCAATCAATTGTCCATCCTTCCCAAACGGGCTGGGCAGAGGAGGTGGATTGTTGACTGGAGGAGTCTGCTGACCGGCGGCGAGAACGATGTCGCTGCCCCGCGCAGCCCACAAAAACAACAACCCTGCGGGTATGAATCGAATTAGATTGCGCCGAGATTGATTATTGTGCATGGCGTCCCTCCCTACTTTCCGCGAGGCCGGCTTTCCGGCAGGCTTCGCGTCTACCCCTTGGCGAGCGCGGCAATATTGTGCGCCAGCTTTTCAATTTCCTTCGTTTTGCCAATCATCTCCGCCGACAATGACTGTTTTGGTCCGCCTTGCTCGACGGCCGTCTTCAATTCCTGAGTATCGCGGACAAGCTGCCGTACGTCATCTCGCATGCTCTTCTGATCCGCGGCCAAATCTTTTCTGGGTTTACGAGGTGGATCATTCTTGTGCTTGTCTTGCGGTCCAGAAATGGTCGGGGGCTGATAGTCACCACTATGCTGGGCGGGACCGGGGCCCTGTCCACTACCACCCCCTCCGCCACCAGGTCGATTATTTGAGGGCGAGGCGGTTGCGTCAGTGGAATTGCCGCCTCCAGGATTCATTGCGGGACCTTGGGTGGGTGGGCGTTGTGCGTTCGTAGTTCGCGCAGCAGTCAGCAGAAACAAAGCACCCGGTGCGTATTTCAAGAAATTCCTGCGTGAGTGATCCGGACTCATCAAACTTCTCCTTCGAGAACGGCCCTGGCGCTACGACATGGGTGGCGGCGCCAACCCGGATGCTATAAACTCATCCCGTCGTAACACCCTAATTGTATGACGAATTTGTTTCCTCAGTGGACAAATTTAGTGCTGATCCGCAGTTTGCGGGTTGCCGGAATATTCCTGTTGGCAATGCTGCTGATCCGGCTGTTGCGGTCGGCCACAAACAAGCTGGTCCATCGAACTGCCGGGGAATCGGCCAGCCGGACGGCGCGCCAACACGAACAACAAACGCAGACGCTCGCCGGAATATTGAACAGCGCGGGCGTGGGGATCATTGTCGCGATTTCGATTTTGATGATCCTCCGCGAAATTGGGTACGACATCACGATTCTGGCGGCGGCCGCCGGACTGGCGAGCGTCGCAGTAGGGTTTGGCGCGCAAAATCTGGTGCGCGATTTAATCAACGGATTCTTCATTGTGTTTGAGGATCAGTTCGTGGTCGGCGATACCATACGCGTGGGCGAAACAACCGGGCGTGTGGAGCACATAACTTTGCGACGAACGGTGCTGCGGGATCCCCAAGGCGCGCTCGTCACAGTGTTGAACGGACAAATCCAACTGGTTGCCAATTTGAGCCGTGACTGGGCGCAGGTCTTCATAAATGTGACGGTCGCGGCGGATGCGCCCGTAGAACCTCCATTACTGGCGCTTGACCGCGTGTCGGCGGAGTTTCGGTCTGATTCTGCATGGTCGGGCGCACTTGTGGACGGGCCGCGGGTTCTGGGTGTAGATGCAATCGGTCCGCAAGGCGCGAAACTTCTGGTGCAAGTGCGTACCGCGCCGAACCGGCAGGATGATGTAGCGCGTGAATTGCGGCGGCGAATCTGCGCGCGTTTTGAAGCGGAAGGAATTCGCACAACGGGCGTGCAACACGTTGAAGTGCATTCTCCAGAAGAAAATAAACAGGAGGTGAACAATGGGACAAGCGACGCATGACCAGGCAAATCTGTTATTGAGGCTTTACGAGTTACGTCGGGAAACACGGCTCCGCAAAGCGCGAGCTTGGTTCACAGGAAAATTCTGGGCCGATTCGGCCGACGAAATTATGAAGAAATATCCGCCGGGCAGCGAGGAAAATACCAGTTTCCGTATGGTGACGAGCTATTGGGAGATGGCGTGTGGAATGGTGAACCGGGGCCTGATTGACGACGAAATGTTTTTCGAGAGCGGCGCCGAGTTCTGGTTTGTCTGGCAGAAAATTAAGCCGATCGTTACGGAATTGCGAGCGATGTACCACAACCCCATAGCGTTCGCCCAGTTGGAGGCAACGTCTAAGCGCATCGAAAATTGGTGGCACGGCGTCGCGCCCCAACTGGTGGAGGGTTACCGTCAACGGGTGGCGCAGATGCGGGAATCCGCTGCTTTCGCTGCAAAGGCATCATGACGCTGGAGGAAGCTCTCGTATCCGTCTGGCGCCAGGCGCTGGACGAGAATCTTAATCTGGTAGAGCTTGATGGCGCGCGTTTTCCTGTGCGGAGAACGCAGCGCCGCAGACTTCGCCAGGTGGATTTTGTTGTAGCCGCGCAATCCTTGCGCGGACTGGAGCAAAGCCCGGAAACTCGCTCGAAATGGGCTGAAATGGCGCGAAGCGGACAGAAAGTGATGCAGTTTCTTTCGGGCGGCCTTTATATCGGAAATGTTGCGGACGGAAAATTGACGCTCTACCGCAGAGCTGCTCAGCGGGATAAGAAGGCGGCGAGCGCAAGCGCTGGCGCCAGCGCGGCAAAACCACATCCCGCCAATTAACAAACACTGGGCGCTGTCGGCTAAGTCAAGACAGTCGTTGATGGCGCGGGTTCGATAGTCTCCGAAATTTCTGCTAGACGGTTGTATGGGACGTGTATGTGCAATCAACGACATGTTCAAAATGAACACAAATCGGACATGATCAGCTTGTGAAGCAATGCTTTCCTAAGACGCGGTGTGCTTCAGAGAATTCTCAGGATACAGACATCTTCAGATGTGCGGAGACACTTGCGTGAGTTTCAACGCGAATCGGAGTTTTTCTGACTACTAGAAGCCGAGGAGCCCGGTAGGCTTTACGGAAATCACGAAACTCGAAGTGCCCGCGTCCAGGTGCGAACTCTTCTTTAATGTTTGCCCGCTTGCGCCATCGCGCAATTCAATTTTCAGGGTCAACTTTTTCTTGGCTTGAAAGTCAAAGCGAACATTATTGGAATCGGCGACTTGCAGTTCGCCCGGCGAAATGACGACGCGGAATTCATGGGTTCCGGGCGGAATTGAATCGTCATCGTGCTTCGGATCCGATTGTCCTTCCGGAATCACTTTACGTTGAAAAAGCATTTTGCCATCCATCATCACCATAAAACTTACACTGTTCGGAACGTTGCGATCGTCAATACGAAGCTTGGTGAAATCCGCAGGCGGCGGGCCTTCGGGTTTCACCGCTGGTGGCGGCCCACCTGATCCAGAGTTCGCGGCAGGTGCTGGATTTGTTGCCGCCGTATTCGGCGGCGTGGATGTTGCTGGAGTGGTGACCGGAGCTTGCACGGGCGGCGTTGAAACCGGCTGCTGCGCCAGTGCTGAAGTCGATCCCGTCGCCGGACTCACAGGCGCGTCGGATTTTCCTGGCCCGCGAGTGGCAGGCGCTTTTGCGGCAGGTTTTTTGTCGGCTGGCGTGCTGGAATTTGTCGCGATGCCCGGAACTGTTGAGTTCGATGTAGCCGGGTTTCCGGCTTGGGTTTGATCCGGCGGCGGCTGTGCTCCCTGAACCGATTGCGAAGCGTTTGGATCCGTAGGCGTGACCGAAGAATCTGATTGGGCCGCCGCCTGTTTCGCCAGCGCGTCAACTTTTGCGCGATCCTGCGCCAGAACCAACTCTTCCTGCTTTTTTGCTTCATCCTGCGCACGCATCTGACTTCGGCGGCGAACCACGCTCACGGTAACCACGATTCCGATAATCACCACTGCAGCGATCACCGCGATTCCGAGTATCCCAAATGTTCCCTTTCGGGAGGGCGGCTTCGCAACTGGAGGCTGCGTTGCAGTTGGAAAAGGACTGGCAGTTTCACTGGCCATCTGCAATCGCACATCGGAATCCAATGTGGTGTTCGGATCGCCGTCCCTATGGGCGACCGGCGCGAGAATCGCTCCCGAAGTAGTTCGCTGTGCGGGCGGCGCCGTCTGAGTAACGTCACGGCCCGCGTGCCCTGCGGCGAGATCCGCAGCCAGAGCCTCGCCGGTCGCATATCGAGTGGCCGGATCTTTTTCTAGGCACTTCATGATGATGCGCTCGAGCGCCGACGGCACGGCGGGATTGATGCGACGTGGCGGAGCAGGCTCGGAGTGAACAATTTTGTACGAGACTGCAGTGATGGTATCGCCCGCGAAAGGCTTATCGCCCGTCGCCAACCAGTACAGGATTACTCCGAGCGAAAATAAGTCGGCGCGGCCGTCAATCGGCACGCCCGTGAACTGTTCCGGCGGCATGAAGGCCGGTGTACCCAGTAGCTGCCCGGTAGTCGTAATTTGCGTCGCCGTCAGTTTTGCGACACCCAGGTCGGCAAGCTTGGCGCGTTCGATTTCACCCGGACCCGAAGCAGCAAGCAAAATGTTAGCGGGCTTCACGTCCCGGTGCACCACGCCATTTCGATGCGCGTAGCCGAGTGCTTCCGCGATCTGTTGGCCGAGTTCGTAAATGCGGTCGATGCTGAATCGCTCGCCCGCATCCATGGCCGCAGCAAGAGATCGTCCGGAGATGAATTCCATTACCAGGTAAGGCGTGCCGTCCTGCTCGCTCACATCGTAAACGGTGACGATTCCCGGATGTGACAGACGCCCGGCGGCGCGGGCTTCGCGAATAAAGCGTTCGCGGTATTCCTGAGCGAGTGGTCCCGAAAGCGCGACGGCGAGAATCGTCTTAATTGCGACAGTGCGATCCATCGTCGGGTCGTGCGCACGATAGACCGAGCCCATCGCGCCGTGCCCCAGTTGCGAGAGAATCTGGTAGCGTCCGATTGTTTGTGGTTGGGACATGTTTGGCCGCAGGCGGCACTTTAGCACAAGGTACGGATGTGTTTGAAGGGGTTCTGACCATTCAATGAAAATAATCGGGAGCGTCCGGCGGATTTCCGAACGCTCCCAAAAAGCGCTCGCGCATTCAACAATTGTTTTTCGCGGTGCAGCGCTAGTGCGATGCGCCCGCGTATTTCACCGAGCAGCCATACGGATGCGTGACAGATACGGCCACAGGCTTTCCAGCGAGCGCGTCAGTTAGGGCTTCCTGCACATAGTTTTTTGAGCTTGGAATGTCACTGGCATCCGACGTCGCCTTGTCGTCAATCGCGCCGTCGTAAATCATGATGCCCTGCGGGTTGATGATCACAATCTGCGGCGTGGTTTTCGCGTCATACAAGTGGCCGAGATCACCGGAAGCATCCAGCAGAGCAGCGGTGGGCGCTGCGTTCATCCTGCCCATGTAGGTGTTTTCCGCATCGGCGGTCATATAGCCCTGGGTACCGGGCGCGGAGGAAATGACCGTGAACCACGCGACGCCTTTGCCGGTCCATTCCTTCTGAAGACGTTGCATGTTGCCGCTCTCATAATGCTTGCGGGTATAAGGGCATCCATTGTTGTGCCATTCCAAGACGACAAACTTGCCGCGAAAATCCGCGAGGCGGTATGTCTTGCCATTGCTGGCTGTTGCCGAAAACTCCGGCGCGGGCTCTCCTACTTTCGGAGCCGAAAGAAGCAGCGGAGCCACCAGGAAAAGAAGCGCGGCGGAAATGAATGTTGCAGCAAAACGTTTCATTGTTTTCCTCCTAACACAACTCGGTCGTGCGGCGCGCGTCCATTTGCAGAGAATATCAAAAATCGCTTTGCCAAAAAAGCGCGTTAACGGTGTGCCACCGATGCGATTGGTACATCCAGCAGGTACGCTTGGCCGTCCGGTAGTTCGAGAACGCCCTTCAGATTCGCCAGTGGTTTCGTGAGCTCGCTTGACTTGTGCAAGGTGATCCGCAGACCTGTTGGCCGCGTTCCGGCGAGTTGCGGGGCTGAATCATTAATCTCGGATTCATGCAAAGGAAAAAAATATCCCGGAGGTATCGGCCGTCCCGCTTGTATCTCAATTACGAATGAATCCTTTTCGGCATGGCCGGATAATTTCCAATTTGCAGGCGCCGGCTTGGGCAGACGCGCGCGTGCCGCCGCAAAAGCCGCCGCCGTTGCGGCATCTGGCGGCACTATGGATTTCGCCGAAATTGCCAGCGATAGCTGCGCCTTGCCCGGCATGCACATCTGTTCGTTGCAAATCAGAAATTTCACCGCCGCCTCAAGCTTATCGGAGGGAGAAGCGGAATAGTCGGCGCCTGCTCGCACCGGCGCCGTCAACAAAACGTCTCCGCCATATACGTAATTCACGATGGTGGATGAACCCATGCGTTGAGGCGCCGGCCATATAATTTCGCCAGCAGAAAGTCCCTTGGGAAATTGCCAGGTAACGCGCGGCGGTTCGCCGGAATCGCCGGGATTCACCCAATAAATGTGCCATCCGCGCTCCATCTTAAATTGCAGACCGACGGTAAATTCGTGTCCGCGAGTGATTGCGGAATTGTCAGAGACCAGTTCAAGAGTTCCGTGAGGAATGCGAGCGGGCTGCGCAGTTATTGCCGCGCCGCCCAGCAACAAACAAATCATCAGAACAAAAGTAGCGACTAAAATTAAAAATGAACTGCGCGTGAGATGTGAGGAAAAACGATTCATGTTACTTCCTAAAATAGCGCGCGGCGCGCGCCTAATTTGAGTGAACACGCGAACGCAAATCTCTTTGCATCCGCACGGCGCGCGGAAAACATTTGCGATGGTTTGTTCAGTCACTATTGAACGATCAGCGTGACCACCAGTGTATGCGTGTCATTCCCTGCCACGCCCGTGATCGAGAGATTATATGTTCCCGGCAATGTCGTCCCGGCGCTGCCGCTCGATACCACCGAGGCACCGCTGCCGCATCCCGAGATCAGGGCCGCCGACACGACAAGAGCCATTGCCAACAGCATCGCGCTAGCCCATCTGCCCCGCCAGCCGTGGAATGCAGACGCATGCATTCGAGTCCATCGGTAGAAACTCAGCAACGCAAGCAATGCCAGCGCATAAAACGCGAGCATCAGGCGACCCGGCGGCGACCCGAAATTGGGCCAACGGTTCGGCGGCGCAAACGCAGTCTTGGCGGTAGTCGTGACGCTAAAACTCACGGTCGCCGATGTAGCCGGTGACACAGTCACAGAACTTTGCGGCAGCGTACATGTGGCCCCTGTAGGCACCGTTCCGCACGTCAACGTGACCGTAATCGAATCGGTGCTTACACTCCCCCCGACAGCATCCACTTCAATTGCGAACAAGGCGCTGGTTCCGGCGGTAACGGTCTGTGTGCCGGTTCCTCCAGCGGGAACAACGATTTGGAAGTCTATGCCGGTCGCAAAAATGTTTATGCTTTGCGGGCTATCGCCGGCGCTATCATTAATCGTTAATGACGCAGTTCTGGATCCACCAGATATCGGCGTAAATGTGACGCTGACAGTGCAATTGGCGCCCGGAAGAAGCGTCGGGCCGCAGGTAGTCGTTTGGGCAAAGTCTCCATTATTCGTTCCGCTAAAGAATATGCTCGAAATGTTCAACGATTCCTTGCCGTTATTTGTAACCGTAACTACTTGAGCCGCGCTTGTTGTGCCAACCGCCTGAGTAGTGAACGTGAGCTTAGTAGGGCTCATTGTCGCGGTGGCTCCGGTTCCCAATCCGAATAAAGTGGCGGTCTGCGGGCTGCCCGGCGCGTCATCCGCAATGGAAATAATCGCAGAGTTGGAACCTGTCGTGTTTGGCGTGAAGATGACGGTGATCACGCACGAACTTCCAGCGGTAACCGCCGATCCGCAGGTGTTGACTTGTGAAAAGCTCGCGCTATTCGCGCCCGTGACCGTGATACCTGTGATGTTCAGCGTAACGGTCTGATTGTTCGTCAACGTAATGGATTGCGACGTGCTGCTGGTGGTGTTGATCTGCAGCGGGAAGGAAAGTCCGGGAGGAACCAGCGAGACAGCTGAAACACCTGTTCCGGAAAGTGCAACCAGTTGTGGGCTGAGCGGGGCGCTATCTGAAACACTCAGGTTTGCAGTGAGCGCGCCGCCGGTTGTTGGCGTGAACGTCACATTAATCGTGCAGAATGCCGTAGGCGCCAACGTCGCAGGGCAGTTGTTCGTCTGACTAAAGCTGTTCGCATTAGCGCCGGTGAAACCGATCCCCGCAACTTGCATCGGAGCAGTCGGACTGGTGTTGGTGAGCGTCACCATTTGCGCGGTGCTGTTGCGGGCGATTACCGTCGGATTGAAAACAAGTGTAGTCGGAGCAAGACTGGCGGCTGGAACAATCACTAGTCCCGCCACGCTGCGAATTCTGTTGTTCCCCGTATCCGCGATATCCACAGCGCCCAGGCTATCGATCGCAATGGATGACGGCGAATGGAGAGCCGCGCTCGTTGCCGGTCCACCATCGCCGCTAAATCCCGCGCCGAGCGCGTGATTGCCGGCTACTGTTTGGATGTTCCCAGTGCTCGCGGCTACTTCACGAATCACATTGTTCGCCGTATCCGCGATGAACAAATCGCCCGACGGATCCACGATCACCGAAAGCGGACCGTTCAACTGTGCTGCGGTAGCAAGGCCACCATCGCCGCTGAATCCCGCGGGCAAAGTGTGATTACCCACAACCGTTTTAATATTGTGATTGGAGATTGTGACCTCGCGAATAACGTTGTTACCTGTGTCGGCGATAAAAATATTTCCGAAGGCGTCCAGAAAAACACCGGAAGGAGAAGAAAGCAGAGCACTGGTAGCCAGTCCACCGTCTCCGCCAAATCCCGGAGTTCCGCCGTTAGGCGGCACGTTCGTCCCGACGACCGTCTGAATCTTCCCGGAAGCGAAAACAACTTCACGAATGAGATTGTTTCCCGTGTCCGCGATAAAAATGTCTCCGGCGCTGTCGACGTACACTCCGGTCGGCAGCTTAAGCTGGGCCTGAATAGCGGGTCCGCCGTCGCCCAGAGATCCGGGCGTTCCGGTGCCGACGATAATCTGAACGGTTCCGGTGGACGCGACAAGCTCACGGATCACATTGTTCTTCGTATCCGCGATGTAAACATTGTTCGAGCTATCGACGAAGATTCCCGTGGGTCCGTTTAGCGCGCCGCCGGTGGTCCCGGCGATGGTTTGAATCAGCCCGCTGGAAGCAACAACCTCGCGGACCACATTGTTTGCCGTGTCGGCGATGAAAATATCGCGCGGACCATCTACTGCGACTCCGCTCGGAAGATTCAAAGCGGCGTTGAGTGCAATCGCACCGTCCCCGCTGAAACTTAACTGGCCGTTCCCGGCGATGCTGTGGATGTTGCCGCTGGCCGCAACAACCTGCCTCACAAAATGATTCGCGGTATCGGCGATAACGATGTTTCCAGTGGCGTCAACGAATACGCCGAGGGGCGAAGACAGTTCGGCTGCTGTAGCAGGGCCACCATCGCCCGTAAATCCGCTCAATCCATTGCCGGCGATCCTCAGGATTTTGCCGTTCACCGATGTGACTTCGCGGATTTCGCTGTTGGTCGTGTCCGCGATGAAAACGTTATTGTTCGCGTCAACGAAAACCGCCGAGGGTCCGTGCAGCAGTGCAGCCGTTGCGGCGCCGCCGTCGCCTGTCGCTCCGGCCGTTCCCACTGGCGATCCCGCAAGTGTTCGTATAAGTCCACTCGCCTTCACGATCTCGCGAATCGCGTTGTTATCGTGATCGGCAATGTAAACATTTCCGGAGCTGTCCAAAGAAACGCTCAGTGGATTGTGCAGCGTAGCGGCGGTTGCGAGTCCGCCATCGCCAGTAAATCCCGCCACATTGTGGGTTCCGGCAATGGTGGTGATGGTAGTGCCGACTACCTCACGAATGACCTGATTGCCGCTATCGGCGATGAAAATGTCGTTGCTCGCATCCACGTAAACGCCATTTGGATTGCTGAGCTTGGCGCTGGTAGCGGGCCCAGTATCGCCAGAAAATCCGGCCACGCCGGTCCCTGCGACCGTGGTGATAATCAGACTCGTTGCGTTTACTTCACGGATTACATTGTTGCCGCTGTCCGCGATGAAAACATTATTGCTCGCGTCCACAAAAATTCCCGTGGGCGCGGAAAGTTGCGCAGCCGTCGCTAGAGCTGTATCTCCGGTGTAGCCGGCGCTGCCGGTTCCCGCGAAGACACTGAGCAGTCCTGTCGAATCAATTTTGTAAACGCGATTGCCGTGCGAGTCCGCGATGTAAAGATTTAAATTGGAGTCCTGCGCCACGCCCACCGGCAAGCCGACGCTGGAAGAAAGCGCGGGCACATTATTGGGGCCGCCCCCGGCTACCGTGACAATATTATTTTGTGCGTGCGCCGTAAAAGGAAGTGTTCCAAGGACCAATAAGACTGCTAGGACATCTCTGCGAACGTTCACTTGGCCTCCGCATGAACGCTTGGCAATAATTCCACCGTACGCGTAAATTCCGAACCGTCGAGAGATTGAAAATTCAGCACCAACAAGGGCTTTCCGCCTTCTTGCCACAATTTATATTCCGCGCCGCTGATGGTGGCGCCAGCCGTGAAGTCCGCATTGCCGTGCGCGGGAACTGTAAAAGAAGCCGAAAGAGTTTGCGTCGTGCCGGAGAGAATACTGCGCAGCGAGACGCTCTTGGTCTGCAACGTCGCGTCTGTGCTGCTGCTCAGGACTACGTGCAGCGTAACACTCAGATTTTTTCCCGTGTCCGCAACTTGCTGAATGGCGTAAACGCCGGAAACTTCGTGCCCGCTCGCCGATTGTGGAGTCCGCGCCAATAGAACTGCGGACAGCAACAAGCAAACTCCGGCTACGGCAAGACCTCTTGCAGTAATCATGTATGACTCCACGGGAATTTTCCCGGCACAACTTCAGCTTTCAACGCCGGCGCACAATAACCCAAGCGGCGCACAACTGAGTCCCCTGACCGGGCCGGCAAATCAAGAAGCGTGCCAAAGAGTGTCCCATTCTAGCAGACTCAAGCAATCCTGGCACAACCTCGAATACGCTAACTTCTGCGCGCTCGCTTTCGTGTCTATGCGATGAAAAACTGAGGCAAAGCGTTGCCTGAAGGTCTGGCGCTCGCGGATTGGAACGTATTGCGAAGAATTCGAAGCCCGTCTGGGATTCCAGCAAAATACGAAAAAAGGGCGCGACACGCTGCGCCCCTCCGAGAGATGTTTCTTATTCCGTTCCGAGAGGCGCACAGGCAGCACCTGCCCATGTTTCCCGAAACAGCCAGGCGAGCTAGGGCAGCACGACGACAGTGCCTTTCATCCCCAACGTATCGTGCAAGGCGCAGATGTACGGGTACGTGCCGGCCTTGGTGAAGGTGACACGGACGCGCGTGTGACCCACTCCAGATGTAGGCACGCCGATTCGTTCATGCGCCGCGGCGACGATAAATCCGGAGTGCACGTTGGTTGCACTGGAGTTGATAGTGAAATGGAGCGCGCCGTCGGTGTCCACGGTAAACGTGCCGGCGGGAGGCATGGGATCTGCGGGCTCGACACCGAACGTGATTGTGTGCGGCGTGACAGGATCGTTGTTGGTCCATTCGACGGTTTGGCCGACATGGATGATGGTTTCATGGCTGAAGAAGCGCATAACGGAGACGCTCTGTTGCCCACCGCCGGTGGCGACGATTTCGCCGATTCCGACCGTGACGCCAGTGTGGCCAAACGCAGCGGACACGCCGTCATCGTGGTCGTGACCGCCATGCGGATCGGTGTCGGACAACAAATCCTTGCGCTGGTCTTCGGCCTGCTGATCGTAAAAGTTCTGGTAGTGCGGCAACGTTACCGACAGAGGCAACACATGAACGGTGCCGGTCATGTTTTCATGCACCAAGCAAGTCAGCTTGAAATTGCCGGCGTCGGGGAATACGACCTTGAAAGTCTGTCCCTTCGCGAGGGGAGGAGTGGACACGCACGTCGAACCAGTGAAGGAAACGCCGCTGGGTGTGAACACCGGAGGGACTCCCGGCGGGAATGCCGCGCAGCCGGATGTAAAAGGAGCGCGATTCTGCCCGGCTATGAGAAACGTTACAGTGTGGATTTCGTCCGCGTCGACGGTCCAGGTGATGTCGTCGCCCGCGTGAATCCAGATTTCATTGGGAAGGAAGGCGAGCGCCTGGCGTCCTTGATCGTGACTCTGTGCGCCGACGGTGGCGTGCCACTGGGCTTGCGCTACGGACGGGTAGACCAAGATCGCAAGGGCCAAAGTCCAGCGCAGAACTGTTGAAGACCTGACGGAACTGGGATTTTCCATTCTTCCCCTGGGGGATGCTTCGATTTCAGGATGGAAACCGTCAAACCGACTTTTCCTGTGGGGCGATACTGCCTGCGGTCAGGGTCTGCTGTCAACTAGCTTGGTAATTCGGGACACGCCGGAAGTATGCGAACAACGGAAGGCAGCAACGGAGTGAAAACAAAGCCGAAATTTTGGAGGCGCGGGTGGGATTCGAACCCGCCCCCCGTATTGAAAACATATTGGAAACACACAACTTACTGAAAACACTCACCCGCTAGAAAACGCTCAAAACGCTAAAAACGCCTAAACCGCTCAACGGGGTTACGCAGCGGTTACGCAGGAACGCCCGGTTAGTCGCGTCGGTACCCGTAAGATTTTTCAGAAAAATTCCGCATATATAAAGGCTCCCTAAGCCAAAAGGGGGAGCCCTCATTGCCACAGAAAAAACGGCTAGCCGCCCGACGCCTTACCGAAAACCATTGTATCGAGGCCAGGGCAAGCGCATGATACGCGAGCCGGAGGTCCAAATCGAAAATCCCGCCTGAAGGGCTCTCTGGCAGGGGGCGGCATCAAGTCTTGATTTACCCTTTCGGAGCGAATTCCATGAGCGCCAGGAGCCGCAAATTTCAAGTTGGTTTTTGCTTTTGCATTCTTGCAATTTCGCTGTTCGTCACAATTGGATGTAAGCCGGTCCTGCAATCAATCTACCCGTTCACAACCAGCTGCGGAACTGACAATGAGATTTCTGTGAAGGATCGTTTGGCAGCCGACCAGGTGGCAATGGAATTTGTCCAAGACACCCTCGGGCCAAAACCCGAAACGGCATATGCAGCCTTCACTGACGAAACAAAGACGAATGTCAGCTTCGAGCAATTTGCGGCGCTAGTCAAACAGACTATTCAACCAATGGCGCCGTTCAAGGATTTGCATGTTGCCCACACCTATCTTGCGAAGGTGACCGGTGGTACCCAGGCACAACGAGTGGTGTGTGGAAATCTGGCGAGCCCGGAGAGTTGGGTTGCCGTGACGGCGAAGCGTGGCCCCGCCCAAGCCCACGTAATCGTGGAAGCTCAGACGCTCAATAACACGTGGGTATTTGTTATTTGGCTGATGCCGGAGCAAGGGTCTTGGCGAGTCGAGTATCTTCAAGCGACGATTTCGGCAATGGTGGGAAAGACGGCTGAAGATCTGTGGCATTTAGCCGATTCTGAAGAACAGAAAAATCACAACCTCAACGCATACATCTTATACGCCACCGCGATGCAGCTTTCAGCCAGAGGTGCTAATTTTCAATTGGGAATCCAACCGGAGATTGAAAAGGAATTCAAGAATCTGCATCCGCCTAGCAATGTACAGCCGCCTCCACCATTCATTTGGCAATTCGGCCAATCCACTTTCAAAGTGCTGAATGTTGGCCCCATCGGAATAGGTGGGAAAATCTACCTTCAGATTGACCACGAACTTGAGCCCTGGGCCACCGACAAAGATGCGGATAGAAAGAACCATGAACTCATCTCGGCGTTTGCCGGGGCCTACCCCGAATACAAAGATGCTTTTTCAGGTCTGGTCGTTAGAGCGCACGAGCGCGGTGGGACGAGAGGATTTACAACCGTTTCCGAGAACGAACCAGCCGCGAAGTAGGTGTATTCGCTCAACCGAACTAGAACCAATCGTCACGACCGGTTGCCATGCAAAATTGGCCGAGCCAGTCACGGCAGTTCGAATCTCCTTGGGCGCGCCATATTGGGGGGGGGGGGTTTTCAACAACTTCAGGCGATACCCTTTGGTCCGTTTCAAACTCAACCACTTTCTTCGGCCAGAATGAAAACGGGCAAGGAATCACCTGTTCGGTTACGACAACCGAGATCGTTCTGGAGTACTATGGCGAGTTCCACTTGAGAGCTAAACGATGCGGCGGTTAATACTGCCCCTATTTTGGATATCTCTCTTGGTAATTGAGCAGGGTGTGCCCCACACTCCCGCCAAAATCACCTTCGAACCGACTTTGGGGTCGGTTCATCGACCAGTTCTGATGTGTCGTGCCGAAGTAGCGCACGGATTCCCTTTTGTAATCGATTTGCCCCTCACCGCTGGCACAGATAAGCCTATAGAAGTCAGTAACCTGATTCAGCCCGGCGTCCAAATTGCCTTGCACTACTTTGAAACCCCGAGCATCAGCGGAGTCGGAGTCAACCTACCCCTACTGTCATTACGGGAAGACGAGAGTATGCCGGATGATCCCCGCCCATCCAACTTACTGGTGGAGGTCTTTCGCCTTGAAAATGGGCACCGCGTTCAAGCTGAGGCCCGATGGCATCTAGCGGGCAGAGGCTTTCACGAAGTAGACCTGTCGCGTGATCCGCTGCACGAGCTACCTCCGGTGAAACACACAGAGGCACTGGACCTTGAACTTTGGATTCCACAGGAAGAGTCCGTTCGCATCAAGAGTTTAGAGGCATTCCTGACGCGTATGGAGCACGATCCCGCTTTGGCGCCGGAGGTGCGGGATAGATATGCACAATCCAAGGAGATCTTTCGTTCCATTTTACGGAATGGCCCTGCTGATAAGCGCCGTCTTCTTCTTGACTACTGGGATCGAGAAAATGAGCCCGGTGAATATGAAGTGTTATGCAGGTATCATCCGCGTCCCTCAGATCCGTGGCAGCAGGACCTAATCGCGCCTCCGTTGCGGATCCGGATCGTATACGAAGCCTCCTGGTACGACACACTTTTCAAGAAACTAACAGCACAACGTAACCCGCCCAACTAATCAATCCCAACTTGGGACTCCAATTCATTTCATCGATTCAGTCCATCTGGAAACTCAACCTGTGTCAAGCTGGCCACGAAATCGCTGAGAAAAGTTCTAAGATAGTCTCCTTGGGTGCACCACTCTTCATTTTTCGTCCTCGCGAAGATTAAGTCGAACGGCGTAACGTAAACATCACGCCATTGGTCGACCTCGTTTCCAATGATTCTGCGTCTCATCGTTGTAAGGCCGTCTTGACATGTCAGTGCTCTACTACTAGCATCTGGCAAAACTCGTAGGCCCAGATAGGAAAAGATTGGTGAGGTGAGATATGAATTCTGCCGCACAGGTACGCTATCTCCGCTTTGCATTGATTCTCGTGGGCCTGATTTTTGTTGTTGGCGTTTACCCGATGATGATGTCGTTCTGGCCTTCGGGTTGGCGGTGGCAACCCAATCAACCTGAATACGAACAAATGATTCTAGGTGTGTACGCGACGCTTGGAGTATTTCTTCTGATTGCGTCGCGAAATCCACTAAAACACCGCAGCCTCATCTGGTTCACGGTGTGGTCGAGCTTAGTTCATGCAGGAATAATGGCATGGCAAGCGATTCATAACCCCATGGAGCACGGCCACCTGATGGGAGACATCCCTGCGCTCGTATTCGTGGCGTTTATTTTGGGGATACTAACGCCCCGTGGCAAGGCTGCCGAAGGATTGTGAACACCGGTAAGTTGTCGGGCGTTCTAGGGCCGTCATCAAGGGCATACTACTATCCTTCGAACAAGATTGGGTACAACTCTAAGCAAGAACAGCGGCGGTTTCTGACTCGGAAGCAACGCCAGAATATCCGATTGTGGATACGCGGTGGATACGCAGGAACCTCTCGAGAGCGGCCAGGTACGGAAACTGTTTTTCAGAAAAATTCCGCAGGAGCGTACGCTCGCTAAGCCTGCGGTGGAGCCCTCATTACACAGAGAAAAACGGTAACGCGGCGTACGGGACTGTGATTGCATTCTCCTCGAACTCAGCCTTGACCCGCTGCGCCAGATCTGGATAAGCCACCGCGCGAAACCGCGAGGCTGCGCGAAGCAATTC